>ENA-OQAS01001350-OQAS01001350.1-human-gut-metagenome-genome-assembly--contig:-NODE-1350-length-11519-cov-2.552844_pt1 | contig 11519 bp, 16 predicted proteins | sample MGYA00242733_ERZ504523 | MGnify/ENA primary metagenome ERZ504523 (study PRJEB26092, sample SAMD00036239) | human gut metagenome | host: Homo sapiens | study: EMG produced TPA metagenomics assembly of... | reverse complement strand
AGCTACTATGGCGAGTTCTGTATAGAATGTCGAATTCCTGCACGATTTCGTATGTGACGTAGTGCACATTTTGCAACGGATTCTGCACAGAAGATTGTGCATACCTGCACGATTTCATACAGAAGGTTGTGCGTGCCTATAAGGCTTCGTGCAGAACGTCGAGTACTTGCAGAGTTTTACATAGAGCATGTGTATTCCTGCAGAATTTTGCATAGTAGGTCGTGTATTTTTTTGCAAGACTATGTACGCCTACGAAGTTTTGTATGGAAAGACGCGGAAATCGTAAGGTTCTTTGCGCATCCACGCACTCATGTGCGTCTATGTGATTATGTACATCAATAAGAAAGAGGCATCTTTATGAGGTTGGTATCTTGGAATGTAAACGGCTTGCGTGCCGTAATGAAAAAAGGCTTCATGGATGCCTTTAATGAACTGAATGCCGATGTGTTTGCAGTTCAGGAAACAAAGCTGCAAGAAGGGCAAATCGAAATGGATTTGCCAGGCTATCACGAATACTGGAGCTATGCGCAGCGAAAAGGTTATTCGGGTACTGCGGTATTTTGCAAAGAGGAGCCATTGCGGGTCTTGCACGAGGTGGGTGTCCCTGAACTCGATACCGAAGGGCGTGTTGTTATCTGCGAATTCGAGAAGTATTGGTTTGTGAATGTGTACACTCCTAATGCACAAGCGGAATTGGCCCGACTTGATCATCGCATGGATTGGGATGACACGTTTCGCGCTATGTGCAAAGGGCTGGAAGAGGGTGTTCTTCCCAATGGCGAGACAGGTGCAGCTAAGCCGGTAGTAATGTGTGGCGACTTCAATGTAGCTCATCAGGAGATCGACTTGAAGAATCCCCGAACCAATCGCGGAAATCCGGGCTTTTCTGATGAAGAGCGCGAAAAGTTCACCAAGCTTCTCGATGCAGGATTCGTAGATACTTTTCGCAGCTTGCACCTGAAACAACGGGTGCTTATTCCTGGTGGAGTTATCGTTTCAATGCGCGTGCCAATAACGCGGGATGGCGAATAGATTACTTTTTAGTTAGTGAGGCTTTACGAGAACAGGTCCAAATGGCGAATATCTACTCGGAAATTTTCGGTTCGGATCATTGTCCGGTATCTCTCGAGCTCGATATATAAATCTTCCCTTAACGTTAGAAAAACGAAGATTTCCCGATAGTCTTCCCTAAATCTAAGAAATATGGGGACTCCCCGATGATCCTCACGGGACGCAAGATTCTGGAGTACGGCTAATAAACGACCTATTTCGAAGCGTGCAAGCAGTAGAGCTCTGTACTACAATACGGGGGTTATAAAGAGTGTCCGCTGGGTGTCTATTAAGTGCCCGCCGGATGTAGAAAGGGTGTCCGCTGGATATCTATTAGGTGTCCGCTGGATGTAGAAAGGCTGCCTGCCGGCTGTCCGCTGGGTATCCGTTTGGTGCAGCCATAAAGTGGTAACGAAATTAAACTCACGTTTATACTCGCGTAGCGGAAAGGCAAGCGAGAAAGAAGCGGGAAGGTAATACATGTCAGAACAACTTACCGAGCCCCTTAAAGGCTCAATGGACTTAGAAAAATCGAAGCGGGTGTTCGCATGATTCTGGAGGGAATTGGCGAAGACCCGACCGTGAGGGCTTGTTAAAAACCCCTTCGCGGGTCGCTCGTATGTACGAGGAAGTATTTGCGGGGCTTTACGAAGATCCAGCAGTACATTTCGAAACCACGTTTGATGAACACCATGAAGAATTGGTTATCGTTCACGATATCCCGTTCTATTCCATGTGCGAACATCACCTAGTGCCTTTTTTTGGCAAGGCTCACGTTCCTATATTCCCGCAAAAAGCGGTCGCATTTGTGGCATTTCAAAGTTGGCGCGCTTGGTAGATGCCTTCGCGCGTCGTCCTCAGGTGCAGGAACGTCTTACCTCGCAGGTCGCTGACACTCTTATGGAGCAGCTTAACCCTCAGGGAGTTATTGTGATCATGGAGCAGAACATCTCTGTATGAGTATGCGCGGCGTGAAAAAACCTGGTTCAAAAACAACTACCAGTGCAGTGCGTGGTATATTCAAAAGCAGTGCAAGTGCAGCAACGCGCGCCGAAGCGTTGTCGTTGTTAATGGGTCGTTAAGTTGCCCAAAACCGAAAGGATATTTCAATGCGTTGTGTAATTTCAGTTCTGGGTAAAGACCGCAGTGGTATTGTTGCGGCAATTTCTGGCGTGCTTGCGGAAAAGGGCGCTAACATTGCCGATATCAGCCAAACTATCCTGGATGATATTTTTAGTATGACCATGTTGGTGAAATTGGACACTGCAATTGCTGATTTCAACGAAGTCCAAGAGGCGCTCACTAAAGCTGGTGAAGACTTGGGCGTTCAGGTTATTATTCAGCGCGAAGAAGTTTTCCAAGCAATGTATACCATTTAGTGTGATGTTTGTTGCTGTGAGTGATGCTTGGCATTACGCGTGGTGCCTGTCATGGTGAGGCTCGTTCAGTAATACGTACGTGCTCGTTATCGTGAGGCGCGCTCACTAATACGTACGTGCTCGACATCGTGCGTGGTACTCACCATTATGTATGATGCTTACTATTATGTGCGATGATCGCCGATATGTAGCGCTCACCATTATGTATGATGCTCGCCGTCGAGAAACAAGGTCGCAAAAACCAGATAATTTGAAAAACCAGATAATTTGAAAAACCAGATAATTCCGCAAAGCTCCAGCCTTTAGATGCTGGAGCTTGCTTTATAAAGGACCGAATGGGATATTTGGCCTATTATGAAAATGTCTAACAGGAAATCTATGGGGTAAATACAGGCAAGTAAATACGAGTAATTAAATGTAAGCAATTAAACGCAAGCTAATCGTACGCAATTGAACGCAAGCAGCAAGCAATTTCCTTTGGTAGCGGGGTGCTTTTAACGAAAACACACCCATGTATAGATGGTTCGTTTATTGCGTGCTATTTGCTACATACTATCTGTTGTATGCGAGGCAGCCTTTGCCTTATCTATCATTTCTAGGGGCGCGATGAATTCTTCAGATTTGCGCGAAAGCGAGTTAAGCAGCGAAATCGACTCGAGTTTCGAAATTGAGCCAGACAGCGAAGTCGACTCGAATGACGGAATTGGGTCGAATGACAAAAGCGACTCGAGCAACGAACACGAACTGAACAATGAAAGCGGATCGAATAACGAAAGCGGATCGAAAAACATTTCACAAGACCATCGTGAACAGGGAAAACCTTGTCAAAAGGCAGGAGAAGCATTTGCTGCTTTTGCAGATACGATAGCTGCCTTGCGAGCTCCTGACGGTTGCCCCTGGGATCGCGAGCAAACCCACGATTCAATCGCTCACAATATGATCGAAGAAGCCTACGAAGCAGTAGATGCCATCGAAAAACGTGATCTGAAGCATCTGCGTGAAGAGCTGGGCGATGTATTGCTGCAAGTGGTGTTGCAAAGCCAAATCGCTGCGGATGCCGGGGAATTTGACGTGGCTGACGTTTGCCAAGACGTGAATGAAAAATGATTCGCCGTCATCCTCATGTCTTCGGCTCGGCGCACGCTTCCTCGGCAAATGAAGTGCTGGATATTTGGGATAAGGTAAAGACAGGGGAACGCAACGCGGCTAACGAGAGCTTGCTTAACAACGCGGCTAACGAGGGCTTGCTCGATAAAGAAGCAAAACCTGAAGGTTTGCTTGATAGTGTTCCTGTTAGTTTCCCCGCACTCATGCAGGCGAGCAAAATATCGCGCAAGGCAGTGTCGGCGGGTTTGAATGGGATACTGTTGATGATGTGTGGGCAAAAGTCGAGGAAGAGATTGCCGAATTCAAACAGCTTGCGCCGAAGGGGATCCCGCTTCAAAAGAACTTGAATTTGGGGATGTGCTCTTTACCTTGGTGAATGTTGCCCGAAAGGAAAAAATAGATCCCGAAACAGCCCTTCGTGCTACCTGCCGGAAGTTTCGTGATAGGTGGGCTTTCATGGAGGGGGCTGCGTGGGCTTTAGGCAAACATATCGAAGACTTATCTATGGATGAGTTGCAAGAATTGTGGGACCAGGCAAAACGAGGTTAGTGTGACCAAGATCTATTCTCATAGCGTGCGTCTTTCTGGACCGGACGCAGGAACAAGTATCAACTTAGAAAACGTTCAAAAAAACACCTCGTCAGCAAGCTGTTCAAATAAAGAAAGCTATTCAGACAAGGCGCTATGCTCGGAAAAGGCACTTTGTTCAGACAAGGCGTTATATTCAGACAAAGCAATACGTTCAGATGAGGCGCTACGTTCAGATAAAGCAATAGACATAGTGGATGCTTTCTGTGTATTGCAAAAAGGTTTTACCGATCAGTTTGTGTATTACGACAAAGAACGTGTTAACCGATATATGGGACTTGGGCGTTGTATCGCTATTCCTTCTCTCGAAAGCGCCGATTTTATCTTGCAGGGTGATGAAACCTGCCATCCCATCATGTTTTCTTTCAATCGTTTCGATGCCTCGAATCCGAAACCAGCAGATGACATGATGGCATCTTTTCCAAAGGTGCGTCTTATGGTTCCAGAATTGGTGCTAATCGAAAATGAAAAGGATCGTTTTACAGTCAATAGCTTAGGACCGGTGTATTCTGGTCGCGTCAATCGGTTTATTCGTCACATTCTTCAGGCAAAACCACGCACCATCGAGACATGTCCTATACGCTTAGCCTTGATTCGTTTGAAGATTGGCAGCGTGTTATGGATTGCGGGCTGGAAAAATTCGCACGCATCGCATAGAAAAGTTTGTCCCATCGCGACGAATTTATCTTGAAACTGATCAGCCCTTTTCGTCGAAGGATCTGCTGGTCAATCTCATCGATGGTGATGCCCGCGGGTGTGTTTTTATGTATCGCTATGGGGATGTGTTCTTTTGCGGTTGCACGCCTGAACTGCTGGTACGCAAGGAAGGCACCACAGTGGAGAGTATGTGTTTAGCGGGCACTACATCATGTGGCGAAACCGAAGCTGAAAAAGAAGAGCGCGCTCAAGCCTTGATGGCAGACGATAAAAACAGACGTGAACATGAATTCGTAGTGAGCTTTATGCGCGACGTGTTTGGGCGTAATTGCTATAACGTTTCAATCCCTCGAAATCCTTCAATTAAAGCGCTTCGACACGTGCAGCATTTATGCACGCCCGTTTCTGCGCAGGTAATGGAAGGACGTTCGTTGTTGTCACTCGCTAGTCAACTGCATCCTACGCCTGCGCTTTCGGGAACACCTGTTGGCGAAGCTATGATGACCTTACGTGAAGCAGAATCGTACAACCGCGGATTTTTTGGCGGTGCCATTGGGTATGTTGATGGCGCGGGTGACGGAGAATTTTCCGTGGCGATTCGCTCTGGAGTGTTTGATGGTGAAGCTGGTTGGCTTTATGCAGGATGTGGGGTTGTGGAAGGAAGTAATGCTCGCGATGAGTTTGACGAGATCGATCTTAAATTAAAAACGATTTTAAGTGCGTTTAGTGCGCCTCAATAACGCTTCAAGAGACTTGAACAATAAAGGTGGTAGAGGAATATGGACAAAGCAGAACAACTAGGACTCTATATCGGATCGTTTTTCGATGAACTGATTCGTTTGGGAGTTCGCGATGTGGTGGTAAGCCCAGGATCACGTTCGACTCCTCTCGCTATGGTTGCCCATGAAGCTCATAAACGTTTCGGAGCAACTTTTCGGCTTTATGTTGATGTCGATGAGCGTGGTGCGGGTTTTTTTGCGTTGGGACTTGCAAAGGCAAGCGGCCGTGCGGTAGCGCTTATTTGTACATCAGGAACTGCGGTGGCAAATTACTATCCTGCAGTTCTTGAAGCAGAAACTTCTCGCGTGCCTCTTATTGTTCTGACGGGAGATCGTCCAGCGCGTCTACAAAAACTGGGAGCCCCTCAAACCTGCGATCAGAATAAGGTGTATTCCGATCATGTGAGACGGTTCTTCAGCATGCTGCGCCGAGTGCTGAGGAAAAAGACTTGGCCTATATTCGTCAAGTTGCACGAGAATTGGTAGCTTGCGCCGCACCTGGGACAGCGGCTGCATCAGTGGTGCATGCAAATTTCCCCTTTGATGAGCACTGGTGCCTACTATTGATCGAGATGACCTATTCTCCTTTGGACGTATCGAAGGTGGCGATGTGCTTCCCGGTATTATTCGTTCTGATCGGTCTCTTTCGGTGCAGGATGCCGATGTGTTAGCGCAATACTTGGAGAATCATAAAGTTATTGTTCTTGCGGGCGAGGGAACTTTCTCGATTGCAGCTCTACAGGATCAGGCGCGACGCGATCGAGAGGCGCAAGCACTTCTTGCGTTCAGCGAACGCTTCGATGCACCGCTTTTAGCCGATCCTCTCTCACAACTTCGTTCCTATGGTCATCCTGCGGTGATATGTGGGTATGACCAAATTATGAATTCGCCTGATATGCCCGAATTTGAGGTGGTCATTTCGTTTCGGGCGCTATCCAGTTTCCAAGCGCGCCGCTCAGGCAATAGAATCACTGCGTCCTGCTCAAATTGTGGTTGACGTGCAAGAATCGAGTGATTTCAATGCTCAAACAACTACCTTTGTGGCCGCCAATCCTCTCGATTTCGTGGTGGCTCTTTTGGAAGCAGTGTCATACAGCTTAGACGAAATACCTGATGAACAGTCGCATCTTCCTCTCAATATTCAGGAATGGGGAATGTTGGATCGCGATCGTTCGGAACGTATTTTGGCATCCAACTTGGCAGAGGATGACTCTTTTGAAGGTGCGTATGTGCAGGCGCTTTTACAGGAGATTCCAGCAGAGTCGCTTCTTTTTAGCGCCAACAGTATGGCGATTCGAGCAGTGGACGAGTTTTACTTCACGCGCGGAAAACGGCTTACCGTATTGGCGAATCGCGGTCTTAACGGCATTGATGGTACGGTATCAAGTGCGTTTGGCGCAGCGCAAGAATTTAAGCAGACGGTATTTTTAACGGGAGATTTGACGTTCCTACATGATATGAATGCCTTAGCGCTTCAGGAAGAGATGCTCTTGCAAGAAAAGGAAGGGATGCATCGACCAAGTATTGTCATCGTGTTGCTGAACAATCAAGGGGGCGCAATTTTTGATATGCTGCCCCAACAATCAAAGGAGGCATATTTCGAGCGACTCTTCCTTACGCCGCAGCATGTTGATTTTTGTGCAGTAGCTCAGGCGTTTGGCGTTCCGGCAACAAAGGTAGCTACGGTAGAGGATTTCCGTAGAGCGCTGACAAAGAATTTCGAAGTGCCTGGCATTTCGCTTGTTGAAGTTACGGTGCCTTTGCAAGGGGTGAAAGAGCGCTATGGACGCTATCGATAATATGGACGCTACCGATAATTGGGTGGAGATGCCTCAGGTAGGCTCGTTTACCTATAAGAAGTGCTCCTATTTTTATCAACGCTGGGGCGATCCCGAGCGACCGCCTTTGGTTTTGCTTCATGGGTTTATGCAGTCTTCGACAAGTTGGGAGCCAATTGCTGCTTCGCTTAAGCTCCATTTTTGCGTATATGCAGTTGACTTTATAGGGCATGGATTGAGCGATAAGTCGAAAATCCAGCACGTTATACCTATGAAGACATGGCAGCTTCGATAGATTTTTTCTTGCGTAAGGTAGTTTGTCGCCCTTCCGATTCGGCGAGCAAACCCTCCAATTTGGCAAACAAAATTTCCAGAAGGGTGGCGAGTAAACCCTCCAAACGGGCGTTTCCGTTATTAAAATCGCTGAGAAAAACTTCTGGCGATTGTGCTGGCGAACAGAGCGTTCGAGCGCATGTGGTGGGGTATTCCATGGGTGGACGCATTGCGCTTGCACTCATGAAAACAAGCTGTGATGTTTTGGCATCCGTCATCTTGGAAAGCTGTAATCTTGGATGTGCGACCGACGAGGAACAGCAAGAAGCAGCAAAAAGAAACAGCGCTTGGGTAAATCGAATTCGCAAAGAAGGTATGGAAGAATTCGTGAACTATTGGGAAACTCTTCCTCTTTTCGAAACGCAAAAAGAACTGGGATTCGACAAGATACTTCATTTTTCGCGTGCAGCAAACGACCCTGAATGCATGGCACTTTGCTTGGAGGGCGCAGGTAAGCAGGCGATGCCCCTAAGTAGTGAAACTTTAACAAATATAGAAAAGGCTATTGCATTTCAACGAGACGAAACGTGCTCCCAGACAGTTGCCCCCAAGCAGGATGAAACACGCTTTCGGGAGATTGTGCCCCAGCAGGACGTGCGCTTCCAGGCTGCTACGCCCAAGCGGATGAAACACGCTCCCAGGCGAATGATTCTGAAGCGGATTCAAGAAAAGGCATTCCTGTTTTATATATCTACGGAGACAAAGATAAAAAAAGCACCTTGGTTGCTCAGAAGCTCTCTGCGGTTGGAGCTTCTGTTTCTGCAATTAACGTAGGGCATAACGTACATTTAGAGGCCCCAATGCTTTATCTTAGAGAGATGCAAAACTTTTTGGCGGGGATAGATCAGACCCTTTGGGACTAGCTAGTTTCTCTGTGTGTCAGCAAAGGGGGCACATTTGGAGCTGGTTGTTATAGAAAGGAATAGGTATGAGCAACTTTCCCTGGGTAAAGGGTAAGGAATACGATGAAATCATTTATGAGACTTATGATGGCATCGCAAAGATTACGATCAACAGACCTGAATGTCGTAATGCTTTCACTCCGAAAACCAACATAGAGATGTACGATGCGTTTTCTATCGCACGCGATGATGCTTCTATTGGTGTAATTATTCTTACGGGCGCAAATCACGATGGCCGTCCTGAAGATCAAGCCTTCTGCTCAGGAGGAGATCAAAAGAAGCGCGGCAACGGTGGTTATGTGGGCGAGGATAACATTCCTCGTTTGAACGTACTTGATCTGCAGCGCTTGATTCGCGTGGTGCCTAAGCCTGTTATTGCTATGGTGAATGGATACGCCATTGGTGGCGGCAATGTTTTGAACTACCTTTGCGATCTTTCCATTGCGGCAGAAACTGCAAAATTCGGTCAGACGGGACCTCGCGTGGGTAGTTTTGATGGTGGTTATGGAGCTTCGTATCTTGCGGCCATGGTTGGTCAGAAGAAAGCGCGAGAAATATGGTATTTATGCCGTCAGTACACAGCGCAAGAAGCCTTGGATATGGGTATGATCAACAAGGTGGTTCCTTTTGATCAGCTCGAAGAAGAATGCGTTTCTTGGGCTCGTGAAATGCTGGCGTTATCGCCTACCGCTTTGCGCTTTCTCAAGGCGTCTTTCAATGCGGCAACTGATGGCTATGCGGGTATTCAACAGCTTGCAGGTGATGCTACTTTGTTGTATTACACCACCGATGAAGCAAAAGAAGGACGCGATGCGTTTAAGGAAAAGCGCAAGCCAGACTTCCAGCAATTCCCTAAGTTTCCGTAGGACTGTGCGCGGAGTATTGCGCGACTAAAGCACGCAGAAGGCCAGCAAAGGCTGGCAAGCTTTTTGAGGAAGTGAACTCACCATGATTACGCACCTGTCCGAATGGGCAAAACGCAAACCTCAGGCGCCGTTTTTTTGCGTTCAGGGCGACAAGCAATCTATTGAATATTCGTACCGTCGGGCGCATATAGCAGCCGCTGCTCTTGCACGCGAGCTGGAACGCTACGGTATGACCGCTAATGGAACCCTTGCGTGCACTATGTATAACGGCACCGAGCTCGTTTTGCTTTCTTTGGCAGCAGCGTGTGGTGGGTATACGCTTGCTCTTTTGAACCCCCGTCTTTCAGCGGACGAACGTCAGCTTCGTTTGGTAGAGCTGGAAAATGCAACGGGCGAACATGGTATGGATGTATTAACTAATCAGATGGTTAATCGCCTGCTCATTGATGCTACGGGCTTCGATGCAACAGGTTTCGGCTTGCTGCCTGATGATGCCGCTGTTTTAACCAGGCTTCAAGTTGAATTGGAGCAGACCGTACAGCGCTATCAAGAGCGCTTCGATGGTGACAATGCAGGGCTTGTTATGTTTACTTCAGGTTCTTCGGGCACACCCAAAGCTGCCTTTTTGACCTGGAATTCTTTGATGGGCTCTGCTGCTGGTGCTAATGAAGTTTTGAGGTATGAGGAACATGGGGTATGGCAAATGGTTCTGCCCCTGTGCCATGTGGGTGGTTTTCAGATATTAGTTCGCACTCTTTTAAGCGGCAACACCTTTATCGTATACGAGCGCTATCAGCCTCAACGCATTTTGAATGATGTGCTCAGTTTCCGTGTTACCCATATTTCGGTCGTGGATAAGATCTTGGCCGATTTGCTCGAACATGATCGAGATCGCGTCATAACTAAATATGACTGCATTCTTTTGGGCGGTGCCGAACTTAACGACAAAACCATTCGCAAAGCGCTGAAGGCAAAGGCGAAAGTGTTTGCCAGCTACGGCATGACAGAAACCGCAAGTCTTATTGCTGCAGCGCCAGTGACGCGTAATTTTGATGGGGCACTGCAAGTGCTTCCTGGCTATGACGTGCGTATCATGCGTCCCGATGAAGAGGGCATTGGGCAGCTGCATATTGCCGGTCCTGGTGTTTTCGAAGGGTACCTCAATGCGCGCAAGGCATCGAGTGTGGATGGCTATTTCGTCACGGGCGATCGCGCTTCGCTCGATCGTAATGGGCATCTTCTAGTTTATGCGCGCACTGAAGATTTGATTATTTCAGGCGGCGAAAATATCTACCCCGCAGAAATTCGTGAGGTGCTGTTAGGCATTCCTGGCGTAAAAGACGCCTATGTGTTTGGTACCGCTGACGAGACGTGGGTTATAGGCCCGTTGCGTTTGTTGAAGCGGATTATTCGGCTACTGCTATTGCTCATGACCATGAGGCAATGGGGCTTACTCAAGACGAAACAGGAATCGAAGCAGCAAGCTGCCCGCAAGAATTTGCGCATATGATTCATCGTTATTTAGATGATCATATGTCCAACTTCATCATCCCAAACATATTTTGGTTTTGGACGCATTCCCGCTTACCGTGGCGAGCAAGTCGATCGTATTGCGCTCAAACAGCTCTACGATAAGCGAATCGATATTAAGCGTTTGAGTCTTTATCGTATCAAGCAGCCCTTTACGGTACCGGTCAAAACTCCCAAGGCAACTATCACTGAACGCGAATCGTTTTTTGTGGAAGTTGAAGATTGGGCGGGACGCATTGGTATTAGCGAATGCGTTTCGTTTAAGACAAACTGGTACTTACCCGAGACTATTGAAGAGGATTTCCGTGTGGTAAGGGATGTCATTGCGCCTATCGTGTTGGGGGAGCGCTACATTCATCCTTCCCAGGTGTCCCGTTCGCTTGCGACGTTTGCGGACTTGGCTCGCTATCCCATGGCTAAGGCAGCTGTGAGCCTGCTTTATGGGATCTGTACGGCAAAATTGTTGGCAAGCCCCTTTCGAAGTTGATCGGCGGTTCCAAATCAAGAAAAGATTCTAGGCGGTGCGTGATTGGGTTGGGCACTGCCGATG
>ENA-OQAS01001349-OQAS01001349.1-human-gut-metagenome-genome-assembly--contig:-NODE-1349-length-11528-cov-1.767564_pt1 | contig 11528 bp, 14 predicted proteins | sample MGYA00242733_ERZ504523 | MGnify/ENA primary metagenome ERZ504523 (study PRJEB26092, sample SAMD00036239) | human gut metagenome | host: Homo sapiens | study: EMG produced TPA metagenomics assembly of... | reverse complement strand
TGCGGTAATCGCATACTGCCTGAGCGCCTGTAATACGGCACCTCAGCAAGTGCCTTTGAAAGAGAAGAATCTGCCAAAGCATGTAATCTTGATTGGTTTCGACGGCTTGAGCGCCCATTGCTTGAATAATGGGGCGGATATGCTACTTTCCGTAAGATGATGGCGGAAGGTGCTTCCACGTTAGAGAATCGTTCGATCCTGCCTTCGTCGAGTGCTTGTAATTGGGCTTCCATGTTTATGGGAGCAGGACCGGAGTTGCACGGATATACGGAGTGGGGATCTCGTACGCCGGAGCTTCCTTCCCGTGTCGTGAATAGCGACAACCGTTTCCCGAATATCTTCGGCATGTACCGGGATAAGGCTCCCGAGGCTGAGATTGGCTATATCTATGAGTGGGAAGGCATGAATTATCTGGTGGATACCTTGGCCATGAGCTTCCGTAAGCATGCCCCGATGTCGGCTGAGAACCCGAACGGATGTACCCGGTAGCCGTTCAGTATATCAAGGAGAAGAAGCCGAACCTTTGTGCGATTATATACGATCAGCCGGATGGTACCGGACATGGCAAGGGATGGAGTTCCCCGGAGTATTTCGCCATGGTGAATCATTTGGACAGTTGCTTGACGCAAGTGATGGACGCCGTTCGTGAGGCGGGTATCATGGATGATACGGTGGTTATACTGACGGCCGACCACGGCGGTATCGAGACCGGTCACGGTGGCAAGACGATGAACGAGATGCAAACCCCGATCGTTTTCTATGGAAAGAACGTAAAGAAAGGCTTCAAGATCCCGGAGAGCACGATGGTATATGATATCGCCGGTACGATGGCTTACCTATTGGACGTACCGCAGCCGCAGGTGTGGATCGCCCGTCCGATATTATCAGCTTTCGAGGATAATTAAAAACATAGATCATGAAGAAAGTTATTTATTCTTTTATTTTTCTTTTTTGCGCCGTATTAACCTTACAGGCGGAGACAATGGTGGTTGCCACCTATAATTTGCGTAACGCCAACGGCGGCGATTCCACGAACGGTAACGGTTGGGGACAACGCTATCCCTACATCGCCCAGATCGTACAATTTCACGGGTTCGATATCTTTGGTACCCAAGAGGGCAAATATCCGCAATTGCAGGACTTGAGGCAAGCCATGCCCGGATATGATTATATCGGTGTGGGACGTGACGATGGTAAGCGGGCGGGAGAGCATTCGGCTATCTTTTACCGCACGGACAAGTTCGAGGTTTTGGAGCATGGCGATTTCTGGCTATCCGAGATCACGACCGTCCGAATAAGGCTGGGATGCGTCCTTCCCCGTATCTGTACGTGGGGTGAGTTCCGGGATAAGCAAACCGGTTTCACTTTCTTGTTCTTCAACCTTCACATGGACCATGTAGGGCGTACAGACACGTGCGAGAGCGCCAAGCTGATCTTGGAGAAGATCAAGGAGTTCCCCAAGAAACTTCCCGCTATCCTTACCGGCGATTTCAACGTGGACCAAACAAGTGAGTCCTATCAGTTGTTAGATGGTTCCGGTATCATGCGTGACTCTTATGAGATCGCTGATTTCCGCTATGCCCCGAATGGTACCTTCAACGGTTTCCATCCGGACCGCAAGACCGATAGCCGTATCGACCACCTTCTTACGAAAGAATTTGAGGTGAAGAAGTATGGAATCTTAACGGATACTTATCGCTCCGAGGCGAAAGAAAGCGCCCGGAAGGAGCAAAACGGTAATTTCCCGAAAGAGGTGTCATTGAGTAAATATGAGGCCCGTACCCCTTCCGACCACTTTCCCGTAATGATCGTTGTGGAAGTAAAAGACTGAGGTTTTAGAAAAATTGGTTATTATTAACCCCGTAATCTTTATCAAATTGTTAGATCTTGTTATATAATCAGAATATTGACTAAAACGATCTAAACAAATTTGGTATGATACGTAAATTATTGATTCGTGATTTGACTCTTCGCGATGGTCAGCAATCGGCATTCGCTACAAGAATGTCTCAAGCGCAAATAGACCGTGTACTTCCTTACTACAAAGACGCAGGCTTTTATGCCATGGAAGTATGGGGTGGGGCGGTTCCCGATTCCGTGATGCGTTATTTAGGTGAGAATCCGTGGGATCGTTTAGAGATCATCAAAGAGAAAATAGGAAATTCCTCCAAGTTATCCGCTCTTTCCCGTGGGCGTAATTTATTCGGTTATAATCCTTATCCCGACGAGATTATAGAAGCTTTGCCGGAACTCGATTCGTTCTGGTATCGATATCATGCGTATTTTCGATGCTTTGAACGACGTGGATAACGTGAAATCCACGATCCGTTATGTGAAGAAATTCGGGGGAAAGGCTGACTGTGCCATCTGTTATACGATAGATCCTCACCATTCCCCGGTAGAACGTATAAAAGCCGCCTTGCATGGACGGCCCTTGCATAAGCCTGTTTTTACGAATGAGTATTTCTTAAACAAGGCCCTTCAACTGGAGTCGCTGGGCGCTGATATGATCACCCTGAAGGATATGAGTGGTTTGATACCTCCGGCTCGTACGGCGGAATTGGTGCGATTGTTCAAGAAGAGCCTGAAGGTACCGGTGGATTTCCATACGCATTGTACGCCCGGTTATGGATTGGCGTCGGTCGTATCCGCATTATCAATGGGGTGGACATCGTTGATACGAATATCTGGAACTTCGCCGGAGGACCGGCCGCTCCCGCCGTGGAGCTGGTCTATATCTTCTGCAAGAATTAGGTATCGAGCTGGATCTTGATATGGACGCGATCGCTAAGATCAACAAGGAGTTATTGACGATCCGCAAGGAGCTTTCCGCGTTCGATACCGCGAAGAAATTCCCGAGGCCCTTTAATCCCGTAGAGGATAGTTTCCCCGCCGAGATCGACCGCTTCTTCAACGATGCCATCGAGGCCGCCCGGAAAGATAAGGAGGACGATTTGCTGCTTTATTGCCGTGCGATCGAGGAGTATTTTGATTTCCCCGAGCCGAACGAGTTGGTGAAAAAAGCGCAGATCCCGGGAGGTATGTATACGAATATGGTTGCCCAGTTGAAGCAATTGGGGCAGATCGACTTGTTGGAGAAGGCGATGTCGCTCATTCCGCAAGTACGGATGGATGCCGGCTTACCTCCGTTGGTGACGCCTACGAGCCAGATTATCGGGGCGCAAGCGGTTTCCTGTGCGCTGGATGAGCTGAAAGGTCGCCCGATGTATAGTAATCCTTCCAACCAGTTTATCGCCTTGGTAAAAGGAGAGTATGGCAAGACGCCGATTCCGGTAGATCCGGCGTTCGGTTGAAAATCGCCGGCGTACAAAATGAGGTGCCTTACGACGGTTCCCATTACGTGATGCAAGAGAATCCTGTATTGGAGGATTTGGATGTGCTATTAGCTGAGAATGAGAAAGAAATACTGTTGCTGGAGTTGTTCCCGACGGTAGCCCGTACATTTTTAACTAAATGGAAAGAACAAAAAGCGAGATCGACTGTTTAATAGTAGAAAGTCCTCAAATTTGGCATCCGTCATCTATTACATGTACGTTGCCGTTTAAACGGTGATACGAAAAGGCTCTCCGAATGGTAAGCGAACCATGGGAGAGCCTTCTTTATTTTATAAAGTGACTTTTACGCGGACTCTACAAAGGGATCTTGTCTATACGACGTTGGTGGCGACCACCCTCAAAAGGTGTATCCAAGAATATCTCAACGATTTTCTTAGCCTCTTCCTTGCTGATAAAACGACCGGGCATTGATAACACGTTCGCGTCGTTATGCTCACGTGCCAGTTTCGCGATATCCTCTCGCCAGCATAAGGCGGCACGGACACCCCGATGTTTGTTCAAGGTCATACTAATGCCATTCCCTGTACCGCAGACAGCTATTCCCGGATAAACCTCGCCAGCTTCTACGGCCTTGCCCATCAGATGGGCGAAATCCGGATAATCGCAACTGTCAGAAGAATAAGTTCCAAAATCTTATAAGACAATCCCCTTTTATCGAGGATTGTCTTTATATATTCTTTTAACTCAAAACCAGCGTGATCGCTACACAAACCTACTATACCCATCTTTATGCTAATAATTCTTTTACTTGGTTATAAACGTTCTTAGCCGTGAAACCTAATTTCTCGTCCAATACTTTGTAAGGGGCGGAGAAACCGAAGGACTCAAGTCCCCATACCTTGCCGTTAGGACCTACCAAACCTTCCAGATTAACCGGAAGACCAGCGGTTAAGCCGAAAATCCTGCTTCCTGCGGGAAGAATGGATTCTTGGTACTCTTTGCTTTGTGAACGGAATAGACCTTCGGAAGGAACGGAAACGATACGAACCTTTATGCCTTCAGCACGAAGTAAGGCGGCGCCCTCGACCAAGTCGATACCTCGGAACCGGAAGCCAAAAGAATTACATCCGCGTTAGCGTCTTCATTGACGATATAGGCACCCTTTTCCGCCTGCAAAGCCTCTTGATAGCGGTTTTCCTTAGCGGGAAGATCTGTGATATTCTGACGGGAAAGAATCAACGCGGTAGGAGTGTAAACGTTCTCCATCGCTAGTTCCATGCGACTGTTGTCTCCACAACGTCTGCCGGACGAAGTACCAACATGGAGTTGTGTCCCTTATGATTCTTCAATTTCTCTAATAAACGAATTTGAGCTTCTTGCTCTACCGGCTCGTGCGTAGGTCCGTCTTCTCCAACACGGAAAGCGTCGTGTGTCCAGATGAACTTAACGGGCTGCTCCATCAACGCGGCCATACGTAACGCAGGCTTCATGTAATCGGAGAATACGAAGAATGTACCGCAAGCGGCGATCACGCCACCATGTAAAGACATACCGATACAGATACAAGCCATAGAAAGCTCGGCTACACCCGCTTGGAAGAAAGCTCCGCTAAAGTCGCCTTTCACGAAAGCATGGGTCTTTTTCAAGAAGCCGTCTGTCTTATCGGAATTGGAAAGGTCGGCGGAAGCGACGATCATGTTTTCTACATGGGTAGCAAGCACTCCTAATACGGTAGCGGAAGCGGCACGGGTCGCTTGGTTCGCTTTCTGCTCGATTGCGGCCCAGTCGATTTGAGGAGCCTTTCCGGAGAACCATTGCTCCATCTTAGCCGCTAAGTCCGGGTGAGCTTTCGCCCATACGTCTTTCACGGCGTAACGTTCGGCGACGATTACTTCCAATTCTTTCGTGCGTTTGGCATATAATTCGGCTACCTCAGGAAGGATTGCGAACGGATGTTCCGGATCACCTCCTAGGTTCTTAATCGTATCCGCTATAGAAGCTCCTGCCGCAGATAAAGGTTGTCCGTGAGTAGATACCTTATTCTCGTAACAACTGTTATCAGCGCCGACAGCACCTTTCCCCATAACGGTGTTACCGATGATCAAGTCGGTTTGGAGATCTCTGCCTTAGCCTCTTTTAAAGCCTTGCGGATCTCGTTTACGTCGTTACCGTTTATTTGAATGACTTTCCAGCCCCAAGCCTCGTATTTCATGGCTACGTTCTCTGCGTCAACGTCTTCTACCTTGGTAGATAGCTGTACGTTGTTAGCGTCGTAGAACATGATCAAGTTGTCCAGTCCTAAGTTCCGGCGATACGTCCGCACCTTGGGAGATTTCCTCTTGGATACCTCCATCGGAAATATATGCGTAAATAGTCTGGTTCATTACTTCCTCACCCAGACGTGCTTTCAAGAATTTAGCCGCGATAGCCGCACCTACCGCATAAGTATGTCCTTGTCCCAACGGGCCGGACGTATTTTCGATACCACGCATAACGTCTACCTCAGGATGTCCCGGAGTAACGCTTCCCCATTGGCGGAACTGTTGAAGTTCATCCAATGTGAATTTGCCGCTTAAAGCCAGTACGGAATAAAGCATCGGAGACATATGCCCCGGGTCAAGGAAGAAACGATCGCGTCCTTCCCATTTGGGATTCTTGGGATCGTATATTAAGACTCTGAGAACAGTACGTTAACAAAGTCTGCACCACCCATAGCGCCACCGGGTGCCCGGAGTTCGCTTTCTCCACCATTGACGCAGCCAGTATACGGATGTTATCAGCTGCTTTGTTCATTACTTGAATATCGTTCATTTTATCAGATGAATTATTTATTTGACTGCAAAGATAATCAAACTCTTTGTAAGAGCCGTTATATCAATCAAACAATTCCTTTTCGGTAAAGGTTCCTATCTTCTTATATTTTTGATAAATTGAGAGATATTTAAGATAGCCCGCTGAGCGCCTTATTCTTGCGGATATACATCATTCGGATTAGAGCGAGAAGTCGAAACCCTGTTCAACCCATTTGTTGTATTTTTTCTCGTTGAATTTGTAGAGGAAAGCTCCTCGTTTGGAACTTTTCTTGTCTTTGATATCCAGTTTCTCCAGAATATCCATGGCGTTTAGCTTTTTGCGAAAGTTCCGTTTGTCTAAAGGGGTTTGGTAAATGGCCTCATACAATGTCTGTAGTTGGGGCAAGGTAAATTGCTCGGGAAGCAAATTGAAACCGATAGGGCGGCTTGCCGCCTTCTTTTTAAGGACGGACAACGTATCGTTTATCATTTGGTTATGGTCGAAAATCAAGTCAGGAAGCTCGGATATCTTGGTCCAAGTAGCGTTATGGCTTTCCAAGATCTCGGGGCTGAAATCATTCATATTCACCAAGGAATAGTAAGCTACGGAGATAACCCGTTCCCCTAAGTCACGCGATACATCTCCGTAAGCCCCTATTTGTTCCATAAAAAGATGCTCGATACCCGTGCAATCCGTTAATACCCGTGATGCTGCTTCATTCACGCTTTCCCCGGATTTCACGAAGCCTCCCATAAGGGACCATTGTCCTTTCATCGGCTCGAACGAACGTTTGTATAATAAAACATTCAACTCCTTATTGTTAAACCCTAGAATGATACAATCTACGGCAACATAGAATTTTACTTCGTCTTGATAAAAAGCTGCTGACATCGTTTTATGGATTTTAAAGATTAACAGAGCTTGCGTGCTCCGTCGCTGATTACTACATTATATAATTTAGGTTCACGGCCAAACTTCTCTTTATAAGCAGAGAAGGCTTTCTTCACGAAATCGTCGTACAACTCATCCTTAACCAAGTTTATCGTACAACCACCGAATCCTCCACCCATGACACGAGAACCGGTTACACCACATTCCTTGGCGATATCGTTCAAGAAATCCAGTTCCTCGCAGCTAACTTCATAAAGCTTGCTCATACCCTGATGCGTGCCGTACATCTTTTCGCCGACAGTCTCATAGTCGCCTTTCTCCAGAGCGGCACATACGTCGAGTACGCGTTGGATTTCCTCGATAACATATTCGGCACGCATGTAATCCTCTGCGCTGACATCCGCTTTTACCTCGTTCAGCATCTCCATCGTAGCGTCACGTAAGACTCTACTTCCGGATGGTTGCGGCGAATGGCGGCTACCACGTTCTCACAGGATTTACGGCGTTTGTTGTAGGCTGAGGACGCAACTCGTGCTTAACGACCGAATCCAATAACACGAGTTTGTAACCAACCGGATTAAACGGATAATATTTATATTCCAAAGAACGGCAATCCAAGCGGATCAAACTTCCGGCCTTGCCGAATACGGAAGCGAATTGGTCCATGATACCGCAATTCACGCCACAATAATTATGTTCTGTAGCCTGACCGATCTTAGCCAACTCGAATTTATCGATGTTCAATGAGAATAAGTCATTCAATGCGAAAGCATAAGTACTTTCCAATGCGGCGGAAGAAGACATTCCAGCGCCCAGAGGTACGTCTCCAGCGAATACGGTATCGAAACCTTGGATATTGCCACCTCGTTTAATAATCTCCCGGCATACGCCAAAGATATATCTTGCCCAGCTTGCGGAAGGAGCGTCCTCCTCGGTCAAGCCGAATTCAGCGTAATCATTTAAGTCGATGGAGACGCCCGGACTTTGCCCGTCCCATTTGGTTTGATCTCGGCGATCATTCCTTTATCTACGGCACCCGGAAAAACGAAACCTCCATTATAATCAGTATGTTCACCGATCAAGTTAATACGTCCCGGAGATGTGTATAAGCTACCTTCGGTATTAAATAACTCTTTAAATTTAGTTCTGATTTTTTGTTGCATGATACTTAATTTGATTAAGGTAAATAATTGAATAAACAAGAAGAAATTATCCATTCAGAAAACTCTGCCGGATAATTTCTTCTTTATTATATTATGTCCTGTCCTTATTATTCAACAGGAATATCTTTGTTTACGTTCTTGCTACCAATCAAAGCGTAATATAGCAAATATGCCAATCCTAGGAATACCACCCAGAAGCTGGTAATGAAACCGCCAGCGTCGGCTACGGCTCCTTGGATCAACGGAAGAATACCTCCACCGCAAACCATTACCATGAAGATACCGGAAGCAGCTGCCGTATATTTACCTAAACCTTCTACTGCCAAGTTGAAGATACCACCCCACATGATGGAAGTACATAAACCACAAAGAGCCATGAACATGATTCCGACAGGAACCTCAACCATACCGAAAGAGATATCTGACAAGAATACAGGCATACTAACTTTAGTCGTAGCAGGGGCAAAGATAGCGATCAAGATAAAGATCATACCTACCGTGGCGGCTGATGACAACATCGCCTTACTAGAGATCTTAGCTCCGAAAGAGGCACCGAACAGACGTCCGATCATCATCAAGAACCAATATGTACCCACGATAGAACCGGCTACTGTAGGATCGATACCGATCTCAGAAGAAGTAGCGAACAAGTTCATGAAGTTAGGAATACCTACTTCGACACCCACATACAAGAAGATTGCGATGGCACCTAAAATGAAGTGACGGAAAGAAAGCGCGCTGTGCTTGTCCGGAGTCTTGGCTTCATTTTCCTTAACCATATGCGGTTCTGGAATTTGCATGCAGAACAATACGATAAATACGATGGCAAAGATACCCATAGCCAAGAACAATGCCGGGTTAGCGTCACTGATCTGAGCCTTAGCAGCGTCACCGATCAAATAACCAACCAATACCGGAACGATCGTAGCACCGATAGAGTTCACGGAACCGGCAACCTGAATTAATTGGTTACCTTTGTTTCCACCACCACCTAGCGTGTTCAACATCGGGTTACTACGGTATTCAACATACACATAGAGAAACCGGACACGAAAGCACCTGTCAAATAAACAGCGTAGCTACCAGCCACACCGGAAAGATAAGAAATGCCTACACCACAGAAACCTACGATGATCGCTAACAAAGCGGTTTTCTTGTAACCGATCTTCTGCAATAGCATACCGGCCGGAATACCCATGAAGCATAGGCGATAAAGTTAGCTGCGTTACCCAGCTGCGACATGAAGTTGCTGGCAGCGAACTGGTTCTTAACGATGATACCGAATGGGTTCTGTAGGCCCGTCACGAAAGATATCATGAAGAAGAGAGCCACCATCATGATAATAGGCAATGTGTAATTCTTTTTTGCTGTTGATTCCATTTCTTTTTTGTTGTTTTAGATTATTAGATTACTTAAATTATTCTCTTATTCTACACTGAATTTATAAATAGTAGTACTTTGGAAACCTCGCCCGGGCGAGTTCCGTTGTCGGATATTCCGGTTTGTTGGGGCTATCGGGGAAATGTTGGGTTTCCAGACATAAAGCGGCCCGTTCCGGGTAGCGTTGTCCGTTCTTACCTTCGAAATTCCCAGTCATCCAGTTACCTGTGTACAATTGCACGCCCGGTTGAGTCGTATAAGTTTCCATTACGATACCGGTCTTGGGGGAGGAGCAGCGAGCGCAGTAAGAAAGTTCGTTGTCTTCTTTATTTAATATGTATGTGTGGTCATATCCCTTACCGAATATAAGCTGTTCGAAATTGTCATTGATTCGTTCGCCTACCTCATGAGGAGTCCGGAAGTCCATCGGTGTACCTTTCTACTTTCTCTTTAGGTCCGTACGGGATTGCCGTATTGTCTGTAGGCAGGTAATAGTCGGCGTTGATCGTGAGGATATGGTCTCCTATATAAGGATCTCCCGCACCGGATAGGTTAAAATAAGAATGATTGGTTAGGTTCAAGACCGTAGGTTTGTCCGTAGAGGCTTGATAGGAGATAACGACCTCATTCTCATTTGTCAGATGATAAGTTACGGTTGTCTTTAGTTCTCCGGGGAAACCTTCTTCGCCATCGGCGGAGGTATATTTCAATTCAATGGTTTGCTCGTCTATTTGCTTGGCGTCCCATACGACCGCATTGAATCCCTTGATTCCGCCATGCAAACTATTGGGGCCATTATTTATGGCTAATTTGTCATAAGTAACACCGTCGATCGTGAATTTTCCAGCGGCGATACGATTTCCATAACGACCGCAAATGGCACCGAAATAAGGTTCTTTTGATGTTAAGTACTCTTCAATCGAATTATGGCCAGTAACGACATCGGTCATTTTTCCGTTCTTATCCGGAACCATCAGCGAGACGATTTTCGCTCCATAATTCGTGATCGCTAGCTCTGCTCCACCTTGTTACACAGGGTATAAAGCGCCGTTTCTTTCCCGTCAATTTGCTTGCTGAAGTTAGCAACAGACAAGCCCGACAGTGTATTTATGTTCTTCATGCGTATCAATATTATTGAAATTGCGTGTAAAAGTAACTTCTTCTTTGTATTTATAACCTTTCTGAATAATGTTTTATAGCATGATTTTAGATTTGTCTGCCAAAAATATATAATTATTGCTTGTTTATACGTTAAGTCCTTGATTCTTCTCTTAGGCTAAAAAAACAAAACAACTCTTGTCTTACCCCTGTTATTAGTAAAACAGAGATAGAAAGAAATTGTCCATGCGGTCATCCTATAAATATATCATACTCATACTCTTTGTGCTTATGCCCGGCTTGCTTTATTCCCAATCTCAAGATTGGGTACGTAAGTCCATTTATCCGCAAGCGGATAGTGGTAAAAGCAAGATCTATAATTGGATGTGGGGGAGGCATTATCGTCACCTTTATACGATCCGATCAGGGTCCTTCGGCTACGATAGAAACGTTGGGGGGTGGGATGGACATCGTCGGGCAAGCGGAAGGGTTTCACGGATTATTGTTGGAGAATAAGCGTAAGCAATTGTATTTGCTAAAGCCTTGGGTGGCTCAACGAGTTTCTTGGAGTCGAAGTTTTTCCGGGAAATATATAATAAGGCTGATTTTAAGAATACCTATTGGATGAGTTCTTAGGAGATGCTTATACGATTATCAATCCCTATACCTTTTTGGTCGCAGATTATTTAGCGAAGTCCGCGGGATTGAGTTTTTCTCCCTCCAGTATTTACTATATTCCTTCCCACATGCGGAAAGACACGGTTGCGGACGGCAGCGACATACAAGATAGGCTGGTCAATCTAATCAATGTTCCGGATATTAATTTAAGGTCTAATTTGTATACCACGGAAGACTTTCTAGACAGCCTTCAAGTGAGTAAAAACTATATGGCGGATCAAAATCTATA
>ENA-OQAS01001348-OQAS01001348.1-human-gut-metagenome-genome-assembly--contig:-NODE-1348-length-11533-cov-3.055322_pt1 | contig 11533 bp, 17 predicted proteins | sample MGYA00242733_ERZ504523 | MGnify/ENA primary metagenome ERZ504523 (study PRJEB26092, sample SAMD00036239) | human gut metagenome | host: Homo sapiens | study: EMG produced TPA metagenomics assembly of... | reverse complement strand
GGAGATCATGAACTTTTTGAATGCAGGATCAGATGGAGAAAAGACGGAAAAATAGAATTATTTTGAGTCGCAGATATAGCGACATTCGATTTAGTCGGAAAAAACTGGAAGTTCACAAGTAATATTTTTTACTTGACAAAGCGGAAAAACATTCATATAATTACCAATGGTAATTAACTAAGGTAATTATACAAGGAGATTAACATGACAAATGAGAAAATCAAAAGAATGTTTGATGCATGTTATCTGGCAAAGCGGATACGGGAAATGCTTCCGCCATTGCCGCAAGGTGTTATGCCATCTTACATTCAATACATGGATAAAATCCAGACTATGGAAAAACAGGGCATTTGTGTAAAGTATCAGACATCAGTGACGCATTGAATATTCCGCGCCCGGGAGTTACCAGAACAGTAAAAGAAATGGAAACGAAAGGATATCTCCAGAAATTATCCTCTCCTGATGATGGTCGTGTCACTTTTATTACTCTTACGGAAGCGGGAAAAGCTTTGTCCCGGAAGTATGATGAGCATTATTTCAATGAACTATCTTCGTATTTGGATGATATTTCAGAGGAAGATGCAGATTGCATGATCCGTACGATCGGGAAATTTTATGAGATTATGAGTGAGAGGAGAGAACATTATGAAAAGTGATAAAGCGGATTTTACGCAGGGAAGTATTCTGAAGAAACTGGTAGCTTTTATGATGCCGGTTCTTGGGGCATTAATTTTGCAGGCAGCCTACGGTGCTGTTGACTTGCTGGTAGTGGGAAGATTTGGTTCAACTTCCGGACTTCAGCTGTTTCTACAGGAAGTCAGGTACTGAACCTGGTTACGTTTGTGGTAGTTCAGTTCGCCATGGGTATTACGGTTCTGATCGCCAGATATCTTGGTGAAAAGAAGCCGGAAAAGATAGGAGCAGTTATTGGTGGAGGAGCGATTGTTTTTACCATCATTTCGGTTGTTTTGTTTATTGTAATGGTATGTTTTGCTCATCCGATTTCTATACTTATGCAGGCACCGGAAGAGGCAGTTGATCTGACTGCCAGCTATGTGCGTATCTGCGGAGGCGGTATTTTTTCATTGTAGCTTATAATCTACTATCTGCAATTTTCAGAGGACTTGGAGATAGCAAATCACCACTGCTGTTTGTTCTGGTTGCATGTATCGTAAATGTGGTTGGAGATTTGGCTCTCGTGGCTGGATTACATATGGATGCAGCAGGAGCTGCGATTGCGACCGTTTCTGCACAGGCACTTAGTGTGGTGTTTGCAGTAGTTCTTCTGATAAAGAAAGAACTTCCGTTTAGCATTGCAAGAAAAGATTTCCGTCTGAATCCGCAGTGTAAAAAATTCCTGAAAATCGGATTACCACTGGCCCTTCAGGAGTTTCTGACACAGGTTTCATTTCTGGCATTATGTGCGTTTGTCAATCGTCTGGGACTGGAAGCATCTTCCGGTTACGGAGTTGCATGTAAAATCGTAAACTTTGCGATGCTTGTGCCGAGTGCGTTGATGCAGTCCATGGCGTCTTTTGTTTCCCAGAACATAGGAGCAGGAAAGAAAAAACGTGCGAAGAAATCTATGTTTACAGGTATTGGAGTCGGCCTGGTTGTCGGATGTCTGGTATTTGCGCTTGTTATGCTCAAAGGTGATATGCTTGCAGGATTTTTCTCCACAGATGCGGCTGTTATTGAGAATGGTTATGCTTATCTGAAAGGTTTTGCATTGGAAACGATCGTGACAGCGATTCTTTTCAGTATGGTAGGTTATTTCAACGGAAACAATAAGACCATCTGGGTTATGACACAGGGACTGATCCAGACACTTCTGGTACGACTACCGCTGGCATATTTTATGAGTATCCAGCCAAACGCCAGCCTCACAAAGATTGGTCTGGCAGCACCGATTTCAACTATGGTGGGAGTTGTGCTGAACATTGGATTTTATGTATATCTTAACCGCGCAGAACAAAAGAATGCTAAAGAACGTTGCTAATTTATAGTTTATTAGAAATACAGTATGACTTTTGAATTGTCTAAGAAAATTAAAGGGAAAATATTAAAGCAGACAAAATCCGGAGTTTCCGGGAATTGTCTGCTTTTGTATTTACAGAAAAAATTGTCTAGCATCCAAATAATTTAGCAGTTTTTTTCATTCGTTCTGCAATCGGAACGCCGAACGGACAGCGTGATTCGCATGCCTGGCATCCGATACATTCGGAAGCTTTATGTTTCAGAAGTTCGTAATGAGACTGTACAGTTGCCGGTACGGTTGGCTGCATAGTTGCAAGGTCATAGAATTTATTGATCATTGCAATATCCAGATCGGATACGCAAGGTTTGCAGTGACCGCAGTAAGTACATTCTCCACGGTAGGAGTGAAGTGGTGCATTTGCAAGTATGGATGCATAGTCTTTTTCTTCCTCGGAAGCATTTTCGTAAGCAGTAGCAGCATCAATCTGCTCTTTTGTATCATATCCGCACATAATAGAACAGACAGCCGGTCTGGTCAGGGCATAGTGGATACACTGTACTGGTGTTAAGGTTACACCGAATGGAGAACGCTTCTCATCGAACAGTCTTCCTCCGGCAAAGCCTTTCATAACAGTGATTCCGACGTCGTTCTGTTCACAGACCTTATATAAGCGTGCGCGGTCCGGGTCGATTCTCTTGAGATTTTTGTCAAATTCATCTGCAAACATAGTATCAATATTTTCACTTGCAGGAAGCATATCGAAAGCCGGATTGATGCTGAAAAGAATCATTCCACGAATCCGGATTCGGCAGCTTTGACTGCTACTTTAGGGTTATGGGAACTCATACCGATGTGGTGGATTACACCTGTATTTTTTAATTCCATCACGTAGTCTATGTAATCGGAATGCTGGATCTGTTCCCATTCTTCTTCGGAATCTATGTAGTGGATCATACCGAGATCAATGTAATCGGTCTGCAGTCTTTTTAACAGGTCTTCAAATGCAGGACGGACATATTTCATATCTCTGGTACGGAAATACTGGTTGTCTTTCCATGTAGAACCAATATGTCCCTGAATGAACCACTGGCTTCGGTTTTCTTTGATTCCTTTTCCAATGATATCTCTGGATTTCGGGTCTGCCATCCAGCAGTCCAGAATGTTGATTCCTTTTGAAGAAGCATAGCGGATCAGCTCAATGCTCTCTTCTTCCGGATGACGTTCCAGCCATTCCCCACCGAAGCCGATTTCACTCACCTGAAGATTTGTCTTTCCCAATCTGCGTGTTTTCATTATCGATTTCCTCCTTTATATGCAATAATACATGCATTGCAACATAGTATAGATGCGTCAATACATGTATTATTATTCAATGTAGATATGTTTGACACATACGGAAAACATACCTGTGTATATTACATATTAGTACTTAAAGAGTACTGGAAGTCAAGTGTTTTTGAAAAAATGTCAGTAAAAAACAGTCACAAAATCGACTTTTAAAGTTGCTGTTTATTTTGTACGGAATAGTAGCGTGAGAACAGCAATCTTTTAAAATTAATATCAGGCTTATAGAGTTAAGATTGTTAACGGCTCCTGGAATCGCCTGTTTTAAGTATAATCGTGCATCCTGCCATAAAAGCAAACATAACTGCCATAAAACCGGAAGATTTTAGTACCGGTAATGTCTGACAGAAAACCAAAAAGCACCGGTGTAAGCATGATACTCAGGTTTGAAAATGCCATTTCGATTCCGATAATGGACTGGGATGTTTCTTTTTTATAGAGGATGGGGGTTAAGTGAGTCATATTAGGGAAAATCGGGCCGTTACCAAGTCCTACCAGAAAAAGCCCAAGTACTGCAAAGGAAACAGTATTTGTCAGCAGCAAAATACATACGGCTGCAAGTATAATACTTTCTCCTATGGTGATAATTTTCCAGTCAGAAAATCTCAAGGATAACAGACCAGAGAGAAAACGGCCCAGAGTCATACCAGCAAAATAGAAGGTGATCAATGCTGCAGCCATATCAGCGGATAATCCGATAGTATCAGAAAGATAGGTACTTCCCCAGATCAGACAGGTGGACTCTAAGGCACTGATTCCAACAAATACACCGCAGGAGGCCCATATTTTTTTACGCTTTATCATCTGAAATAGTGGCAATACACAAATATTGTCGTCTTCTTGTTGCGTTGCTTTGACCTTTTTCCATAAAGGCAGGCTGAAAAAGGATAAGAGGGCAATTATAAGCTGGATATAAAAAACAGTTCGATATCCGCCACGCCAGTTCAGGTTGTCTGATAATGCAAGTGACATAAGGTAAGGCTGACAGTAACACCAACGCCATAAAAACAGTGTAAAAGCTCATCTGCATTGCATTATAGCGGAGTGCTACATAATTATTTAATGCAGTATCGATAGAACCGGCACCAATCCTAAAGGAACCGCACACAAACAAAGCCAGAGAAAGTTGTGGGAACATGAAAAACCTAATAAAGCGATTGCGGTAAGACTCGTTGAAAGAGCGGTGACCTTTGCTGTTCCCAGTTTGGCAATGATTCTTGTACTGAAAAGGCTGGACAGAACTGTTCCGGTGGAAATAATTGCTGAAATGATGCTGGCATATGAGACTGGAACATGAAATTCTCCATAAATAGCCGGCCAGGCAGAACCGAGCAGAGAGTCTGGGATTCCCAGACCGATATAAAAAATGTAGATAAAAATAAGTAAAATAGTTGCCATTTTAATATGTTACCTCCGTATCTTTTTGCATTGCTTTTCAAATATCAATATCGTTTGGATATATTATTGTGAATAATCGCTTTTTACGTTACTGTTCACTCCGTTCTCAGTAACGTAGCCAAAATTCATTCCAGATTGCCTGCGGCAATGGAATTTTGGCTTGCATGTCTCGGGATTTTGGCATTTTCATGCCACGCCTCGCGGGATAGTAGCGTGTGAACAGTTACCTTTTTACCAGATAATATCACCTGCTCATAGGCGATTCTATGGTTTATCTGCTCAATTTATGGTATTATTTACCCAAATATAAAAGAAGGAGAGATAAGAGATATGGATACGATACTGCTTGATCATCAGCTTCAGGAAATGTTTCTGTTTGAGGATTCTTCTTTTCCAATAAAATATTATGTAGATAATTTGGAACAGTGGGCGGATTATCAGGTGCCGTTGCACTGGCATTTGGGATATGAGATTTTTTCAGCAATTTATCAGGATATTGAAGTACAGATTGGACAGAAACATCTGCGCCTTTTAAAAGGTGAGTCAATTTTGATCGGAGCTGAACAGATGCACAGTTATCGTATGACAGAAGTTGGAAAATGTTGTCTGTGTCCCAATATTGTATTTGCAGATGAAGTACTTGCACCAATGACAAGTACTGTTTTTAAAAATATTTTGCGCCTGTACTCAACAACCAGGATTTGCCTTATCTTATTCTTTCTCCAACGGTAGAATGGCAGAAACCGTTATTGAATCATTTGTTTGAGATATACGGACTTCTTTCGGAAAATGAAAATGTTAATGATAATAGTACTGAGCGTTGCGTGATTAAGCCAATAGAATCAGCATGCCCTGAAATTGAAATACATCAAAAACTGATATCCATATTTCAGATTTTGTATTGCCATCAAAATGAACTCTCTCATATAAATTCAAGCAAAGGAAATCAACAGACACAGATAAGAATTCAAAAAATGCTACGCTACATACAGGAACATTTTGCGGAAGAAATTTCACTGGAGAATCTGGCGGATTTTGCAGGTATCAGCAGAAGCGAGGCTGGGAGATGTTTTAAAAAGTACTATGCACAGTCGCCAATGGGGTATGTTACCTTATACCGGTTAAAATATGCTCAGGAACTTTTGGCAAAATCGTCATTAACAATTAACGAAATAGCATATCGGTGTGGTTTTAAAGATAACAGTTATTTTGTTAAAGTATTCAAGAAACACTTGAAGCAGACACCATCGGAATATCGAAAGAAAAATTTATAATGTAATATTTTACAGTAATTTTACCTTATTCAAACCGTAGCGTGATAGAGGGAACCTCTTCTGACTGATACAATTAATAAAGTTGCAAACCAAGAAGCATGAGGAACTTGTATCAGTATTTATTTTACAAATGAACGTGAAAGAAATACCAGAACGTATTTGAAAAGGAAGAGGGAGAAAACAGGTAATGAACGAAAATGTAAAAGTGATTTTTGGACTGATTGGCGGCCTGGCGTTATTTCTTTATGGAATGAACAGCATGAGTGATGCGCTGCAAAAAGCTGCTGGGGAAAAGATGAAAAAGATTCTGGGATTTCTTACGAAGAACCCGGTCATGGGAGCGCTTGCAGGAGCACTGGTCACAGGAAATTATGGGCAGTGTAATGAAACCACTGGCAACCAGTCCGGTTTTTACTGATCTTATGGGAAAAGTTTCTTCCATTCCGGTATTAGGTGTACTTCTTGGTGCGGCGATGACATTGGTAGTGCAGAGTTCTTCTGCTACGATTGCAGTACTTCAGAACTTTGCATCTCAGGCAGGACCGGATGATATGACAAGTGTGATAGGTCTGGCAGGAGCGATTCCTATTTTGCTTGGAGATAATATCGGTACTACGATTATAGCACTTCTGGCATCTATTGGACAGTCAAAGAATGCGAAACGTACTGCAATCGCACATAGTATCTTTAACATTTCAGGAAGTTTTGTTTTTGTATGGCTGATTCCGTGGTTTGCGAAATTCGTACAGTATATTTCACCAAAAGGCAACGAAGTAGAGGTAATTTCACGTCAAATTGCGAATGCGCATACGACTTCAATGTGGTATGTACACTGGTGTGGCTGCCACTGATTCCGTTGATGGTTAAAATTGTAACTACGATTATTCCGGGAAAAGATAAGAAAATCAAGGCAGCTTATGAGCCGAAATATCTGGACAACAAGATGATTGACCAGCCGGTGGCTGCTATGTATCTGGTATCACAGGAACTGGAAAATCTGGCAGGTTTTGCTGCAACTATGCTTACACAGTTATAAGAAGTGATCAGCGTAGGAAAAACATCTGCCGCATATGATAAATTTAAGAAAAAACTGGAAACTGTACAGCATTTACAGGAAGATGTGACAGAATATATTACCAGACTTTTTTCCAGTGGTAATCTGACAGAACAACAGTCGGAACAGACTGCGGGACTGCTTTATGTGACGAATAATATTCAGAGGATAGCAGATCGATGTCAGGATATTGATGGAATCTGGGATCAGATCGAAGTAAGGGAATGAAACTTTCTGCGACTGCAAATGAAGATTGGGAAATTGCATTGCTATTACATGGGATTTATTAAATCAAGCGATGGAAGCAGTGAAAGAAGGAAGCGCCGAGCAGGCGGAACAGGTATTTAAGAATAAGAAAAAGATGAACAAGGCGGAAAAGAAGTTTAATAAGGCACACTGAACAGAGTAAAAGAGCAGAAATGTGATCCTGGTTTAACAATAGGCTTTTCCGGGATCCTTTATAATCTGGAAAGAGCAGCAGATAACTGCGTGAGCATTGCAGAAGAAGCATTGGATAATACGGCTTTGTACAGCTTGGAGAGGACGCCAGAGAATTTGCGATGGATGCAGTGGCAGAAAGTGTTGCGTTAGGCGATAAATAAAATAATTTAAAGTGTATAATTAGTTTGATGGCATTTGTATAAGTTTATTAAAAAAGTACTTCCCATGGTGGAGGTACTTTTATGGGTTGAATCTGGTAAATTTGTTTTGTCAAAATAATTTGGAACAATTACTGACTGTCCCATAAAATGACCTGAATTTCGCGGCTAATATGGTTAATTATACTTCGGATTTTAACAATTATGATTCTATGTTAAGGAATATGTAAATGTCTGTCAAACATAAGGAAAATCTGTTGTTTTTGGAAAATTCGGGTGCTATACTTCATGCGACGACTGAAAAACAAGAATATTTTTTGAAAAGGAGTCTATTATTATGAAAAGAAAATTAATTGCAGGTCTTTTAACAGCTCTTTCTATGACAGTGGTTTGTCCGGCAGCATATGCATCTACAGATCATTATACAGACAGCAGCGTGGTTGGTGCTGATTCTGGATGGTCTGACTGGGATGCAGCATGGGAAACAACAGCAGCTGATTTTACAAAGGTATCTCTTACGCCTGGTGCTGATGATACTCAGCTGAATTTCGCATGGTATAGTGAGAAAGGTGACAGCGATGCAACACCTGTAGTTCATTTTGGAACAGATAAAGATAATCTTGAGACATTCGAGGGAACTGCCGGTGACGTAGATCAGAGTCTTACGGGAGATAAGGCTTATGAATATAATCATGTAACAGTTACAGGACTGGAACCGAATACAACTTATTATTACACAGTTGAGAAAAACGGTGAGCAGACAGACGTATGTGAATATAAAACACAGAGTACAGATTCTGTAAAGATCCTTTATGTAGGCGACCCGCAGATTGGTGCTTCCAAAGGTCAGACTCAGAATGGCGCAGAGCTTTCCAATGAATCAGGTGCGGCAAATAAAGCAGCAGAGAATGATGGCTTTTCATGGAATCGTACTCTGAATACAGCACTTGAGGAAAATCCGGATATTAACTTTGTAATCTCAGCAGGTGACCAGGTTAACAAAACAGGTGAAGCAAAAGAGGAAGAATATGCTTCCTACCTGAGTGCTGATGCGCTGAAAGGTCTTGCAGTGGCAACTACGATTGGTAACCATGATTCTTTAAATGAAGATTACATGTATCACTTTAATAATCCGAATAATACAGAGAATGGAAAAACTCAGGCTGGTGGTGATTATTACTACAGTTATGGTGAGGGACTTTTCATTGTTTTAAATACCAATAATTATAACGTGGCAGAACATCAGAAAACAATCGAAGAAGCTGTCAAAGCTTATCCGGATGCAAAATGGCGTATCGTAACCATTCATCAGGATATTTACGGATCTGGTCTTGATCATTCAGATACCGATGGTATGATCCTTCGTACACAGCTTACTCCTGTATTTGATGCAAATGATATCGATGTTGTCCTTCAGGGACATGACCATACATACAGTCGTTCCAAAATGCTTTATGGTGATGGACAGACTCATGGTAAATATGAGTTCAGTCTGAATGCAGATGGAACAGATTATGACTGGGATCATGCTACAAATGTAGATACACAGGAACAGATCGCATTTGCTCCGGAAGAAGGAGATACAGATGCACAGGCTGCACTGGATGCATTCCATCAGGATAATAGCTGCTATACAATCGAAGATGTTGATGGAGATACCGTTACAGATCCACAGGGAATCCTGTACATGACAGCAAACTCCGCTTCAGGTTCTAAGTATTATGAACTTCTTTCCACTCAGCAGGATTATGTGGCAGCCCGCAGTCAGAACTGGCTTCCAAGTTATTCTGTCATTACATTGACAGCAGATGCATTCTCTATTGATACTTACCAGATTACAGATGATGGTAAGGCAGAAGCAATTGATGATACATTTACTATCAAAAAAACGGGCACAGATACTACGAACAATTCCTCAGATACCTCAGACACTTCTGCTGACACCACAGACAGTGACGCTGAAGCATCAGATTCTTCGGATACACCAGCAGATAATGCAGATACTTCTACAGATGCAGTAGCTGAAACATCTGAGAATTAAAAGCAGAATCTGAGAAATCAAATTCTATGAAAAACATAAAACTTACCGGGCTACTTACCAGAAAAAAGGCAGTCCGGTATCTTATTTATTTTTTACTTGTCTGTGTGTTCGCTGTTTTTGTTATCAGGCTGAATCAGGTAGAAAAAACAGAATTGGTGGTTCGGACAGGGCAGACATTTGAGAAAGCGAAAGTGGTGAAAATTCTTCAGGATAATCTGGAGGAAAACGGAACCCGTGTAGGAGAGCAGAAAGTACGTGTACACATGCTTACAGGGGTACGAAAAGGAGAAGAACTTGATATTACAAGTAGTTCTGGGTATTTATTTGGCGCGGCATGCAAACCTGGAATGAAAGTAATCGTTATGCAGAGTGTTGCAGGTGATTCTACAGTTGCCAGTGTTTATACACAGGATAGAGAATCGGTTATTTATATTTTTGCACTTATTTATCTGTTAGCGCTTTGCATGATTGGTGGAAAGCAGGGAATAAAAGGCTGCCTTGGACTTGTCTTTACGTTTTTCTGCGTGATTTTTGTATATCTGCCGCTTGTGTATCTGAAATACTCACCGTTTTGGACCGCAGTGTTTGTATGTTTTATTACGACACTGGTTACCATGTATCTTATCGGAGGTCCTACACGAAAAACGTGTGCCGCAACGCTTGGAACTCTTGCCGGAGTAGTTCTTGCCGGGATTTCCGCATGGTGTTTTAGTAAGGCATCTGGAATTTCCGGATATAATGTATCGGATATTGAGACGTTGATGACTCTCTGGAATACAAATCGCATCCAGGTAGGTGGATTGCTGTTTTCAGGTCTGCTGATTTCATGTTTAGGTGCTGTTATGGATGTTGCAATGTCAATCAGCAGTGCTATTGATGAAATCTATAAACAGAATTCTTCTTTAACAAGAACAGAACTTTTTAAAGCAGGACTGCGTGTGGGACGAGATATGATGGGAACGGACAGTAATACGCTTATCCTGGCATTTGCAGGAAGCAGCGTCAGTACACTTCTTCTTGATTACGCATATGATCTTCCGTATCAGCAGATTATTAATTCAAATAATATTGGAATTGCAATCATGCAGGGGCTTGCTGGAAGTTTTGGAATCGTGTTTTCAGTGCCATTTACCGTACTTATTTGTACCGTACTTTTTCATAAAAATAAACAGCTGGATTAAAATAGGAGAATAATAGCCGTGATTGTTTAGTATGGTCAAGGCTATTGTTATGTTGGGGAGTATGATTCATTTAATTCTAAAATGCTTCACGTTATCATTAGTTCACAAGAACAAACTGATAACATGAAGCCATTTTTTTACTAAAAGACATACTGGGGTCAGACACCTGGTACTAGTATATTTCTTATGATTCAACGAATAAAACTGTCAGGCTGGAGATATAAAAATGGTTGAATTTGGACATCCGAAAGTAGATATGGGAGAGCCGGTATTTAATTATGCAGTTGCGTATGATACTCATAATCAGGAACCATTATTTTATGAAAAATATCCAGGAAGTCTGAACGATATCTCCCAGCTTCAGTTCATGCTGGATAAAGCATCCGGGTGTATTCAGAAGAATCAGCAAGAGCGAAGATATTTGTTGGATTTGTATCCATGATAGTGCGCTGCAAGATGTATATAAAACTAAAAGAAGAGATGAAAAACCGGATAAGAAACCGAACTATATGACGGTACCGGCGGCAATAAAAGAGCTGGAAAAAATAGAATGGTACGTCAGTTAGACAATATATACCGTCTGGATCATGCAGTAACAGCGAATCAGAAAGTATATTGAAAGCCTTTGGACTGGATGCGAACAGTATAAAATATTTTGCATCAG
>ENA-OQAS01001347-OQAS01001347.1-human-gut-metagenome-genome-assembly--contig:-NODE-1347-length-11537-cov-2.060736_pt1 | contig 11537 bp, 15 predicted proteins | sample MGYA00242733_ERZ504523 | MGnify/ENA primary metagenome ERZ504523 (study PRJEB26092, sample SAMD00036239) | human gut metagenome | host: Homo sapiens | study: EMG produced TPA metagenomics assembly of... | reverse complement strand
TGGGATTGTATCCTGCATTACATACAGGTCAGAAACGTATCACAGAGGAAATTCCTCTGCGGATCACAGAAAATTTTATACTTCCTGTATGGATCGGATGGACCGAAACCACTGATTATACAGTAAAGAAGAAACCTATACCCCAAAAGAAGCTGAGAAGGAAGCTGTGCGAAGATTCATCAATATGAAAAGAAACTGCTCCAAAATGGCATTAAAATCAGTGAAAATCATATTACTACTAAGCTGACAGAATCTCTGTGCATTACCGTAGGAACCCTGCTCATCGTCGAACAGACAGGTGAAAAAAGCCGGATAACATAAAATTCCATAAAAATTTGTATTTAAAAAGTTGCAGGGAGGTGTTACAATGGATGCATCTGGTTTTAACCGGACTTTGATTATTGTCCATAAACGAGGCAATAATCCATTATTAACTTATCAACAGGAAAGGACATCACAGGATGGCTGGCAATATTATTGAATTACACACAGAAGTCCCCGCAGAACTGGAAGCAAATGTATTTGGCCAGTTTGATGAGCATCTTAAGCTGATTGAGAGAACACTGAATGTGACAGTGATCTCCAGAGACGGAATCCTTAAGATACTTGGCAATGAGCAGAGTGCGGCTTCTGCGAAGAAACTGATAGAAGAACTGACAGTACTTGCAAAAAGAGGCAACACGATCACGAAACAGAATGTCAATTATGCTCTTTCTCTGGCAATGGAGCAGAGAAACGAAGTTCTCACAGAAATAGACAAAGATTTTATCTGTAACACCATACAGGGCAGACCTATCAAGCCCAAAACACTGGGGCAGAAGGAATATGTAGAACAGATACGCAAAAAAATGATCGTGTTCGGTGTAGGTCCTGCCGGTACCGGCAAAACCTATCTGGCGATGGCAATGGCTGTCACAGCCTTCCGAAATGAGGAGGTCAGCAGGATCATCCTGACACGTCCTGCTATTGAGGCCGGTGAGAAGCTGGGATTTCTTCCGGGAGATCTGCAGAGCAAGGTAGATCCTTATCTGAGACCACTCTATGATGCACTGTACCAGATCATGGGAGCGGACAGCTTTGCGAAAAATATGGAGCGCGGCCTGATCGAGGTTGCACCGCTTGCATATATGCGCGGACGTACACTGGATAATGCATTTATCATTCTCGATGAAGCACAGAATACTACTCCGGCACAGATGAAGATGTTCCTGACACGTATCGGATTTGGTTCCAAGGTTATCATCACCGGAGATGCCTCACAGAAAGATCTTCCAAGAGATACCACATCCGGACTTGATGTGGCAATGAAAGTACTGAAAAAAATAGATGACATTGGCTTCTGCCAGCTTACCAGCAAGGATGTTGTCCGTCATCCTCTGGTACAGCAGATCGTACAGGCTTATGATGCCTATGAAAAGAAACAAAAACCTGAAAGACCGGCAAGACGCAGAAACGGGGTAAATGAACGATGAACATGCAGATTGATTATGAGACAGAGCGTGAACTGGGGATCGACTATGAGACACTGGCAGTAAAGGTAGCTGACAAGGTTCTTGAAATGGAAAAATGTCCCTATGATGCACAGGTGAATCTTGTACTTACAGATAACGAAGAGATTGAGAGAGTTAATACTGAGTTTCGCGATATCGCAAGACCTACGGATGTTTTATCCTTCCCTATGATTCCTTTTGAGACACCGGCAGGATATGATATTGTGGAGGAAGATGAATCTTACTTTGATCTGGATACAGACGAACTTCTTCTTGGAGATATAATGATCTCAGTTGACAAGGTGTTTGCACAGGCAGAGGAATACGGACACAGTGTGACAAGAGAATTCTGTTTTCTGGTTGCACACAGTATGCTGCATCTGCTGGGATATGACCATATGACTCCCGGGGAAGCGGCAGTCATGGAGGCAAAACAGGCGAAAGCTCTGGAGGAGCTTGGGATTACACGCTGATCTTCAAATTCTGTTATTGCAGGCAATTTCTGATGGATTTTGTCTCGTAACTGTAAAGCTGCTGAACAGTTACAAAAAATATATTTATATGGAGTAACAAAAAGATGAATTACCGGGAACGACTTAAAGATAAAAAACGTATTGTAATTAAGATCGGTTCTTCTTCCCTGACTCATTCGGAGACAGGAAGACTGAACCTTCGCAAACTGGAAGTGCTGGCAAGAGAGCTCAGTGACCTTCGCAATCAGGGAAAAGATGTCATACTGGTTTCTTCAGGAGCTATAGCAACAGGTGTGGCAGCTCTTGGAATGCATGAGAAACCCACAGAACTGAAAGGAAAACAGGCATGTGCAGCAGTAGGACAGGCCAGACTGATGATGATTTATCAGAAACTTTTTTCTGAATATAATCAGCTTTCCGCTCAGATCCTTATGACCAAAAATACTATGGTTAATAATGTTAACCGAAAGAATGCTCAGAATACTTTCGATGAACTGCTCAGTCTGGGAGTGATTCCCATTGTAAACGAGAATGACTCCATTTCCACCTATGAGCTTCAGAATCTGGAGAAATTCGGAGATAATGATACATTGTCTGCAATGGTTGCCGCACTTGTACGGGCAGATCTGCTGATCCTGTTGTCAGATATTGATGGTCTTTTTACAGATGATCCCAATACTAATCCTGACGCAAAATTCATTGATGTGGTAGAAAATCTGGATGATAATCTGCTTAACATGGGAAAGGTACTTCCGGAAGTAAGGTAGGAACCGGCGGAATGGCTACTAAGCTGACAGCAGCACAGATCGCTTCTGCAGCAGGCGTAGATATGGTGATCGCAAACGGAGCCGATTTCCATATTATCCATAAGATTACAGAGGGACGCAAGTACGGTACGCTGTTTGTAAGCCAGTCCAAAGAAGAAGTTTATCTGATCGATATTATTGACAGACTGTTATAATACCGGAAATTTACCGGTGCCAAATGACATTCACAAAGTAAATGGCAGTGTTTACAGACAGACTGCCGCAGACAAAAAACAGGAGGAAGAACTATGGAAGTTGAAAAATAGACCGCATTAATGCACTTGCACATAAAGCCAAAAGTGTAGGGCTTACTGAAGAAGAGAAAAAAGAAAGAGAACTGCTGCGTAAGGAATATATTGCATCTGTCCGTATGAACTTCGCGCTCAGCTGGACAATATGGATGTTCAGCAGGAAGACGGAACAATCATTAATCTGGGTGAAAGATATGGAATCAAAAAAAGACATTAGAAAGAAGATTTTCGCAGAAAGAAAGCTGCACACAGATGAACAGATAGAGGCAATGAGCCGCACGATCACTGACAAAGTGACCGCACTTCCTGCATTTAAGAATGCGGACCGCATTCTGGTATATGCAGATTACAACCATGAAGTTGTCACAGAGTATCTTATAAAAGAAGCATGGAAGGCCGGCAAGGAGGTTGCAGTTCCCAAGGTTGTGGGAAAGGATATGGTATTTTATAAGCTGACAGACTTTGCCCGGCTGGAACCCGGATATTTTGGGATTCCTGAGCCTGTATCGGGGAGATCGTCAACTGGTCAAAGGCTCTTATGATCATGCCGGGAGTGGCTTTTGACAGAGCAAACCACAGAGTCGGATACGGCGGTGGCTTCTATGACCGTTATCTTGAGAAACATCCGCAGCTTGAAAGAGTTGCCATTGCATTTTCTTTTCAGATGTTGCCGGAGGTTCCCACAGAACCTACTGATATCTGTCCGCAGATCATAGTAACAGAAGAGGAGATATGCTATCTTACTGACTGAAAGGGGACCTGAACATGAATGAAATGCTGAACCGCCTTGGCATGAAGCGAAGGCAGCTGAAACAGAAATGAGAAATCTTTCTACAAACAAAAAGAATGAAGTACTTCTTGCAGTAGCAGACAAACTGGTAAAGGATGCACAGACTCTGATCAATGCCAACAGGCTGGATGTGGAAACCGGAAAAAGGAATCATATGCCTGAGGGGCTGATCGACAGGCTTCTTCTCACAGAGAGCAGGATTGAAGGAATGGCAGAGGGCCTGCGCCAGGTAGCAGCCCTGGATGATCCTGTCGGGGAAGTAACCGGGATGAAAAAACGCCCAAACGGACTGCTGATCGGGCAGAAGAGAGTACCTCTTGGCGTGATCGGAATTATCTATGAAGCAAGACCGAATGTAACTGCGGATGCATTTGCACTCTGCTTTAAGACCGGTAATGTGGTAATCCTAAAGGGTGGAAGTGATGCGATCCATTCCAACGAGGCAATTGTAAACTGTATCAGGGAAACTCTGAATGAACAGGGCGTGACAGAGGATGCGATCCAGCTGATTTCTGATACATCCAGAGAGACAGCAGCAGAATTCATGAAGATGAACCAGTATGTGGATGTACTCATCCCGCGAGGCGGCAGAGGCCTGATCAAAGCCGTAGTGGAGCAGAGCACCATCTGTGATTGAGACCGGTACTGGAAACTGCCATATTTATGTGGATGAAACCGCAGACCTTGAGATGGCAGCAGACATTATCATGAATGCCAAGACTCAGAGAGTAGGCGTCTGCAATGCCTGCGAATCTGTTCTTGTACATAAAGATGTAAAGGATGCCCTGCTTCCAGTCCTTGCAAAGCGTCTGCAGGAGAAACATGTGGAGATCCGCGCAGATGAAGCGGCTTATGCGTTGATCCCGGGAGCTGTACACGCAACAGAAGAAGACTGGGGCAAAGAATATCTGGATTATATTCTTTCTATTAAAGTGGTTTCTTCTGTGGAAGAGGCGATCGCTCACATCAATAAATATAATACGAAACATTCAGAGGCAATTATTACCAATAATTATGAACATGCACAGAAGTTTCTGGATGAAGTGGATGCTGCGGCAGTTTATGTCAATGCCTCCACACGTTTTACAGATGGATTTGAATTCGGTTTCGGGGCAGAGATCGGTATCAGCACACAGAAGCTTCATGCGAGGACCTATGGGACTTCTGGCTCTGACCACAACGAAATATATCATCTATGGAAACGGACAGGTACGCCCATAGACGGCACATTGATTTTTTCTGAGGGATGTGCTATACTTCAATTCAGATTTGGGATTACTGACTGCTTCGTGGGGAATAAGAAATCGGATGGTGTCAGTAGTGATTTTAACTAAAACTCATCTATGGGAGGACATACAATGAGAAAAAAACAACTTTTTGCATTATTAATGGCAGGTGCCCTGTCTGTAGGAATGGCACCGACAGCCACATTTGCAGCAGATACTGCTGCTGAGACATCAGCCGAAGGCGAACTGGAAGGTGAACTTGACTCTGCAGATACAGAAGAACCTTCTGAAGATCCGGCTGAAACTCCTGAGGAACCAGCCGAAGATCCAGCCGAGACACCGGAAGATCCGGCTGAAACTCCTGCCGAAACAACAGCTGATCCTACAGAGGCACCGGCTGCTGAAGAAACTGATGAGCAGGCTGCTGAGGCAGGATCTGCTATTGTAGTTGATGGAAATTCTTATTCAACACTTGCTGAAGCATTTGAGGCAGTACCTGAAAGTGCAGATATGACCGATGAGGCAAAGTACGTCAAAGTAAAAGGTGATATTGAAATCAGTGCTACGGTTGATGTTCCTTCTAATAAAAATATTATGCTGGTTGCAGCAGAAGATGCGACTATTAAACGTGCGGCAGGATTTATCGGAAGCATGTTTACTGTAAATGGTGGTAATCTTCAGATGGCAGGTTCGGCAGAAGATGCGGCAACAGGCGCTGTTGACAGTACTTTAATTGTTGATGGAACTGGTGAAGGGGTTACTGGTTCTATTGTTGAAGTGATAAGTGGTAACTATGCTTTATCTGATGGAGCAACTCTGACAGGTAATACTACAACAGGAGATGGCAGTGCAATCAACAACAGTGCGAATGCATATCTTTTAGGAGGTACGATCACAGCAAACAGCACGACAGGAAATGGTGGCGCGATTAATAATGCAGCCGGTGCAAATGTATATCTTCAGAATGGCACAATTACAGCAAACTCCGCTGCAGCAGGCGGTGCAATTACAGTGAAGGAACTGTAAATATTCAGGGAACCTTAAGTGTTACAGGAAATACCGTTACAAATTCTTTTGAAGCTATAAGTAACCTTGTGCTTGCCAAAGACGGTGTGATCAATGTAAGCGGTGCTGTTACAGGCTCTGCCATTGGTGTTGCTGTTCAGGAGGCTAGCGCCGGAAGAACAGTAGTAAAGCTGGATGACGCTGTTACTGATGTGAAACTGACAGATGTTCTTTCTCAGATTACATATGAGGGAGATTCCAGCCTTAAAATCGGAGAAGACGGAACTTTAGTCAGTACAACAGAACCGTCCCCTACCCCAACTCCTGCAGAAGAAAAACTGAAAGTAACAGGAAAAGAATGCAAATGGTCTGGAAGTGGTACTGTTAAAATTAAGTTCCAGTCAAATGTAAAAGGTACCTATTATATTGACTGGGTAAAACGTGGTGAGAAAGCACCGACAATCGATACTTCCAGAGTAGGTGCTCCTATTGAGGCTGATACAAATGTAACAGCAAAAGTTACTGATCTTCCTGACTATGATGTTGATATTTATGTATGTGTGATCAGTGATAAGGATAAGAGTAATTATGGCTCTGTAATGTTCCAGCCTGATTCAAAGGAACGTCCTGTTACACCTACACCATCTCATACTCCGGTAGTACCCGATGTAAAAGAGAGTGTTGTACAGGGATTTGAGAAAGCACTTGTGTTCTATCCGAATACTTTCTATGACTTCAAGGTAATCGGTGCAGGTACACAGAACAATAATCCGGGAGAAGGTGATGTCAGATGGGTACCTGTAGGATGGAGTATGTCTTCTAACCCGTCAACCTGGAACACATCCTGGAAAATTGGTGCCAAGAGCGGTATTTATACAGATGCCGAGAAAGCATATACTATTTACATTAAATATGCAAAACAGGTATACAGTGGAAATGACTGGCAGGAAACAGATGCTTCCGAAGTTCTGCCTATCAGTCAAGGCAGCTCCTCTGACACAGGCCACTACCACACCAGGTGCAAACGGAACAAACGGAGACGGAACGGATCCGGCGACGGAACTACAGATGGAGGAACTACAGATGTAACTCCTACCACCTATGCAGATGGAACAAACGGAACAGCGAAATCAGCAGTATCCACAGGTGATGAATCACCGATCGGAACTATGCTGGCTCTTGCTGCAGCTTCTGTTCTTGCAGGTGGTTATGTACTGATAAGAAGACGTAAAAAAGAAATGTAAATATAATTCAATTATTTTTAAGAGACAGGTCTTATGGCCTGTCTCTTTTCATATATATAATAATAAGGCAGCCATTCAGCCGTCCATACAGGTCAGAATCCGGAATCTGATCCAGGCTGCTGAACATTTGCCAAAAAGGAGGAAAGAATGTATGTCAACAGAACAGATGGGAACTTATGAAAAAATATACTTCGCATTGTGGGAACTCGGACAGAGATATGGAAATTTTGTCCAGTTCAGAGTGATCGGAAGAAGTCATGATGACAGAATGATCCCCATGCTTGAGATTGGAAAGGGTGATACCTGCATTATCTGTCTGAGCGGAGTGGAAAGCGGAGACAGAAATCTCCCGGAATATCTTTTGTCCATTGCAAAAGATTACTGCAGATCCTATGAAAGCAACTGGACCATCGGAGAAAGTTATGAAGTTCGTAAACTTCTGGATAAGGTTCGTATCTGTATGATCCCCATGCTGAATCCTGACAGCTATGAGATATGTGAATACGGATATGGTGCCATACATAATCCCATCCACAGACAGATGCTGAAAATGCAGGACAGGCCTGTGGAAGAGTATGAATGTAATGCCAGGGGAATTGATCTGCGCAGAAATTTTCCGACTAATTATTATCAGCGGAAAAGAGTGAATCAGGAGCCTGCCAGTGAGAATGAGACTCGTGCCTGATCAGCATTTTTCAGGAATATTCAAGCCTTGGCCTGCTTACATTCAGTTATTCCAGAGGGAAGATCGTTTACTGCAGACAGGAGAAAGGCTTTGCCTACAATCAGAAAAATTACAGACTGGCAAGCATTTACAGAAATGTTCCGGCTATCGTCTGGAAAAAGGGATTGCAGGTGGTGCGAGAGTCAAAAAAGCCGGAGCAAAACCTGAGATGGGATCTCCGGAACAGTTTTATGCGGAAGTAATCCGTCAGCCCTCTCTGGCAATTGAGATTCCGGAATACCGCAAGGACGATATGGAAGAACTGCGTCTGATTCCACTTGAATATCTTTATTCTTTAAACAGCGGCATATTGGCAAACGCATAAATCCGTCACACAGTCAAAGAAAAACAGTCTCTGAAAATAAAAAGTAATAAAAACATGTAAAAACAGAGATTAGCGTTTGACATAAAGCCATAGATTCTGTATGATAAAAAGAGTGCCCCGAAATGTTGTAAACAGAAAGATGAGGAATCAATAGTGAATAATAATACACAGGAAAGTAAAATACAGTTAGAATATATCAATAAATGTACAGAGCTTGTGAAGGAAAAATATGAAAATGCGCCAGCTTTCTTTATCCAGAATGCAGGCTGCCAGATGAATTCCCTGCAGACGGATACAGTGGCCGGTATCGTGAAACGTATGGGCTATACAGAAGTATCCAGAGAAGAAGATGCAGATGTTGTCATCTATAACACCTGCACAGTCCGGGAGAATGCAAACCTGAAGATTTACGGTCATCTTGGCCATCTGAAAAGTATTAAGAAAAAGAATCCTGAACTGAAGATTATATTGTTTGGCTGCATGATGCAGGAGCCGGAAGTAATTGAGAAGATCCACAAAGAATATTCTTTTGTTGATCTGGTTTTCGGTACCCATAACTTCCATAAGTTTCCGGAGCTTTTCTACAGAAGCTTAAATACGGAGGACAGATCATTGATGTCTGGAAGGAATCTGATGAAATCGTGGAGGGTATGCCTTCTGACCGTAAATATTCCTTTAAAACGGGTGTCAATATTATGTTTGGCTGCAATAATTTCTGCAGTTACTGTATTGTACCATATGTAAGAGGAAGAGAGAAGAGTCGCGAACCGGAGGCGATCATAGAAGAGATCAAGGGTCTGGTGGCTGACGGTGTAACGGAAGTTATGCTTCTGGGACAGAACGTTAATTCCTATGGAAAGACACTGGAACATCCGATTACTTTTGCACAGCTTCTGAAACAGGTGGAAGCAATTGAAGGATTAAAGAGAATCCGTTTCATGACTTCCCATCCGAAGGATCTGTCTGATGAACTGATCCGGACAATGGCAGAGAGCAAAAAAGTGTGCCATCACCTCCACCTTCCCATGCAGTCCGGAAGCAGCCGAATCTTAAAGATCATGAACCGCCGTTATGACAAAGAAAAGTATCTGGAGCTTGTAGACAAGATCCGTAATGCCGTACCGGATATTTCCCTTACTACAGATATCATTGTAGGTTTTCCGGGAGAAACGGAAGAGGATTTCAGGATACTCTGGATGTTGTGGAGAAATGTGATTTTGATTCTGCATTTACCTTTATCTATTCCAAAAGAAGCGGCACACCTGCTGCCAAAATGGAGAATCAGGTACCTGAGGATGTGGTAAAAGACCGTTTTGACCGTCTTCTTGCTCTGGTTCAGGAAAAAAGGCCGAAAGGTTCTTCCCGTTTCGAGGGAACTGTTCAGGAAATCCTTGTAGAGGAAGAAGCAGAGAAAAAGGTATCTTTACAGGAAGAACAGAATATAACCTTCTGGTCCATTTCCCGGGATGTCAGGATCTGATCGGTAAATATGTAAAAGTAAAACTGGATACCTGCAAGGGATTCTATTATTTCGGAAGCCTTGCAGAATAAAAATGATGGCTGTTTCTGAACAGCAATATAAAGGACTTCTACAGAAGCCCATATCAATTTGGATATAGAGGGTGGAAGATAAAAGTGAAACAAAATAAATACGAAATAGATATGTGTAACGGAACCATCATGGACAAGCTGATTTCCTTTTCACTGCCGCTGATGCTGTCCGGAATCCTGCAGCTGATGTTTAATGCTGTGGATATCATAGTGGTGGGAAGATTTAGCGGAAGTCAGGCACTTGCAGCCGTAGGCTCAACCACAGCACTGATCAATGTGTTTACCAATCTGTTTATTGGTATCTCACTTGGTGCGAATGTACTTGCTGCCCGGTTCTATGCGGCAGGAAAAGACCGGGAAATGTCAGATACCGTTCATACGGCTGTAACTCTTGCACTGGTAAGCGGTATCGTCATGGCATTTGTGGGACTGATTTTTTCCAGATGGGCTCTGGAACTGATGGGTACCCCGGATGATGTGATCGGACAGTCTGCACTGTATATGAAAATCTATTTTCTGGGTATGCCGTTTTTTATGCTTTATAATTATGGAGCTGCGATTCTGCGGGCTGTAGGAGATACGAAACGTCCACTGATCTTTCTGGTTATTTCCGGTGTTGTAAATGCAGTACTGAATCTGATCCTCGTGATCATGTTTCATATGGATGTGGCGGGCGTAGCCATTGCTACTGTGATCTCCCAGTTAATTTCCTGCATTCTGGTACTCAGATGTCTGCGTACATCTAAAACCAGCTATCAGCTTCATTTTGGAAAATTAAGGATCAATACTGTTTACTTAAAACAGATTTTCCAGGTTGGGATTCCGGCCGGGATCCAGAGCACAGTCATTAATCTGTCAAATGCTCTGCTTCAGTCCTCGGTTAACTCCTTTGGATCGACCGCCATGGCAGGGTATACGGCGGCCAATAATATTTTCGGTTTTCTGTATGTGGCGGTGAACTCTGTCACACAGGCATGTATGAGCTTTACCAGTCAGAACTATGGTGTGCATAAATTTAAACGTATGGATAAGGTTCTGGTCGACTGTCTTATTATTTCCGTAGTTACCTCCTTTTCCCTTGGATGCGGTGCATATTTCTTCGGTTCTGAGATTCTTAAGATTTATACTGCCGATCCGGAAGTAATCCGCTGCGGACTGGAAATCCTGTCTTACACTACCGTACCTTATTTTCTCTGCGGGATTATGGATCTATTTCCGGGTGCCTGCGTGGAATGGGACATTCCGGCGTTCCAATGATCCTGTCAGTGATCGGAACAGTAGGAACCAGGATCGTATGGATATTTGGAATATTCCCGCATCACAGATCACTGGCTGTTCTGTTTATTTCCTATCCTGCATCCTGGATGCTGACGATCATTATGCAGGTCACCTGTTTTTATTTTGTCAGAAGAAAAGTGCATAGAGTATAGGTCTTTGAGCTTTCGCGAAAAATAATTACCGGCAGAATATTACCGGCGGTTATTTTCTGTGAGAGCTCTTTTTTGTGTTACTGCTGCTTACTCTGTTCACAGTAGTTACTGTTCACTGGTAATATCCCGCGAAGCGTGTTGCTGGGAACGGAGTGAACAGTAACTCACAGTAATCTTTTTGTTTCCGATATGAAAAACAGTATTGACAATACCCATAAGTAT
>ENA-OQAS01001346-OQAS01001346.1-human-gut-metagenome-genome-assembly--contig:-NODE-1346-length-11544-cov-1.628799_pt1 | contig 11544 bp, 18 predicted proteins | sample MGYA00242733_ERZ504523 | MGnify/ENA primary metagenome ERZ504523 (study PRJEB26092, sample SAMD00036239) | human gut metagenome | host: Homo sapiens | study: EMG produced TPA metagenomics assembly of... | reverse complement strand
GTGGGCTTATGAACTGGCGAAGCTTTATCGCGAAGCAGGTATGATGACAGAATGTCTGGAAGAGTGTGATGATCTGATCCTCTGGTTTAGCGAGGGTAAGTATGTTTATAAGGCAATGGAACTGAAGATGCAGTATAAGCCATTGTCACCATCGCAGCAGCAGAAATATGATCACAGATACGAGAAGCTTTCTTCCGAGACAGAAGAAATACCGGATCTGGCTTCCTATTTAGAAGAAGACGAGGAAAAAGATTCTGCATCAGAAGGAGCCGAGGCACTTGGAGATACAAGATCAATCGGGCTGACAGAGCAGCCGGTGATGGAGAACGACAGTACTTCCGATGTGATTGATACGGATGCGGTTACTTTGGAAACGGCAGAAGAGCCGGATGCCGAAGTAGAAGTCCGGAAGAAGCAGGAGTAGAAACAGCAGAAGTTATAGAAGCTTCCGAGGATGAGTCAGAAGTTCAGCCGGCAACGGTAGAGACAAGTGGAGATAAGAGAACACTTAGCAAAGATACAGCTTCCATACCGATTGTCAGTAAGAATCCGGTAAAACCAGTCAAGAAGAAACTTGGAGATACGATGCGGTTAGATGAAGCTCTGCAGCAATTACTCAATCCGAAACCGGAAGTTCAGGCAGAACCGGGAGAAGAAGTTGAACCGGATATGACAGATCTGGAAGAGGATATTGCAGCAATTGAGGATGTAGAAGATCTTGAGATCGTGAATCAACTGACAGAAGAGAAGAAAGCTGAGGAAGCAGTAAAGAACGAGTAGTTCCATCAGGATGAAAGAACTGATACCGGAACCGGAGACAGAAGAAGAGCTTATAGAACAGGCAGTGGAGGAGACTTCAGAAGATGTCCCAGAAGATGCAGTTGCTATAGAAGCAGGGGAAGCAGAACCGGAAGAGGAAGAAATCCTTGAGGTAGAAGAGGCAGAACCGGAAGAGGAAGAAGTTCTTGAAGTAGAAGAGGCAGAACCGGAAGAGGAAGAAATCCTTGAAATAGATGAAGCTGAGTCAGAAGATCTGACAGATGAATCAGAAGATTTGTCTGAGGTGGAGAAACTGATCTCAGAAACTGAAGTTGTCAATGATGAAGATGATTCAGAAGGAGCAGCAGTAAGAGAGACTATGGACAATAAAAATAATGAAGAACCAATTTTATCACCAGAGATACAGAAACTGATTGATGAGATTGAAGGTGTTATTCCGGAAGAGGAAGAAGTAGATGCAACAGTAAGTTCAGAAGAAGTTCTTGAGGTAGAAGAAGAACCACATGAAAATATGGGAGAGCTTGCGGATGATCTCAGACTCGGTGAGGACGAGTACGAAGATTATGATGCGTATGACTGGGATGATGCAGAAGAGTTTGACGAAGACGATATTTTAGATGATTATGAAGAGTCTGATGACGATTTGTTGGATGATTATGAAGAGTCTGATGACGATCTGCCGGATGATTATGAAGAGTCTGATGATGATCTGTTCGGTGAGGAAGAAGGATATGATGATCTGGATGCTTATGGTTATGAAGAAGACGATGAGGATGATGAAGTAATCAATCCAAGAGATCTTTTCACAGCGGAAGATAAGGTTTCAGATGATGATCTTCTTGGTCTGAATTCTTATGAAGAAGTGCCAAATTTTGAAGATGAATTCAGCGTGAATCCAGCGCATAGTGAGGAACCGGATGACAGAGAGATTCCGGATGAAGATGGCGGAATTGATATCATGTCTGCGACGACACCATTGAGCCGTAAAGAGACTGCAAAATTGATCGCAACAGGTAAGACATCACCATTACCGTTAGATGAGATTGCAGATGCAATGTCTGATACAGGATTTATCGTACATGGTCGTTATGATCTTGAAACACAGAGTGGAATCGGTACAAGAGCAGGGCTTACAGAGGAACAGAAAAAACTCTTCTCTTATTTTGTACCTGTGCGTGGTATGAGTGAGCAGCTGGTAGATGTACTTGAGCAGGATAAGAACTGTACAAACCGCAAAGGAACTTCCAGAACAGGAAACCTTTTGATCATTGGAAACAAAGGAAATGGAAAGACAGTCCTCGCTGTTGATGTTGTAAAGGCAATTCAGAAGCAGCGTGATATCCGTCAGGGTAAGGTTGCAATTGTGACAGGTGAGTCACTGAATAAGAAGAGAATCGGAGACATTTTCCGTAAATTGTACGGCGGTGCACTGATCATTGAAAAAGCCGGACAGATGAACGAAAAAACACTCGCCAAGCTGAACAAAGCAATGGAGCAGGATACAGGAGAACTTTTGGTAGTTCTTGAAGAGCAGAGAAAACCACTGGACAGACTTCTTTCTTCCAACAGAGAATTCAGAAGAAAATTTACTTCCAGACTTGAAGTGCCGATCTTTATCAATGATGAGCTTGTAACATTTGGACAGACTTATGCTCAGGAGAATGGTTACAGAATCGATGAGATGGGAATTCTTGCACTGTACAGTAAGATTGATTCTTTACAGCGAGAAGATCATGCAGTGACAGTAGCAGAAGTGAAAGAAGTGATGGATGATGCAATCGCTCATTCACAGAAAGCTTCCGCAAAGAAGCTTGTGAAGAGAGTATTTGGAAAGAATACAGATTCTTCCGACAGAATTCTGCTTTCAGAGAAAGATTTCAACATTTAATGACATATATTTGTTAAGAATTAATAGACAGTCAGTAAAACGACTGTCTATTTTTGTGCAATAATACATTTTCTCTTTCTTTTTTTATACAGTATCAAGTATAATAAAACTATAGTGTTCAAGGGTAGAATGAAACTTTGTTACCAATTGAAAGATTCGGTAATGTGCCTTGATCTATAAGAAATTGTGTGGTTTTTAAATCATTACAATCAGGAATATATTTGAGCAGTGAGGTGGCTTTATGGTTAAGAAAAACAGCACGAAGACGAAAGTGCAGCCTTATGAGATCGGAGAACTTGACCATTTATCTTTTTGGGCAGGGAAATCATTATGAGATTTATAAAAAGATGGGTGCCCATGAGGTGACAAAGAACGGAAAAAGAGGAGTATATTTTGCGGTATGGGCTCTCATGCAGTAAACGTTTCTGTAATCGGAGAGTTTAATGACTGGGATGAGACGAAAGATAAGATGAAGAGAGGGGAGCCTCTCGGAATATATACATGCTTCGTTCCGGAGGCGAAGAAAGGGGATTTGTATAAGTTCTGTATAGAGACACAGGCGGGTGAGAAGATTTACAAAGCAGATCCATTTGCTAATTATGCAGAGCTCCGGCCGGGAACAGCTTCCAGAATCACAGATATTTCTAATCTGAACTGGTCAGACAGTAAGTGGATGACTGCTCGTGAGAAATGGGATAACAAAGAAGAACCAGTGTCTATTTATGAAGTACATATGGGTTCCTGGATGAGACATCCTGGAAGAGAAGATGAAGGATTTTATACATATCGTGAGTTTGCAGAAGCAATTACAAAGTATGTAAAAGAGATGGGATATACTCATGTTGAGTTGATGGGAATCGCAGAGCATCCTTTTGACGGTTCCTGGGGATATCAGGTAACCGGATATTATGCACCAACTTCACGCTATGGAACACCGGAAGATTTTGCATATATGGTGAATTACCTTCATAAGAATAATATCGGTGTTATTCTTGACTGGGTACCGGCGCATTTCCCGAAAGATGCACATGGTCTGGCAGATTTTGACGGAACACCGACATTCGAATATCCAGATCCGAGAAAGGGCGAGCATCCTGATTGGGGGAACGAAGGTGTTCAATTATGAAAAACCGGAAAGTTTCTAACTTCCTTCTGGCGAATGCATTGTTCTGGGTTGAACATTATCATGTAGATGGACTTCGTGTAGATGCAGTGGCATCTATGCTGTATCTAGACTACGGAAGAGAAGATGGACAGTGGATTCCGAATAAATTTGGCGGAAATGAGAATCTTGAGGCGATTGCATTCTTTAAACATCTGAACTCTGTGGTTTGCGGAAGAAATAAAGGCGTTATGATGATTGCAGAAGAGTCCACAGCATGGCCGAAGGTGACAGGATCTCCTGAGGATGACGGACTTGGATTTACTTTGAAGTGGAATATGGGATGGATGCATGACTTTACAGAATATATGAAACTGGATCCTTATTTCAGAAAAAATGCACATCATATGATGACATTTTCTATGGAATATGCATATTCAGAGAACTATATTCTTGTACTTTCTCATGATGAGGTTGTTCATCTGAAATGCTCCATGTTGAATAAGATGCCGGGAGAAGGATGGGATAAGTTCCGCAACTTGAAAGCGGCATATGCATTTATGATGGGACATCCTGGAAAGAAACTTCTCTTTATGGGACAGGAGTTCGCACAGCTTCGTGAGTGGAGTGAAGAGAGAGAACTGGATTGGTTCCTTCTTGCAGAAGAACCGCATCAGCAGATTCAGAACTGGTATAAAGATTTGCTTCATCTTTATAAGAAGAATAAGGCATTGTATGAGTTGGATAATGATCCGAAGGGATTTGACTGGATCAATAAGGATGATATCTTCCGGAGTATTTTCAGTTTCACAAGACATTCAAAAGATGGTAAGAAAAATCTGCTCTTTGTATGCAATTTTACACCGGTAGACAGACCAGATTACCGTGTTGGTGTTCCGAGAAGAAAGCAGTGTAAGCTTGTTCTTAACAGTGATGAGACAAAATACGGTGGATCAGGAGAAGAACGCCCATTGGTTTACAAGCCAGAGAAACAGGAATGTGATGGTCAGAAATATTCCTTTGCATATCCTCTTCCGGGATATGGTGTGGCAGTATTTGAGTATTAAGTTGTATGGTATGATATTTTCTACGAATAGATGGAACAGGAATTAGACATACATTAATTTGCCCCTGCATAGATTGTAAAAAACAAACTATGCAGGGGCTTTTCTATGAGAGAATATATTGAGGAGCGTGCAGTGGAAATTGCAAATTATATTATAGAAAATAATGCGACAGTGAGACAGACAGCAAAACAGTTTCGGATTAGTAAGAGTACGGTGCATAAGGATGTTACAATATAGAACTATTTACGAAGATATATTATATGATTGATTAGAAAAAAGGATATGCATGTTAAAACAAGTATTCGTGAGAGCCTTCAGGATTTGAAAAATTAGAGAAAAAGCCTTGTAATCATGAGAAAAAAAGAAATGGAAAATGGATAGCCGATAAATGTACAGGCCCAGAGGGAAAATATCTCTTCTGGGCTTTGTTTTTACGACAAGTTGTATGCAAAAGGATGATTTATATAATGCTTCATGGTATAATTAGGCTATCGCAGAGGGGGAGGAAGCATGGAAGAATTATTTGTATGGTCATTGCTATATAGTATTGGATATGAAAAAAAACGATGAATATAGAGACGTTCTTGATAATCTGTTCTGTTGCACTCCGGAAGATGAGATTTTGCTTGACTTAGAAGGCAGAGATTACAAAGATGCTATGTTGCATTTGTATCAGTTAATGAACGAATTATCTTTTGATATTATAAAATTTGGCGGTCAGTTGATGAGTGAATTAAAAACTGTTTATAAAGAAAGTGACATTGTTGGATTTAGCAAAAGATGTATGACTTATGGAAACTATTGCCTGATAAAATAAATAATGAAGAACCATTTTACACATTAAACTATGCAGGCGATTGCTTAAGTTATGGTGATGAAATACGATGTCGTGAATTATATAAGTGTGCATTAAATTATTATGAGGATAATGGGAACTAGTATGCGGAATTATAATTATAGAATGGAGACGTATTATGGGATTATGGGATAAATTCAAGAAAAATAGTAAGAATGAGAAAAAAGAAAACGAGATAATAAATGCTTCTGGATGGGATGCAATTGATGAAGAAGCAAAAAGAATATATCCAGGTCAGGATAATCCAAAACATTATGCATCTTTAATTAAATGGCGTTTTGGTGGACCAGATCCACTTGATGGGATTAGTGTATATGATAGTGGAGATTATTGGCATTTCGTAACGTATGGATTATCAGAACTTTATGACAAAGAAAGCGATGATAAAGAGTGGAGCGGTTACGGAATGGAATTTACATTTAAATTAAAGAAGGATAGTTATGTAGATGAAGAACAAGAAATTAAATGTATATGTGGATTGTTACAACAAATCGCACGGCTTACTTTTGAAAGTGGAGAAATATTTAATCCATTTGAATATTTGTATACAGGACAAACAGCGGGTATTGATTCAAGACAGGTTTCAAATATAACAGGTTTTATAACGATACCAGATACAAAATTTCAGACATTAAATACGAAAAATGGACGAGTTGATTTTCTCGAATTTATTGGAGCTACAAATAGCGAATTATTAGCACTTAAAAATAAAGAATTCGATGTAAAAACTTATATAGTAAAATAGGCAGCGATGTTACGGACTATAATAGAAAATCTGTTGTATAATTTTCTTGGCATTAGAAGATGGAAGTTCTTATAAGGAGGAGTTCCCTGATTTTGAGTCTTATTTGTCTGACAGGGTGAATGATGCAATAGACAATTTATAAAGTACGTCTTGGTTCAAAATATCATGCGGTTAAATTGGATAAAAGTTTAGTTGAATGGAGAGATGCATTATGGGATTGTTTGATAAATTTAAGAAAATAGCAAGAATGTGAAAAAAGAAAATGAGAAAATAAATACTTCTAGTGGAAATTTATTTGATGAGAAACCAAAGGATGCATTGACCAATAATATGAATTTTGATGAAAAATTGGGTACTTATGTAATAGAGATTAAAGGCATTTTTTTTGAAAGTGGAACAGAACAAGGTGATACTTATATAAGTAGTTTGGATAAAATTGCAGATAATTACTATAATGCTTTAAATGGTATTGTTAAATTCATGATGCCGGATTTGGAATTGACTTATGGTAAATTAGATGAAGAATTGATAAGAGAAAAATTAGGAAAGCCAACGATTGATTATGATAATGGCACAGTAAAATATTTAGAGCAATCATTTGACGGTTTTCATATTTTTGAATTTGAATTTTTAGACGATGAATTTACAGATATTCAGTACTTTTCAATTGATGGTTAAATTTTGTAGAGCAAGATCCACCCGGGTAATACCGTATTGTAATTATTGATGATAATATCCAGTAATCAGGGATATTGTAGTGGCTACATTCAAAATGTAAGCAGTAAAAAAATAGAATATTTTCACAGAGCATCTGGCAGAAGCTGGATGCTTTTCTTCTATGAAAAATAGAGAATTTTTTTATATCACCCTGTATTTTATGCCATTTCCGTTTCGATATTATAGAGGAATTAATTTTGAAATTCTGAATATCTAGGACTATTTCAGAAGAGATTTTCATAGTAATGGACAAAGAGTGAGCAGGGAGGAGGTGGAAACTTCACCGTGGCGAAAAGAAAATTGAACTATCGATTTCATAATCCCAATCCGGTGGAAGTGACCGCCGAGTACATATTAAAGGTGATGATAGAAGCGAATGCGGAGAAGGTGGAGAAGGTGTTACAAGAGGAGATGGAACAGAGAAGAGAAAAGGCTGTGAATACGGATAATTAAATAAAGATAGAATGGATTGATTTATCGTCAACATAGCTGCAAAAAATGTCGAAAATTGCCGAAAATAAAATTACAACTAAAAATATGAGAATTTATCTCGTAAACATGTTGCAAAAAAGAAAAACAGGGATATAATAGGGATATAGACAAGAAGTTTAAGCAATGGAGGTAAAGAAGATGTTATGCCAATTTACAGTGAAAAATTTTAAGAGTATACGAGATGAGGTAACATTTGACATGCACTGCCGCCATTTCTGAGCATGAAGACAGAATTATAAAAGATGCAGATGGGGAATTGTATTTACCGGTATCTGCCGTATACGGACCCAATGGCGGTGGAAAATCAAATGTTCTCGAAGCGTTGCATAGTCTGGTTACGAAAGTGTTGAGACCATTATATGCCACAAGCAACAATGAGGATGTTGCAATCAAGATGAAAAAGCTGGTGATAGAGCCATTTGCTTTTGACGCAAAAACAATAAATGAACCGACAGAATTTGAATTGTTCTTTAGAACCGCGCAGGCTGAGTATCGGTATGAATTGACAGTCAAAAAAGAAGTGATCGAATATGAAAGGCTGGATCGTATAAAATTAGAAACTGGAAGAAAATCAGCACTGTTTGAAAGAGACGAAAATGAAATCAATTTAAAAGGTGCATTTGCAAGGTTAAAAACCAGTGATGAACTATCTGATACATTACCATTACTATCTTATCTAGGAATTACTTATAGTAAAAATGAAGTGGTTCAGGATGTCCTGGATTGGTTTGATGAAGAAATTGATTTTCTGAATTATGGAAATCCTATGCAGGAATTACGAATGGCTGTTTCAAAGTCAGAGGACGTAAAAAGATTGATGATCCAAATGATACAGGAGATGGATTTAGACATTGTAGATTTCCGTGTGGAAGAAAAGGAAAATGATCGAATTGAAGTATTTACAAAACATGTGGTAAATGAATATGAGGCAGAATTGAATTTATTGGATGAATCCAGTGGAACAAAAAAATTATTTGGCTTGCTTCCATTTATAGCAAAGAGCCTGCTGAAGGGAACAACGCTTGTAATTGATGAGTTAGATGCCAAAATCCATCCGGTATTACTGAAATACCTGATTATGACATTCAGCAATATGGAAAAGAATAAAAAAGGTGCGCAGCTGATATTTACATCCCATGATCTGTCTACGATGAACAGCGAAGTTTTTAGAAGAGATGAAATCTGGTTTGTAGCAAAAGGAAACCGTCAGAACTCAAGTTATATTCTCTTGTAGAATTTAAAAACAAGAAAGGTGAATCTGTGCGTAAAGATGCTAAGTTCGATAAGCAGTATCTGGAAGGAAAATATGGTGCAGATCCTTACCTCAGAAAGATTATAGATTGGGGGACGGTGAATGGCTAAAAGAGGCAGAAAAGAGAAAGACAACTGGAAGAAGAAACGTCGGCAGGAATATCTGGAAAAGAAAGAATTCCGCTATTATATTTTCTGCGAAGGACAAGCAACGGAACCTAAATATTTTCAAGGATTCAAACGGTATATTGAAGATAATCCCATTTATCGAGATATGGTTTTGATTGAAATTGAAGGCTGCCAGGCTGAGACGATGCGGGTAATCGGAAAGGCTGAAGAGTATGTGCGTGAGAATAAGATCACAAAGGCAGATATGGTGTGTCTATGATAAAGATAGCTTTCCATCCAGTGATGTCAATGGAGTAGTCCAGCGGGCAGAAGTATTAAATCAAAAGAATCTGGATATTCAGTATCATGCAGCGCGGAGTAACGAGTGTATCGAATTCTGGTTCATGTTACATTTTGCATATTATACGGCAAATAATCACAGATCCGAGTATAAGAAGTTTTTGAATGACAAATTTCAAGAGCTGGGAATTGGAAAGTATGAGAAGAATATGGATAACATATTTGAAACGCTGATGAATGGTGGAAACCCGAAGTTGGCAATTCGATATGCGAAGCGGATTATACAAAACGGAGAAGGAAAGACACCAGCAGAGATAGCACCGGGAACGAAGGTTTATGAGCTGGTGGAGGAACTGGCGAAGTATTTGCCAGAGGAGATACAAATAGGATTTGTAGATTGAATTTGGAGGAATATGTTTGAATACAGTAGAGAGAAAACAAAAATTGCAGACATTGCCATGGTATGCGTTACATGATATTGCATTACAGAAGAAAATTGAGGAAAAGAAGTAAATGGAAAAGAAAAGAGTGCGGTAATAGATAAAATATTGTCATATGGAAGCCTTTCTGATGATGAAATTGAAAGCTATGTGAATGATTATATCTATGGTGATCGTGTTACTTTTACATTGTGGACTTTTCAAAATGTATTAAATGATTCAGATTATATTACTATAAACGAATTGGAAAACACGGAAGAAGACTATCTGAATATTTCGGGATTTAGAAAATTAAAAATATTATCTGTTAAAGAATATGATGATCGTACAGAAATTTTATATGTCTATAGTAAAGAATATGTATATATTGATGAAAATGGTCAGAATGCAAACGTATGGGAACAGCACAGAGGATGTTTATGGATTGGGAAAACAGCAACATATCTTGCATGTATTAGTAAGCATGAAAAAATGACTACATTCATTACAAAATACATTGCTGAAATATTGAAAAATTCAGTACTTCAAATAAAGCCGCCAAGTCTGCTATAGATAAATGCACAAATTTTAAAGCAATAAGTAGAATTGTATTGCAAGGTAAAGAAGGGGAAAAAACAGTAGTATCAAGAGCAGGTGGAATTACTTTTGAGCAGGAGGAAGAAATTGAGAGGATTCGAGCTGATAGAATTGACACTTCTGGTAGTTTTATTTCAGCAATTACAGAGGATATAGATGCTACAATTAAGTATAATGTTAGAAAATGGAAGTATTGGAATTTATAAACACTTACCAGCGACAGTTTTATTTACATGGTCCGAGAATGCTATCAATGTTATTTTAGAAGAAATTGAAAACTTAAAAGGAGAACCAGCAGAAAAAAATCTTTAAGGAGGTCGGGCAGGAGATAAAATGGATTGGTGCAAGTGAAATCGAAAAATTACAATTAAATTGGTATTTGACACAAGTTATAACAGCGTTAGACAGAGAAGAATATGATTCCAAATTCCTAAGGACAAAATGTCAGTATTGGATAATGATAAATGGTTCATTAAATGTTTGAGAATATATTGTAAAACTTGTGATTCATATGAAGTTCCATATTGTTCGGAATGCGGAAACGAATTGAGTGTTAGTAATGGGAAATTTAAGGAGTGTAGTTGTGGGGCACCACTGAAGGTTAGATGTTCAGAAGGTCATAATACTTGTGAAGTAGAAATTGGTATATTCCTAAACCGTCATTAATTAGAATGATTGATAAAAATATTCATAAAATTTTTAAAGATGATTCTTTGGATTATAATATTTGTATTGTAGGAGATAGAGGATATATAGTCAATGATGTAGAGAACATCCAAGAGGCAGTAGATATTCCATTTGGAGATATTGAATGCTTCAAGCATGATCCGATATCGCTTACAGAAAGATTAAAAGTTTATGCCGTAAATATGAATGAAAAGTGTGGAGGAACATGTTCAAAAAGTAAAGTTCAACAATGCATAAATGATAATAGTATGGTGTGTTTACCAAAATCTTTTATACGATTTTGCCTGGGTATAGACCGCAACCACATAAAGGGATGGAATACGGAGATGTGGCAGGAGAGGTGAAAATTGGAAAAAGAGCATACGAATTAAAAGGAATAATAAAAAAGAATAGTGAAAATCGATCTAAAAAAAGTTATTGACGATGATGAAAAAATAAGAAAGCATTTGCTTTCTACATCGGGAGAAGGGCAGGAAATAATCCGTCAGTTTGTTGAGCAGGGAATGATAGACGCTCGATGTCAAATTATCGCAAT
>ENA-OQAS01001345-OQAS01001345.1-human-gut-metagenome-genome-assembly--contig:-NODE-1345-length-11550-cov-1.644402_pt1 | contig 11550 bp, 14 predicted proteins | sample MGYA00242733_ERZ504523 | MGnify/ENA primary metagenome ERZ504523 (study PRJEB26092, sample SAMD00036239) | human gut metagenome | host: Homo sapiens | study: EMG produced TPA metagenomics assembly of... | reverse complement strand
TCCCGATGTTCCGTTATGGCAGAATGGATGCTTGTGAAGAGATTGTAGATGATGATCGAACGCTGGAATGATCATGATCTGGAACTAAAGATCAGTAAATCGGAATTCGAGCAGATCCAGGGAGGCTTCAAATCACGTCTCTGCTATATTACTACAGCCGTATGTGCAAGCCTTGGCAAACCGGATGACTGTTACGAACTGAATCTGATGAGAAGATACAGAGATGAATATCTGGTGAATCAGAAAGGCGGCGAAGAAATTGTTGCCGAGTATTACGATATTGCTCCGACAATCGTAAACCGGATCAACCGGATGGAAAATTCAGAAGATGTATATGCAGATATCTGGAGCCGTTATCTTCACCCATGTGTTTCCATGATCGAATCCGATAATCTGGAGGCATGCCGCAAGATTTATACGGATATGGTATATAGCCTGCGCAGGAAATATTTATTTTCATAATGTTTAAATCAAAGAGAATGTGCCGAGTCGCATTCTCTTTTGCATATACAGTGAATCAGGTATAGATTTGTGTCGGTACAAGAATCTGCGATTCATTCTGTGGCGAAAATCCTGCATATTTCATAAGCATTGTCCATACTAAGCTAAAAAGAACGGAGGAATGCGGCAATGAAAATACAGGAAGAAACGGATGTAAAAGAATACCAGATACGCAAGAAAAAGAGCAGGGAACAGGCTGTAGAAAATATGGAAAATAAAGAAAAGGCAGTCAGAGAAACAGAGCCGGAAACCACAAAGGAAGAAGATGAACATGTTAAAGAAATGGGAATGCTTTCGCTTGACCGACGTCGGAATCATCAGATCGAGCTACTCACGATCATCGGCGAAGTAGAAGGGCATGAGACGGTTTCCGGCAGTACAAAGGCAACCAAGTATGAGCACCTGCTTCCAAAGCTGGCACAGATTGAGAACAGTGTTCAGACTGATGGTGTGCTGATTCTCTTAAATACACTGGGCGGAGATGTGGAGGCGGGACTTGCGATTGCGGAAATGATCGCGTCTTTAAGCAAACCGACAGTATCTCTGGTACTTGGAGGGTGTCATTCTATCGGTGGCCCTCTTGCTGTGTCGGCAGATTATTCTTTTATTGTTCCAAGTGGGACGATGATCATTCACCCGGTGCGGACAAGTGGAATGTTCATCGGTGTGGCACAAAGCCTGCGGAATATTGAAAGACGCAGGACGGATCACCGGATTCCTTGCAGAGCATTCCGGAATGTCACAGGAGCGGATTGAAGAACTGATGCTGGATTCCACACAGCTTGTCAAAGATGTGGGGACAATGCTGGAAGGAAAACGCGCAGTGGAGGAAGGACTCATTGATGAAGTTGGCGGAATAAGAGATGCATTAAATAAATTGCATGAAATGATTGATGAAAAAATGGAAAATACTGATAAAAATTATGAGATGACATAAGGCGAAGAGGATGCTATAATAAAATAGTATGTACAAGTATACACTTTTGATGACTGATTCCGGATACTATATCTGGGGAGAGAGGAGAAGGAATCGGTCATTTGATTACAAGATAAAGAGTATAAATACAAGGGGGAAGTTTGATGGCTTCAAAGACAACCGGAACAAAGAAAAATGCAAAGCAGAGCACGGCGAAAAAGCGGCAGCCTACGAAGAAGACAAGTGCAAAGTCTGCAAAATCTGCGAAGACAACCAGAAAGAATACCACATCAAAAGCTGTGCCGCAGGAAGAATCATTCTTGCAACGGAGATTCTGATCTGGGTGACACTTGCGGTAGGGATTCTGCTCGACAATCAGCAATTTCGGACTTGCAGGTGCATTTGGAAGAAAGATTGCAGCATTGCAGCAGGGAATGATGGGTTGGATGGCGTATGTATTTCCACTGCTTTTATTTTGTGGAGTCGCGTTTGTGGTTTCCAATAAAGGAAACAGGATCGCATATATTAAGACTGTTGCAGGTGTTGTATTACTGGTTCAGTGCTGTGTGCTCTTTGAACTGATCGATGAAAAAGGCGGATCTGTCGGAAAGGCAATTGCGGTCAGACTGGTGCCGGCAATCGGTAAAGTTGGTACATATGTTGTCGTGATCATTTTAATGGTGATCTGTGTAGTCCTTATCACAGAAAAGTCTATTCTAAAAGGAATGAAGATCGGCGGGGAAAAAGCGTATGACCGTGCCAGAGAGGACATGCAGAAGCGTAAAGAAGAGGCTGAGGAACGCAGGGCAAGACGGGAAGCTATGCGTGTTGATTATCAGGTAAGCGGCGTTCCTTTAATTCGACAGTTGGAGGAAAAGAGAACGAGGCAGAAAAAGCAGAAGAAAAAGCCGGAAAAGAAGCAAAGGAAAGCAAAGAAAAGAAAGCTACCAGACGCAGCCGGAAGGATATGAGCAGCGTGCTTGCCGGTGCAGAAGAAGCGGCTGCAAAGCACATTATGGAACAGACTGGGAAAATTGCACTGGATGATGTAGTGATCAATCGTGCGATGCCCCTTTCCGCTACAGAGCTGATCCCGGATCCGGAACCGGTTCCCCTTGAGCCGGTGAAAGAAAAACTCCCGAAGTTCTTAAAAGGAGCGATGCAGGAAGCAGAAAAAAAGACGGAGTCCGGTAAAGATATACAGACAGATGTGGCTGAAGAAAATTTATCAGCGGGGCAGACAGAAGACGGAATAAAAAGACAGGTCTCCGGAAATTCAAAAGTTAAGGCAGATATCCCAAAAGAGGTGGCTGCTGTTGCAGATACGATTGCAAAAAGTGAGAAACCGGTCAGGGAATACCGCTTTCCACCTCTTAGTCTGTTGAAGCATGGAAGTAAAACCTCCGGAGATTCGGATGCGCATCTGCGGGAGACAGCAGCAAAGCTCCAGAAGACACTTCAACCTTCGGTGTGAATGTACAATCACTAATATCAGCTGCGGACCTTCTGTCACACGCTATGAGTTACAGCCTGAGATGGGGGTGAAAGTCAGCAAGAGTCGTAGGACTTGCGGATGACATCAAGCTGAACCTGGCGGCGGCTGATATCCGTATTGAGGCACCGATTCCGGGAAAAGCAGCGGTCGGCATTGAAGTTCCGAATAAGGAAAATACTGCAGTTATGCTGCGTGATCTTCTGGAATCAGATGAATTTAAGAAAAGTAGATCACGGATTGCATTTGCGACAGGTCGTGACATTTCAGGTAAGTGGTGGTATCAGATATTGCAAAGATGCCGCATCTGCTTGTCGCAGGAGCTACCGGATCCGGTAAATCTGTCTGTATCAATACGATCATTATGAGTATTATCTACAAAGCAAAACCGGAGGATGTGAAGCTGATCATGGTAGATCCAAAGGTGGTGGAATTAAGTGTATATAATGGAATTCCACATCTGATGATCCCGGTTGTAACGGATCCGAAGAAGGCAGCAGGAGCTTTGAACTGGGCGGTTGCGGAAATGAACAGACGTTATCAGCTTTTTGCCGAGTATAATGTCCGTGATCTGAAAGGTTACAATGATAAAGTCGAGAACATTAAAGATATTGATGATCCGAATAAAGCACAGAAACTTCCACAGATTGTAATCATCGTAGACGAACTTGCAGACCTGATGATGGTTGCACCTGGAGAAGTAGAAGAGGCAATCTGCCGTCTGGCACAGCTTGCGCGTGCGGCAGGACTTCATCTGGTTCTTGCAACGCAGAGACCATCGGTTAATGTCATTACCGGTCTGATTAAGGCGAATATGCCATCAAGAATAGCATTTTCTGTATCATCCGGTGTGGATTCCCGTACCATCATTGATATGAATGGCGCGGAGAAGCTGCTGGGAAAAGGCGATATGTTGTTCTATCCGGCTGGCTATCAGAAGCCGGTACGTGTTCAGGGGGCTTTTGTTTCTGACAAAGAAGTCCAGGCAGTGGTTGATTTCCTAAAAGAGAACAGCGGAGGCGCAGCCTACAGTGAAGAGATCCAGAAGCAGGTGAATAGTAATCAGAATGTATCTGCGGGAGGAGCATCTTCCGAGGACGACAAAGATGTCTACTTTGTAGATGCAGGAAGTTTATCATTGAAAAAGACAAAGCATCGATCGGAATGCTCCAACGGGTGTTTAAGATCGGGTTTAACCGTGCGGCGCGGATTATGGATCAGCTTGCCGAGGCGGGAGTCGTAGGAGAAGAAGAAGGTACCAAACCAAGAAAAGTACTGATGTCTATGGAACAGTTTGAGCAATACATAGAAGAATCAGTTAAGAAACGCAGAAGAAAAAAGGGAGGATATAATTATGAAAACAGACATTCAGATCGCACAGGAGGCAGAGATGCTCCATATTCGCGAGGTTGCAGCAAAGGTTGGAATTGAAGAGGAAGACCTTGAGTTTTACGGCAAGTATAAGGCAAAATTATCGGATGACTGATGGAAAGAGTAAAAGACAGACCAGATGGAAAGCTGGTACTTGTTACTGCAATCAATCCGACTCCGGCGGGAGAGGGGAAGACGACGATTACCGTTGGACTTGGAGAGGCAATGGCAAAGCTCGGTAAAAAAGCTCTGATCGCTCTGCGCGAGCCATCGCTCGGACCTTGCTTTGGAATTAAAGGCGGTGCTGCCGGTGGCGGTTATGCACAGGTTGTACCGATGGAAGATCTGAATCTTCATTTTACCGGAGATTTTCATGCGATCACATCGGCAAATAACCTGCTTGCAGCTCTTCTTGACAACCATATCCAGCAGGGAAATGCTCTTGGAATCGATCCGAGACAGGTTGTGTGGAAACGGTGTGTAGATATGAATGACCGTGTACTGCGTAATGTAGTAGTTGGTCTTGGAAATAAAATGGACGGAATGGTAAGAGAGGATCATTTTGTGATCACGGTTGCGTCCGAAATTATGGCAATTTTATGTTTGGCAGACGATCTGGAAGATCTGAAAAAACGTCTTGGCAGAATCATTGTTGCCTATACATTTTCCGGAGAACCGGTTACAGCTGACCAGCTTCATGCAACCGGTGCAATGACAGCACTGTTAAAGGATGCGATCAAGCCGAATATTATCCAGACTCTGGAACATACACCGGCACTGGTACACGGTGCCCGTTCGCAAATATTGCACATGGCTGCAACAGTGTACGTGCAACCAAGATGGCACTTAAGCTGAGTGATATCACGATCACAGAAGCGGGATTCGGTGCGGATCTGGGTGCAGAGAAGTTTATGGATATCAAGTGTCGTATGGCGGGACTGAAACCGGACGCTGTAGTTCTGGTTGCAACGGTACGTGCATTAAAATACAATGGTGGCGTGCCAAAAGACGAACTGAACAAAGAAAATCTGGATGCTCTTGCAAAAGGAATTGTAAATCTTGAAAAGCATATTGAGAACCTGCAGAAATTCGGTGTTCCGGTTGTGGTTACCTTGAATTCATTTGTCAGTGATACTGAAGCAGAATACGAATTTATCCGCAAGTTCTGCGAAGACAGAGGCTGCGAATTTGCCCTTGCAGAAGTATGGGGTAAAGGCGGAGACGGCGGAAAAGAGCTGGCAGAGAAGTATTACAGACTCTGGAGACAAAAGAAAGCCATTATCATCCGATTTACAGTGATGAGCTATCAATTGCAGAGAAGATCGAGACAATCTGCAAAGAGATTTACGGAGCAAAGAGTGTTGTATATGAACCTGCTGCAAAGAAACAGCTTGCACGAATTGAATCAATGGGCTTTGGCAAGTTCCCGGTATGTATGGCAAAGAACCAGTATTCTCTGTCCGATGATGCGAAGCTTCTTGGACGTCCGGAGAACTTTGATATCCATATCCGTGAAGTCTATGTAAATGCAGGAGCAGGATTTGTTGTTGCTCTTACCGGAGCAATCATGACCATGCCGGGTCTTCCGAAAGTACCTGCAGCAAATGGAATTGATGTAGAAGACGGTAAAATTACCGGATTGTTCTAAAAGAAGTATGATACCAGAAGGAGACGAAAGACAATGAAATGTATGCACTGTGGAGCAGATTTGCCTGAAGATCAGTTGATCTGTCCTAGATGCGGCAGGGAAATACAGATCGTGCCTGATTATAACCCACTTGATGATATGCTGACTGCTCAGTTAAAAGGAGGCATTACACAGACAATGTCGCTTCATCTGGGTGAGCAGGAAAAGCAAGATGTCAGCTATTCTGGTGCGGCAAATCCGGTATATGAAAGACGGGAAAGTGTTGGAGGAGAGACCAGGTGTGTGGGAAATTCAGGAAGTGTTGGTCGTCGCCAGCAGGAAACTGTGACCAGGCGTGGAAGAGATGCGGTGGTCAGACGCAGTGATGTCAGACCGGCTACCGGACATGTGGGTCAAAGAGAAGATGCGCGGGAACAGACGAGAAGAGCGTATGAAGAAGAACGCAGATTGCGGCGTATGCGGGCAGAAAAGAGAAAAGAGCGCGCCAGAAAAAAACGCCGTAAAATGCTGCTTATGCTACTGGTGGGATGTATTGTTCTGGCAGGACTCATTTTCTTGTTTTATCAAAATTCATATACCGGAAAAGTAAAGAAAGGATACCGGCTTCTGGCAGCTTCCGAATATGAGAACGCACTTACGGTATTTGAAAAAGCAGCTTCTGGAAGTCCGAAGAAAGCAGAAGCTTATACAGGGATTTCAAAGGTTTATATTGCCAAGGATGATCTGGATCAGGCAGAAGAAGTTTTTACAGACGAGATTGCAAAGCAGTCCGGAAATGCAGAAATTTATCGTGCAGCGGTAGAATTTTATATTGATACCAAACAGGAAGAAAAGGTATCACCGCTTCTGAATGCATGTACCAGTGATACGGTCCTTGAAGCACTGAAGGATTATGTGTCAGGTGAACCGGAGTTTAGTCTGGATGAGACAGAGACATATGATGAAGTGCAGGCACTGGAACTGACCGGAAAAGGAAAAGCAATCTACTATACGACAGACGGTTCAGAGCCGACAACTTCAAGTACGAAATATACGGAACCGATCAAGATCGGTGAAGGTGAGACGACGGTGAAAGCAATTTCTGTTAATAAGAAGGAATTCCAAGCCTGACAGAAAGTAAAACTTATAAAGTTGAGTTCCCGATTGCAGATGCGCCAGCGGTGACTCCATCGACCGGGCAGTATAACCGTGTCCAATCAATCAGTGTAGTTGTACCGGATAAGTATACGGCATATTACACGACGGATGGATCAGATCCGGATCCGGAGAATAATTCTGCGACGCAGGAGTATACCGGGCCGATCGTAATGCCGGAGGGAAGTACGATTTTCAGCTTTGTTCTGCAGGATCAAAAGGCAGATTAAGTGATGTCACAAGAAGAAATTATGAACTGAATATAGAGTAAACCCGATTTTAAGAAGAGAGTATGCCGAGTCGTCTGCTTGTCAGAGCAGACTGGTAAAGCGTACTCTTTTTCGATTACTTTCATTTGTGGATAACTTGCGTAAATATGTGAAATATATCACAAAACAAATATTTTATGAATAGAGTGGGAATAATATGGTTTATTAAAAATGTATAATTGTATGGAAACAAATACAATTTATTTGTGGTAAAATATTGCAAAAAGCACAGAATTGAGATACAATATGATTGTCAAAAAGATAACATACTTAAGGGCAAAGGAGTGTTTGAAATGAGTAGATTTACATTACCAAGAGATGTTTATCATGGAAAAGGATGTCTGGAAGAACTGAAGAACCTGAAAGGAAAAAAAGCAATCCTGGTTGTCGGAGGAGGCTCCATGAAGCGTCAGGGATTCCTCGACAGAGCTGAGAACTATCTGAAGGAAGCGGGAATGGAAGTAAAGCTTTTTGAAGGCGTGAGCCAGATCCATCTGTTGAGACCGTTATGAAAGGTGCAGCAGTTATGCAGGAGTTCCAGCCAGACTGGATCGTAGCTATGGGTGGCGGATCACCGATTGATGCTGCAAAAGCAATGTGGGCATTCTACGAATATCCGGATGTTACATTTGAAGATCTCTGTATTCCGTTCAACTTCCCGGAACTGAGAACAAAAGCAAAATTTGCTGCAATTCCGTCGACATCAGGAACAGCAACAGAAGTAACAGCGTTTTCTGTTATTACCAACTATCAGACTGGAGTAAAATACCCACTTGCCGATTTTAATATTACACCGGACGTTGCAATCGTAGATCCGGATCTTGTTATGGGTCTCCCGGTAAAGCAGGTTGCTTACACAGATATGGATGCACTGACACATGCGATCGAAGCTTATGTATCTACATTGAACTGTCCATTTACAGATCCGCTTCACTGCAGGCAATCGAGATGGTTCTGGATTACCTTCCGGCATCTTACAAATGTGATATGGTAGCAAGAGAGCAGATGCATTATGCACAGTGTCTTGCAGGAATGGCATTCTCCAATGCACTTCTTGGAATCGTACATTCTATGGCGCATAAGACAGGTGCGGCATTCTCAACCGGACACATTCCGCACGGATGTGCAAATGCAATTTACCTTCCATATGTAATTAAATATAATGCAAAAGATCCGATCGCTGCAAAACGTTATGCTGAAATCGCACGCAGAATGGGACTTCCGGTACATCCGAGAAAGCACTGATCAGCAGCCTGTGTGCAAAGATTGATGCATTTAATGTAGAGCTGAATATTCCGAAGACACTGAAGGATTTCGGTATTGATGAAGCAGAATTCAAAGAAAAAATTGCAAAGATTTCAGAACTTGCAGTTGGTGATGCATGTACAGGATCCAATCCACGTCCGATCGATCCGGCAGCTATGGAAAAACTTTTCAACTGTACATATTATGGAACAGAAGTAGATTTCTAAAAAAGAGAATATAGTTCTTGCAGAGACAGACGGACTCGATACTGGCCGTCTGTCTCATTTTATATCCGGTCAGCAGGTACAAATTCGTGCCGGTGCAAGATTTTATACGGTTGAAATTTTTGGTAGCCGGAATAATTTTGGCAGATTTATAGAAGAAATATTGGTACTTATAGATAAAAAAGATAGTTATATTTATGACATGAATAAAATTTTAACAAATTAAAAAGAAATACTTGCTATTTACTTTGCAATAATTTATCATAAAGTAAGTAAATATTTTAGGAGGCAATGCAATGTACAAGATAAGAAAAGCTGAAAAAACTGGCTGATAAGATTTATCTTATGGATGTAGAAGCACCACGTGTGGCAAAGCACTGTGAGCCAGGACAGTTCGTAATTGTCAAGATGGATGACAAGGGGGAAAGAATTCCGCTGACAATCTGCGATTATGACAGAGAAGAAGGAACAATTACCATCGTATTCCAGACAGTAGGAGCATCTACTGAGAAGATGGCACAATTAAAAGCAGGAGACTCTTTCAGAGATTTCACAGGACCGCTCGGATGTCCATCTGAATTGATTTCAGAAGATATTGAGAGTCTGAAGAATAAAAAGATCTTATTTGTAGCCGGTGGTGTTGGTGCAGCCCCTGTATACCCGCAGGTTAAATGGATGCACGCACATGGGATTGATGTAGATGTTATCGTTGGTTCTAAGACAAAAGATATGCTGATTCTCGAAAAAGAGATGGAAGCAGTTGCCGGAAATTATTACCCATGTACAGATGACGGTACATACGGACACGCAGGTATGGTAACAACAAAGATCGAAGCACTTGTTGCAGAAGGTAACAAATATGATGTCTGTGTTGCAATCGGACCGATGATCATGATGAAATTCGTATGTCTGCTTACAAAGAAACTCGAAATCCCGACTATCGTCAGCATGAACCCGATCATGGTAGACGGAACAGGTATGTGTGGCGCATGCCTCTCCACGTAGGTGATGAAATCAAATTTGCATGTGTAGACGGACCGGAATTGACGGACATCTCGTTAACTTTGATGAAGCAATGAAGAGACAGCAGATGTATAAGACTCAGGAAGGCAGAGCTATGCTGAAATTACAGGAAGGTGACACACATCACGGTGGATGCGGTCATTGCGGAGGTGACGAATAATGGCAGACGTATTAAAGAAAGTACCTGTAAGAGAACAGGATCCGAAGGTACGTGCAACAAATTTTGAAGAAGTATGTTATGGATATAATCAGGAAGAGGCAATGGAAGAAGCAAGCCGTTGCATCAACTGTAAGAATGCTAAATGTATTCAGGGATGCCCGGTAGGAATCAATATTCCTGCATTCGTTCATGAAGTAAAAGAAGGCAATATCGAAGAAGCATATAAGATTATCGGACAGTCTTCTGCACTTCCTGCTGTTTGTGGACGTGTATGTCCTCAGGAATCACAGTGCGAAGGAAAATGTATCCGTGGTATCAAAGGAGAATCTATTTCTATCGGTAAGCTGGAAAGATTCGTTGCTGATTACGCTCTGGAGCATGACATCAAACCGGTTGGAGCTGACAAGAAGAACGGACACAAAGTTGCCGTTATCGGTTCTGGTCCGGCAGGACTTACCTGTGCAGGCGACCTTGCAAAGCTTGGCTATGATGTAACTGTATTTGAAGCACTTCATGAACTCGGTGGAGTACTTGTATATGGTATTCCGGAATTCCGTCTTCCAAAACAGAAAGTCGTTGCAAAAGAGATCGCAAAAGTAAAAGAGCTTGGTGTTCACTTTGAGACAAACGTTGTAATCGGTAAATCTACTACAATCGATATGCTGATTGAAGACGAAGGATTCGAAGCAGTATTTATCGGATCAGGAGCAGGACTTCCAAAATTCATGGGAATCCCGGGGGAAAATGCCAACGGTGTATTTTCTGCAAATGAATACCTGACAAGAAGTAACCTTATGAAAGCATTTGATGATTCTTATGATACACCGATCGCAGCTGGTAAGAAAGTTGCAGTTGTTGGTGGTGGTAACGTAGCAATGGATGCTGCAAGAACAGCACTTCGTCTTGGAGCAGAAGTTCATATCGTATATCGTCGTAGCGAAGAAGAGCTTCCGGCCCGTGTAGAAGAAGTTCATCACGCAAAAGAAGAAGGTGTACAGTTCGACCTACTGACAAACCCGGTAGAAATCCTCGAAGAAGATGGATGGGTAAAAGGAATCAAATGTGTTCGTATGGAACTTGGTGAACCGGACGCATCAGGAAGAAGACGTCCTGTACCGGTTGAAGGTTCTGAATTCGTGATCGATGTTGATACAGTTATCATGTCACTCGGAACATCACCGAACCCGCTGATTTCTTCTACAACAGAAGGACTGGAAGTTAACAAGTGGAAATGTATCGTTGCAGACGAAGAACACGGAAAGACTTCTAAAGAAGGCGTATACGCAGGTGGAGATGCCGTAACAGGTGCAGCTACAGTAATCCTTGCTATGGGAGCCGGAAAAGCTGGTGCAAGAGGTATCGACGAGTATCTTTCAAATAAATAAAGATTATGACCGCAGTTTCCTTTGGTGGGACTGCGGTTTTTTTATAGGTTGTGTGGACCACTTTGAAAAAATAATCGTTCCAATTCAAGTTGTGCAAACCATTCCGATGAACCTCTTAGGGCGAAATTATGTCAACAGAGGCTTCCATAATTTTGAGTTTCATCTCCATTGCACAAAAATAG
>ENA-OQAS01001344-OQAS01001344.1-human-gut-metagenome-genome-assembly--contig:-NODE-1344-length-11572-cov-2.501791_pt1 | contig 11572 bp, 16 predicted proteins | sample MGYA00242733_ERZ504523 | MGnify/ENA primary metagenome ERZ504523 (study PRJEB26092, sample SAMD00036239) | human gut metagenome | host: Homo sapiens | study: EMG produced TPA metagenomics assembly of... | reverse complement strand
ATCAAACTCAGATACATCCTTTGCGAACTCATCATCAAGCTCCGGAAGTTCCTTTGCTTTGATCTCGTTGATCTTAACCTTGAATGTAGCCGGCTTTCCTGCCAGATCAGCAGCCTGATACTGCTCCGGGAAAGTAACATTTACATCTACTTCATCGCCAACATTCTTTCCAACCAGCTGATCCTCAAATGTATCAATAAAGGTGTGGGAACCGATCTCTAATGAATGATTTTCTCCCTTACCGCCCTCAAATGCAACACCGTCTACAAATCCTTCAAAATCGATCACAGCGGTATCTCCCTGTGCAACCGGTCTGTCTGTTACATTGATGGTTCTTGCATTGTTATTGCGTTCTTTTTCCAGAGCTTCATCTACTTCTTCATCGGATACAGAAGTATCGATCTTTGTAACGGTCACTCCCATGTATTTGCCAAGTGTAACTTCAGGCTTTACAGCAACTTCAGCTGTGAAAATAAAAGGCTTGCCCTTTTCAATCTGTACAACGTCAACGGTCGGACGTGACACAATATCAATTCCGCTTTCGTCAACAGCTGCTGCATAATTCTGCTGCATCAGAGCGTTTGCTGCATCCTCATAGAATACGTCAACTCCATACATCTTCTCGATCATGGCTCTCGGAACTTTTCCTTTACGGAATCCCGGAACACTGATCTGCTTCTTCTGCTTCTGGTAAGCTGACTCAAGTGCTTTCTCCAGATCCTCTGCTGAAACCTCGATGGTAAGTTTCGCCATATTCTTCTCTAAATTTTCAACCTGTACACTCATCTTAATTGTTTCCTCCTTATATATATCAATTCCATGTACGATCTATTTTTCCGTGATGGTACAAACAGGCATACTACGACCACCACAGTCATTTAAGCATTATAGCATACGAAATACATATTTGCCAAGTGTTTTTTTATTTCCTATAATAAAACAGCGTATGGCCTGTAAAAAGCCATACGCTGTTTTGTTTTCCGGCAGAAAGTCCTTATTTCATCTGTTCTTCCTGCTTCATGATCATCTTCTTGACCATTTCTCCACCAATAGAACCTGCCTGTTTGGAAGTCAGATCCCCATTGTATCCATCTTTTAAAGGTACTCCAAGCTCGCTTGCAACCTCTTCCTTAAAACGCTTCATTGCGTCCTTTGCCTCCGGTACTGCCATACGGTTTGTACCGCTTGATGAATTGTTGTTACCTGCCATAGTTCTTCACCTCCTGTATTTTATATGCCTGCATAAAAAGCCGGCCTGCACACAAGAAGCAGGTCGCTTTGGGGTCAACTTGCTGTTCTCATGTGCCTGAGTATAGTGTGACCAGAACCAGAGGAATTATGAGAACAAAAAGCTGACAATTTCTGGAACCTGTTTATGCGTATACAAGTCCGGCTTTTACATGTTCTATGGTTGCATCATCGGTAAAATAACGGGCAACTGCAAGACCAAACGGTACGGCAGTTCCCATGCCGCGGCTTGTAATCACATTTCCATCACATACTACCGGGGAAAAGAATACTTCTGCTCCGGTCAGTTTTTCTTCAAATCCCGGATGACACGCAGCTTTCTTCCCATTTAAAATTCCGGCCTGTCCCAGCACACTCGGTGCTGCGCAGATTGCCGCAACAAGTTTTCCTTCTTTTGCAAACTCACGGATCACCTGACTGACCGTATCATCTTCTCCCAGATGAACCGTTCCCGGCATACCGCCCGGCAGAATGATCCCGTCATACGCGGAAAAGTCAGCCTCCTCTTTTGTCGTGTCTGTCATAAATGTCACATTGCGGGAACTGGTCACCTGCTTTGTTCCGTTGATGGAAATCATGTCAATTTCAAGTTTTGCACGGCGCACAATATCCACAACCGTCAGCGCTTCTACTTCTTCACATCCGTCTGCAATAAAAATTCCAAGTCTGCTCATATTTATCATTCTCCTTTTCGGTAATTGCTATGATCTATTGTAGCAATTTCTTACAAAAACGACAAGCACACAATCGGAGGATTTCCATTTGACTCACCTGCCATTTTTGTATTATACTTTCGATAGTTTATGAGGAGGGAATATCATGACTTTAGATTATTACCGCATTTTCTATTATGTTGCCCGTTATAAAAGCTTTTCCAACGCGGCAGAAATGCTCGGAAGTAACCAGCCCAACATCACCCGCTGTATGAATATTCTGGAAAATGAGCTTGACTGCAAACTGCTGATCCGTTCCCACAAAGGGATTCAGCTGACAACCGAGGGCGAGCACCTGTTCCGTCACGTTGCCATTGCAATTGAACAGCTCACCTATGGAGAAAAAGAAATTATCAAAAACAAGAGCCTTGAAAGCGGACAGATCACCGTCGGAATCAGTGAAACAGCCATGCGTCTGTATCTTTTGGATAAAATCCAGGAATTTCACAAAGATTATCACATGTGCGCCTGAAAATTTCCAATCATTCCACCCCACAGGCCATCGATGCCTTAGAAAAAGGTCTGGTTGATATCGCCATGGTCACTTCTCCTTTAGAAATCCGAAAACCTTTGCGTAAAACCGCACTGCGCAGCTATCATGATATCCTCATCGGAGGCAGTGCTTACAAAGCAATCGCCAGCCGGAAGCGTCTCTGAAAGAACTCGAAGATTATTCCTTTGTTTCTCTGATTTCCGGCACTGGAACAAGTGATCTGTATATCCGCTTTTTCTATGAAAACCATATGCGTTTTTCTCCGGATATGGAAGTTGCCACGACAGACCAGATTCTTCCTATGGTGCGCAGTAATCTCGCATCGGTTTCTGCCCGGAAGGAATTGCCAGACCCGCTGTAGAACGCGGGGAAGTGTATGAGATTCTGTTAGAAGAAGAAATCCCGGAACGTCAGATCACACTCGTAGAAGACAGTGGAAAACCACAAAGTATCGCTGTACAAAAACTATTAACTTATTTTAAATGAGGAATTCTATAAAATGGAAATCGAACGAAAATATCTGGTAAAAACATTACCTGAGCACTTAGAACAATATCAAAGTAAAAAAATCGCACAGGGATACCTGTGTACGGCACCGGTGGTACGTATCCGCCGCTCCAACGATGATTATTATCTCACCTATAAAGGGGAAGGCCTTATGGTGCGGGAAGAATACAATCTACCGCTCACCAAAGAAGCCTACGAACACCTGCTTTTAAAAATCGACGGACTTCTGATAGCAAAAACCCGCTATCTGATTCCATTAAACGATCATCTGACTGCAGAACTGGATATCTTTGAAAAAGATCTCGCTCCGCTTTCTCTCGTAGAAGTGGAATTTGACTCCATAGAAGAAGCCGATCGCTTCACCGCACCGGACTGGTTCGGAGAAGACGTGACCAATTCCGGAAAATACCATAACAGTTATTTAAGTCAGCACGGACTGCGCTAATCAGCGCAGCCGGTTGGCAAATTCATACTGTTGTCTGGTCCGGATCACATACCTTAAATCGTCATATCTCTTATCCAAATCTCCCTCCGGAATCACGGTATCCATCACAACCGCCATCGTATCGATCATACTGTCTGTAATAACATCCCTCATGGACGTCAGAATATTATATTTTTCATCAAAACTGTCTGACTCCAGAAACTCCATGAGTTTCGGTTCCACCTCCGGTTGTGTCTGGTCCGGCGTCACGGCATTTTCCGCTGTTGCTTTCTGCATAACAGGCTGCGCCGTCTCTGCCTTTGGTTCTGCGTTTTTCCCGGTTTCTTCCATCGACTCATCCACACGCTCAAACCGGTATTTCTGATGTACATCCGGATACCTGACATGATCCACTTCACTCACAAACATGGAAAGCGGTCTTGCATACACGCCAAAACTTCCATATAACGCCTGATAAATCACCAGTTCCTCTCCCGTTTCGGAATGTTTTGCAATGGTAATCACCTGATATAGTTTATTTTTAAAGTGCCGGTATTTTTCTCCCGGCAACGGTCTGCGTTCCATAGGAATCCTCCTGTCTTCTTATTCTTCCATCATTTGTTCTAAAATATGTTCGGGCTGCCCGTCCAAAAAGACCTGCAGCGTTTCATATTTTTTCCTGCTGCCACGGTCTGTTGCAGTTTCATATGTACGTTTCTGCTGCCTGGCACTAGAAATACCAGATTCCAAAAGCCGCAGAATCGGTCGCCGGAACTCACATTCATATAAATATGTAATCTTCGACAGCTTCTCCGCCGGCGGCAGCTGCGCGAGTTCCTGATCCGATCCAAACTGATAATAAAATGTAAGTGCCGCAATCTCCGGTTCCTCTTTTTCCAGATTTTCCTTAAGAAGCGCGAGCAGATTTTCAATTTCACTCTGCAACAGAAGTTTCTGATCCGGGGCATTCAACGCTTTCGTTCCCAGCCGCAGAATCGTATCGTACGTGGAATGAAACTCCTGATCTTCTTTGCTGACCAGAAATTCATGATCAAAACTGTTCTGCATCTGACGAAGATCTTTTAAAAGTCTGCCGAATTCCTTTCCGTCTACCGATTGCGCAGTGGTAAGCATATGTTCCATCAGCTGTGCATCTTCCTGCACACGCTTTGTCTGCTCTCTGCATCGCCGGTAACGATCCTCCTGCTCACTTTTTTTCTTTTTCAGCTTGTCATACATTTTCTGCCAGCTGCGAAATGCCCCCATATCACAATCCACTGCTGCCAGTGCAGATTTTACATTTTCAACAAAATCATTTCTCCCAAACATATTTTTTCACCTTCGTTCAAACACTCTAACAGACATTATACCAAAATTAATGGAAATGTGTTACAATTATTACAAAATAATGAAACCGGGAGATACTATGTTAACCTCTGACGAAGTATTAAACTTAAATTATTACAAAAAAACGAGCTATACCGGCTGGATCAACGGCATGCGCTTTCTGATCAGACGGGAAGCCCCCGAGGAAGGGGACGCCTTTTTTCATGCATGGGTCTGGCCCGGTCCTCTTATCTTTTCCCTGACGGATGATTCCCTCAAAACGGATTTTACTGCGCCCTTTACAAACGAAGGCAAGCAGCAGGTCGTTGACTGGATTAACGCACAGTATGAGGATCATCCGGAAAAATGGTCACATGAGAAAAAAAAATCTGTATTAACAAAACACAAAAACTCCGGGAGCCTTTCCCGGAGTTTTCATGTTTCTCATCGCGGTTGTATCCGGATGATTTTATTTGTCTTTTGTTGCATACATAAAGTACTTCATACCATAGATGGTAGAGTAAATGCCCTTGATATTTGACTTTAACATATAAATATCATTGTAGTAGTAAATCGGCATTACTGCACCGGTATCCATCAGCATATCCTCTGCCTGATGCATCAGATCCACACGTTTGGAGAAATCAGCAGTTGTACGGATCTCTTTGATCAGCTTATTATAATCTGTCCAGTCCGGTGCAGAATCGGAAGGCTTGTCTCCCTTTCCAAGCTGCATATCGTTGTTACCGGAATCCGTTGTAAAGAGTTCTAACATATTGATCGGGTCGTTGTAATCTGCCAGCCATCCCTCGCGGGCGATGGTAAAGTTGCCGGACTTACGGTCTTCAATAAATACATTCCAGTCTTCCGACTTAATCTCCATATTGATCCCCAGCAGTGCGAAATCCTGCTGCAGGGACTCCCCAACTGCAATATGCGTACTGTCATCGTTGGTCAGGAACGTCATGGAGATTGCCGGATCACACTTGTATGAACCATCTCCGTTATCCGTAAATGTATAACCGGCACTTTCCAGCAGCTTCTTTGCTTCCTCTACCTGGTCTGCACCTGTCTTGTCTGCATCATAGTAGCTTGTATCATCGGTCTTGAATACTCCGCCGTTACCGTCTGACATACCTGCCGGTACGAAAGAATCTGCGGCAATCTGTCCGGTCTGTCCTACATTCTCCACGATAAACTCACGATCAATCAGCAGGTTCATGCTTTACGCATAGATGCTGCCTGCTCTACGGTCTTTCCGTCAAAAATCGGGTCGTTTACGTTAAAACCAACATAATAAGTTCCAAGGTTTGGAATGATATGGAAATCAGAGTTCTTTCCATTTAATGTTGAAATCTCATCGTTTGGAACGGTATCTACAAAGTCAAGGTCTCCACTATTGTATGCTGCATAGGTTGCAGTATCATCTGCACTCAGCATGATGTGGATCTCATCCATAGTTACATTGTCTGCATCGTAATACTTCGGGTTCTTTACATAAACCATGCTCTCGTTGTGCTTCCATGATTTTAATGTATAAGCACCGTTTGATACAAAGCCAGCCTCCTGACACCACTTACCCGGATTCTTTCCATCAGGATCCGCTTTTTCCACATCCTTCTGGTATACCGGGAAATAAGTAGGAAATGCCATCAGGTCATTGAAATACGGGCATGGATTGGTCAGTGTAATTTTTAACGTATAATCATCAGTTGCCTCTACAGCAAGTGAGCCGTCATCATTTCTTGCAATAATATCAAACAGATACGCATAATCAGCTGCTGTTTTTCATCCGCAGCACGGTTCCAGCTGTATACGAAGTCGTTTACTGTTACCTCTTCCCCGTTGCTCCACTGGGATTTTATCATCTTTACCGTATAAACAGTTTCATCATCGGATACTTCCGGCATATCAGATGCCAGCTGCGGAATCAGCTTGCCGTCCTTGTCGTAGGTATAAAGACCCGCGAAAGAATTCACGATCATACATCCACCATCTACGGCAGAGTTCAGTGCCGGATCGATGGATTGTGGCTCGGAAGCAAGGTTAATGCTTATCTGGTTGTCCGGTGTTTTACTTACACTGGAAGCCATTGCTTCGGTTCCGTCCGTCTTTGCAGAGTTTCCTTTTGATGAACCACATGCAACTACGCTAAGAGCCATTGCAGCAACCAGCATGATTGATACAAGTTTCTTCTTCATAATCGTTCCTCCTGAAAATTATTTATATGTTTTCACCCTTGTCGGGAAAAAACCTTATTTATTCCAGCATGCAACCATATGACCATTCCCCCTGTCGGTCAGCTGCGGCATCTCCTGACCGCATTTTTCCGTTGCATACTTACATCTTGTACGGAATGGACATCCGGTTGGCATTTTCAGTGGACTCGGAACATCCCCCTCCAGCACGATTCTATGACTTTTTCTTGCTGTCTCCGGATCCGGAATCGGAACTGCGGACAGCAGACTCAGTGTATATGGATGTATCGGATTTGCATTTAACTCATCTGCATCCGCAATTTCCATCATCTTTCCCAGATACATAACTGCAATCCGGTCGGAAATATGATGTACAACCAGCAGATCATGTGCGATAAACAGATAGGCAACTCCAAGTTTTTCCTGTAATTCCTCAAACATATTGACAACCTGCGCCTGAATGGAAACATCCAGTGCAGATACCGCCTCATCACAGACAATAAATTTCGGATTTACCGCAAGTGCACGGGCAATTCCGATACGCTGGCGCTGTCCACCGGAAAACTCATGCGCATAACGCATGGCATGCTCTGCATTCAGACCGACCAGCTCCATCAGATCGAGAATCTTTTCACGACGCTCTTTTCTATTTCTGTAGAGTTTATGCACATCCAAAGGTTCCCCGATAATATCTTCCACCGTCATACGTGGATTTAATGATGAATACGGGTCTTGGAATACCATCTGCATTTCCTTGCGGTACGGCATCATATTGACATCTACTTTTTTGCCCATAACCGGCTTTCCATTTGCATCAACGATCATTTTTCCGTTTTCATCATACTGTTCTCCACTGTCAAAGAGAACTTTTCCGTCAAACGTAATCTTACCTGCCGTCGGCTGATACAGGCGAAGCAGTGTACGGCCTACTGTTGTCTTTCCACAGCCGGACTCACCAACCAGACCAAGTGTTTCTCCCGGGCGGATGGCAAAGGAAATATCGTCCACTGCTTTCAGCGGAATGGTGCTAAAACCCTGATGCACCGGAAATACTGCTTCAAATGTTCTACTTCCAGCAGATAATCATTGTTTTTCTTTTCACTGCTCATTGCTGCCGCCCTCCTGTGCTTCATAAATTTCTTTTACATTCATCCAGCAGCTCGCCAGATGGTCTTCGCCCACACGAAACTCCGCCGGCTGCTGTTTTAAGCAGATCTTCATTGCCGACTCACAACGTGGACAAAACGCACAGCCCTCCGGCATCTGGAGCAGGTTGATCGGGGTTCCGCCGATTGGGATGAGTTTTTCGTTCATATTGTCCGCCTTTGGGATAGAGCGGAGCAGTCCTTTGGTGTACTCATGCGCCGGATGATAGAAAATGGCATCCGCTGTGCCCCGCTCACAGACACGGCCACCGTACATGACAATAATCTCATCACACATACTTGCAATAACACCCAGATCATGGGTTACCATGATGATCGCCATACCGAGCTTCTTCTGCAGATCCTGCATCAGTTCAAGGATCTGCGCCTGAATGGTCACATCAAGTGCCGTAGTCGGCTCATCTGCGATCAGAATATCCGGTTCACAGACCAGTGCCATGGCAATCATCACACGCTGGCGCATACCACCGGATAACTCATGCGGATACTGTTTCAGACGGCTTTCCGGCTCATTGACACCAACCAGTGTTAACATTTCAATGGCGCGCTCACGCGCTGTTTTTTATCCTTGTCTGTGTGGAGCAGAATTGCCTCCATCAACTGATTTCCAATCGTAAATACCGGATTCAGGCTTGTCATCGGATCCTGGAAAATGATCGAGCACTTTTCCCCTCGGAACTTCTGCATCTGCTTTTCGTTCCACTTGGAGATATCCTCGCCGCGGTAAGTACCTCTCCTCCGGTAATTTTTCCGGTTTCCGCAAGAATCTGCATGATGGAATATGACGTTACCGATTTACCGGAACCGGACTCTCCTACGATTCCCAGTGTCTTACCTGGTTCCAAATTAAAGGAGACACCGTTTACGGCACGGACTTCTCCAGCATCGGTTGCAAAGCTGGTATGAAGATCTTTTACTTGTAATATATATTTATTTTCTTCGCTCATTTGCTTATCTCCTTAATTCAGTTTTGAATCAAATGCATCTCTTAATCCATCGCCCAGAAGGTTCAATGCCAGCACGATCAGACAGATCAGCACTGCCGGAATAACCAGACGATAAGGATACGACTGCATAGCCGAACGCGCATCGTTTGCCAGACTTCCCAGAGAAGTCAGCGGTGCACTGACTCCCAGACCGAGGAAACTTAAGTAACTCTCAGTAAAGATAGCACTTGGCACCTGCAGCGCGGTCGTAATGATGATAACAGATAAACAGTTTGGCAGAATATGACGTGTCAGGATACGACTGTTCTTGGTACCAATACAGCGAGCTGCCAGTACATATTCGTTGTTTTTAATTGTAAGAATCTGTCCACGGATCAGACGCGCCATACTTACCCAGTAAAGCAATCCAAACACAATAAACATGGAGATCATATTGGTTCCGAGTTTTTCAAACATGGTTCCCTCAATCAATGGCTTTAACCGTTCCTGAAACACAACCGAAAGCAGAATGATAATGAGCATATCCGGCAAGGAATACACAATATCCACGATACGCATCATGATCAGATCCACTTTTCCACCAAAATATCCCGCAACCGAACCATAAACCAGTCCAATGATAAGTACCATGATTGCAGCGATCACACCAACCGAAAGGCTGACTCTCGTACCGTAAATAACACGGATAAAGTAATCACGCTTAAGTTATCGGTTCCGAAAATATGCGGAAACAGTTTCTCGCCGGTACGATCCATGTACTGCTGCTCTAATTTCGAGTACTCAAACGGTGCCATATTGGCTGCGGTCTTGTCACGCTTGCGTCCACTGTAATGATATCCGAATAGCTGTATGGTACAAAAAACGGTGCAATAATGATCAGTGCCAGAATCAGAACCAGAATCACAATACTTCCCATTGCCAGCGGATTCTTTTTCAGACGTTTCATGCCATCTTTAAAAAATGTCGTTGACTCGCCCATGACATCCTGCTGCTTCTTCTCTTCTTCCGTTGCCTTTATAAAATCGCCCTTATTAAATTTACTTAAATCAATCTGTGCGGACAGCATCTGCCGCTTTTTTAATTTTTCATTTCCCTGCATTATTCTAAGTTCCTTCCTCCATCATTATTCAAATGTGATTCTTGGATCAATCAGTTTATATGCAATATCTGTAAGAAGATTTGCAACTACCATCAGAACCGCAAGGAAAATCGTGATTGCCATAATCATCGTGTAATCACGGTTGACAATGCTTGTTACGAATTCGGTTCCAAGACCACCAATGGTAAATATGTTCTCCACAACCATGGAACCTGTCAGAATATAGGCAACCATAGGACCAACATATGTTACAACCGGAATCAGGGCATTTTTCAGCGCATGCTTAAAAATAACTTTGAGCCGGTGCACGCCCTTTGCCCTTGCAGTACGGATATAATCCTGATTTAGCGCATCCAGCATACTTGTCTTTGTCAGACGCGTAATATATGCCATCGGATATGCCGCCAGTGCAATGATCGGGAGCAAATAATTCGGATTGCTCGAAGACCATACCGGAATCCATCCGAGTTTTAAACAAAATACAAGTAAAAGCAGCGTTGCCAGTACAAAAGACGGCATTGCCGTACCCAGTGTCGTGAAAAATACGATCAGACGATCCGGCAGTTTATTTCTTGTAAGTGCTGCGATACTGCCCAATATCACACCGATGATAATGGCAACAATTGCCGCAATTCCACCTAATTTTGCAGATACTGCAACTTTCTGGAAATCTCTGTTCCGATATTTCTTCCACTGTGAAGTGAAACTCCCCAGTCGCCATGCAGCAGATTGTTCATATACAATACATACTGTTCCGGAACCGGCTTGTCCAGATTGTACCTTTCCTCCAATACCTGCTGTGCTTCCTTGCTGGTCGCTTTCTCCTTATTAAACGGTCCACCAGGAATCAGGTTCATTACGAAAAACGTAATGGCACTTACAATGAGTATTGATAATATCGCTAACAATACACGTTTTACTAGATATTTACTCATGTTCTTCTCTCCTACCTCTTATTGATATTTAGTAATTTCATCGTATTATCTCATTGCTTCATTAGCTCTGTAGCACGTTAAAGTGCTTCAAAAAAAAAGCACGTAAACATGCCCCCTTTGACATTATTTGCGTACCAATTTACCTCAATGGATCATACAAATGATAATTTGTATTATACCTTCATAAAATATTTTGTCAATATACAAAATGGGTATTGTATGCTTTGTACCTTATTTGTTACGGTTTGCAGGGTAATCTGTGAACTGTAACCCCTATTTATAATATTTTCTTCTTGTCAATAAAACAAAAAAGATGTCCGGTCATCCCAGACATCCTGTAGGATATGGGCTTAAGTGGACTCGAACCACCGACCTCACGCTTATCAGGCGTGCGCTCTAACCGGCTGAGCTATAAGCCCTTGTGCAAAACACGTAATATACAATACAATATTTTTTTTCTATTCGTCAAGTAGTTTTCCCATAATTTTGTCATTTTTTTTTTAAGCAAAAGTAATT
>ENA-OQAS01001343-OQAS01001343.1-human-gut-metagenome-genome-assembly--contig:-NODE-1343-length-11589-cov-1.895481_pt1 | contig 11589 bp, 16 predicted proteins | sample MGYA00242733_ERZ504523 | MGnify/ENA primary metagenome ERZ504523 (study PRJEB26092, sample SAMD00036239) | human gut metagenome | host: Homo sapiens | study: EMG produced TPA metagenomics assembly of... | reverse complement strand
CAGATACTTGTAAAATTATAAATTGAGAATTAAAAAATGACAGTCCGCTGGCAGACATTTGTTTTTTAATTCTCAATTCTCAAATTATATGACTTTAGACGAATATATCCTGCAACACATCGATGAAGAGGGCGACTATCTGAAGGCTCTTTATCGCGATACGCACCTCAAGTTGCTTTATCCCCGCATGGCTTCGGGACATTTGCAGGGGCGTATGCTCAAGATGTTTGTCAGGATGATACGTCCCCGTCAGGTGTTGGAGATCGGGACATATAGCGGATACTCCGCGCTTTGCATGGCAGAGGGGTTGCCGGACAACGGAATGCTGCATACGTTTGAAATCAATGACGAGCAGGAAGACTTTACCCGTCCGTGGCTGGAGAACTCACCTTATGCCGATAAGATAAAGTTCTATATAGGTAATGCTTTGGAACTTGTTCCCCGGCTGGACATCACTTTCGACCTTGCTTTCATCGACGGTGATAAGCGCCGTTACATCGATTATTACGAGATGGTATTGGCACGCCTTTCGGACGGCGGTTATATCATTGCCGACAATACCTTGTGGGACGGGCACGTTCTTGAAGAGCAGCCGCATCGCACGGACTTGCAGACCATCGGGATAAAAGCCTTCAATGATCTGGTTGCCGCAGATAATCGGGTGGAGAAGTTATACTGCCGTTGCGCGACGGACTGACGATTATACGTAAGAAATAAAAGTTTGCATCCTCCCCCTTCACCCTTCACAATTCCTTTGCATCATACTGTTCATGGGATTCTGCGGGTGAAGGGGGAGGATGCTTTTATTTTTTAAGCAACCGCTTGCTCAAGTACCGCACAGGATACCACACCGAGAGGAACCCTACGGTGATAACCGTTACGAATACCAGTATAATGTCCGTTGCATGCACGCTCACCGGATAGGCGTCCACTACAAAACTTCCGTTGCCGCCGCCCAGCGATATAAGTCCGAAGCGTTGTTGCAGGAAACACAGCAGCAGCCCCAATACAATCCCGGCAATTGCTCCGAACACCGAAATCAGCCGCCCTTCAAAAAGGAAGATACGGGCAATCAGCCGGTCGTCGGCGCCCAGATTGCGCAGCGTCTCCGTATCTTCGCGCTTATCCAGTATCAGCATGGACAGCGAACCGATAACATTGAAGCAGGCAATTGTAAGTATAAAGGTAAGGAACAGGTAGGAGATGAGTTTCTCAATCTCCATGATACGGAATACATCCGCTTGCTGCTCGTAGCGGTTTTGCACGATGAAGCGGTCGCCCAGGATGCGTTCCATTTTCTTCTGCACGGCATCGGTGTTGCTGCCCGGTTTCAGTTTCAGTTCGATGGCGGAAACTTCCGTGTCATAATTGAACAGCCGCCGGGCAAAGCCCAACGATGTGAGGATATAGCGTGAGTCGTATTTCTGCTGGTTGACAACAAACACCGCTCCCGGCGAGAACAGATAATCCTGGTTGAAAGCCGCCGACGGATTGGCGATGTTGACACGTACATTCCTTTTAGGTGCATACACCCGCAACGGGTCGACAAACTGAAGTCCCGTGCCCAGTTCGGACACCAGCTCCACACCCATAAAGCCGTAGTCCACAACGGAATCGTTCAGAATGAACTTCCCCGTACCGTACAGCAGGCTGTCTATGGATGTCAGTTGCTCGAAGTTATCCTCCACGCCTTTGATAACCGCCATTGCCTGGCGATCCTTGTACTGCACCATTGCGTTTCTTCCAGCGTCTCCGTCCAGATATCTATTTCGGGCAGGGCGCGTACTTGCTGCACGCGCGATTCGAGCGGGTCGAACACCTTTCCCTCCCGAACGGTGATTTTCAGCTCCGGGTCGAAAGCCGTGAAGAACCCCGCTACCATATCCTGAAATCCGTTGAATACGGACAATGTACACACCAACGCCAATGTAGCCAACGCCACCCCGCACACCGAGATGCCGGATATAATATTAATGGCATTATGCTTCTTCTTAGAGAAGAGATAACGGCGGGCTATAAAAAAGGAAGGTTCATGGTTGGGGATTAACCACTATTTCAGTAGTTCATCGATTCTTTCCAGATAATCCAGCGAGTCGTCCACGAAGAACTTCAGTTCGGGAATGATGCGCAGTTGGTGGCGTACGCGGGTTCCCAGTTCAAAGCGGATGGACTTCATGTTGGCATTGACGTTCTTGATGATTTCTTCGCTCCGTTCAGAGGGGAAAACGCTGAGGTAGGCGCGTGCCACGCTCATATCGGGACTAATGCGTACGGCGCTGACCGAAATCAGTATACCGGGCATCGATTTGGTTTGCAACAGGAAGATGTCGCTTAATTCCTTTTGGAGCAAACGGGCTATTTTGTTCTGTCTGGTAGTTTCCATACTCTATCGTTTTTTTGATTTGAAGAGCAAAGTTACTGAAATATATCGTTCTGCCGGTGATTTATACCATTTTTTTCATTCTTTTCCTTGTAGGAGAATCTGATTTATGACGTTGCAGGATTGTATTTTCATCCGTAGGCATTCGTTTCGGCCACTGGGAACATCAGGTGTTGACTACTGTCAACAGAGCTGTTTACTGCTGTCAACGGATCGGCCGGCTATTGTCAACCGGGCTGTTGACAGTAGTCAATATCCGATGTTCTTCCTGAGAAAAAAGAATTCTCTCTATAGCAATACCTGATTTTCCTCTGTATGTCTTTGTTATAAGGCTGTGAGGAAAAGCGTACTGCTATAGAGAGAAAGACGTATTACTCTGTTATATTGAATGTGGATGAATCCGGTTGCCCCGTAGATTCTACCTATTCTTGCGCTTTTTTGCGTGCAATCAGCGCAACGGCTGCGACTCCGATTACCAGCAGTGCCAATGCTCCGTAGGCAATGCCTTCCGTTACATGCAGACTTGGGGGTCGAAGCGCATCTCACGGTATGCTTGCCGGCAGGAATATACAAGGCGCGCAGTACATAATCCGCACGTCCCAGTCCGGCAGGTTTCCCGTCAATGGTTACTTGCCAGCCGTTCGGGTAGTATATCTCGGAGAATACGGCGATGCCGTCTCCTGCGTTTTCCGTTTCGTAAACCAAACGGTTGGGTTCGTAACTTGTCAGGCGAATGGAGGAAAGGCTGTCTTTATGAGCCTCTGAAATCCCTTTCAGCACATCCTTGAAGCGGACATCGACAACGGCGGTTTCGGTGGAAGGATGGTTTGAGCGCATCAATCTCCTCATTGGCATTGTTTACGTATTGCACGTTCTTCACAAACCAGGCGTTGCCGTTGGCATAAGGTTGAGGACGGGAACGGTCTGTCCCTGCTGTCCGGAGGGGAGGATGAAGTACTTCGTGTTCAGCATATTCAGCACGCGGAACTTGGAGGCGTCCACACTGTCCATTTCTCCGCCTGCGGCGGCTATCGCTTGATAGGCAGCCTGCATTTCGGGGGAGATGTGGCGTTCTATCAGTCCTGGTAGCGACGCAGTTTGGCGGCATGGTATCCGCCTATGTTCTTATGCCAGTAGGAAGTGTTGTTCTCGTTGAAGGCATCGGTTGCAAAGTTCAGTACGCGGTAGTCCGGGCTTTTGTCCTGCAGGATGAGTTCGTCGGTCTGGTTTTGCTGAACGTTTCCGTTTGGATGGAACGGGGCACGAACTGCTCGTCGTGCAGGTAGCGTTTGTTTACACTCCACATATCTACAAGGCAGAGAACCGTAATGCCTGCAACGGTCAGCGACTGCCGCAGCTTGCCTGCGGAGTGGAGCCAAAGCAGTGCGCATCCGATGCAGATGATGATGAAGCTCCGCAATGCGTCGGCGCTGACAAGCGCACCCCGCATTTCTGAGAGATTGGCGAGGATGCCGGACAGCTCGTTGGCGGGTATCATCTGCTGGTCAACGGCATTTTGCAGCATCTGCGCTTCTTGTGCGGGCACGAAGCCGGAGCCGAGGCTACCCGGCGCTACGGTAAGCAGCAGGGCTACACCGGCGGTCAGCGCAAGGCTGATGCCGAACGCTTTCTTGTTCGCTTTCCATATTCCGGGTTCTTCCAACACGCGCTTCAAGCAAAGATTGCCAGCAGGGGAATGGTGAATTCCGCTATGACGAGGATGGATGATACGGCGCGGAACTTGTTGTACATCGGGACGTAATCGATGAAGAAGTCCGTCAGCGGCATGAAGTTCCTGCCCCATGCCAGGACGATGGAGAAGAAGGTTGCTCCCAGCAACGCCCATTTCAGCGGGCCTTTTACGATGAAGCAGCCCAGTACGAAGAGGAACAGTACGAATGCACCCACATAGACGGGGCCGGCGGTCCAGGGCTGGCTGCCGAAGTACTGTGGGAATGAGTTGTATAGACTCCCGTACATCGGGTTGGCCTTTTCCATGGCGGTTTCGCTCTGGCTGAGGGGGGCGGAGGAGGAACCGCCTTTGAAGTTGGGAACGAGGAGCGTCCAGGTTTCGCCGATGCCATAGCTCCCAGTTGGTGATGTAGTCGCGGTCCAGTCCGCTGCTGGTTTGCTTGGCGGCATCACCGGTCTGTACCAGCTCGCTCTTGCCGCGCATGGTTTCCTTGCTGTACGTATAGGTGTGGTAGAGGTTGGAAAGGTTGGCGGCCACACCGATAAGGGCGGCAACCAGCAGTACGGCGCTTGCCTTGAAGAACCGGGGAAGCGTCTTGTTGCGCCACGCATCTTCAAAGTATGCTCCTGCGATGAACAGGATGACGAACAGGAAGTAGTAGGACATCTGCACATGGTTGGACATGATTTGCAGGGCGATGAAGAAGGCTGTGAGTATGCCGCCTGCCAGCAGCTTGCCCCGGTAGGCGAGCACGATGCCCGCTATTGTGGGCGGGATGTAGGCAAGGGTGATGAACTTCCAGATGTGTCCCGCCGAAATCAGAATGAAGAAGTAGGACGAGAAGGCCCACATGATGCCGCCCAAGCCTGCCAGCCATGCCGGTATGCCGAATGCCCGCAGCAGGATGTAGAAGCCCAGCATCAGGATAAACGTCAGGTTGACGTAGGTGGGCAGGAAGAGCTGGTATATTTCTGTGTCCATTGCAGCGGTACGGTAGAGTCGTAGGACGGGGATATCTGGTAGGTAGCATTCCGCCGAAAAGGGAATTGGTCCAGCGGGTGCGTTCGCCTGTCTGTTCGTAATACTCTTTGGCTTCTTGTCCGGCGCCGGCTCCGGCGGCGGTGTCGTGCTGGAACAGAATGCGTCCTTCTATATCCGCCGGAAAAAAGTAGGCGAAAGAAATCAGACGAATACCAGGATGGCAATTAAGGTCGGGAAGAATCTTCTTTATCATCTTTGCTGGGTTATGGTTTATGTGGGGGAGCCGAAAGGGTGAGGAGTCGACTCCCTTGACTCCTAATCTGAATTTCAGCGGCAAACTTATACATAAATATTGATTTATGCACCAGTTGGATAGATAAATCTGCTGAAATATCGTACCTTTGCCTTCCCTAAATCATATAATTCATAAATCTGAAATTTGGAAATCGGTAAGCATGACGATAGGTGTTATCAGTGCAATGGATAGCGAACACCGCCAACTGGCGGAACGTTTGCAGGAGAAGAAGGTAGCGGATTACGGGAATCTGCACTATGTGGAAGGTATGCTTGGCAGCAACCGCGTGATACTTACGCAATGCGGCATCGGTAAGGTGAATGCGGCGGTGGGAGCTACGGAGCTGATACGCCGTTTTGCCCCGGACTGCATTGTGAGTACCGGTGTGGCGGGCGGCATCGACGCTTGTCTCAAGGTGACGGATGTAGTGGCGAGCGACTCTTTGGCGTACCACGATGTATGGTGCGGTGACGGTAACGAATACGGTCAGGTGCAGGGATTGCCTGCAGTGTACAAGGGGTGTGCCCCGCTTTTGGAACATGCTTTGTCTCTGAACAAGACCGGATTGGAAAGCCGTATTCATAGCGGACTGATATGTACCGGCGACCGGTTTATCACCAACCGCATAGAGCTGGATGCCATCAAACGCCGCTTCCCGGCTGGACTGGCTGTCGATATGGAGTCTGCTGCCATTGCGCAGACCTGCTATCTGTACGACATTCCTTTCCTCAGCTTCCGTATCATCAGCGATACGCCGGGCGTGGAAGACCACTCTTCGCAATATGCCGATTTTTGGGGTACGATGGCGGAACGTTCTTTCCTTACGACATGGACTTTCCTTTCCACCCTGCCCGACAACTTATAACTCATAACTCACAACTTATAACTTATGAAGAAAATACCCAGCTTTACCATCGATCACATCCGTTTGCTGCGCGGTATTTACGTATCGCGCAAGGATGAAGTGAACGGAGAAGTCATCACGACTTTGATATCCGTATGAAGGAGCCAACCGCGAACCGGCATTGGGACAAGGCGCCCTGCACACTATCGAGCATCTGGCTGCCACCTACCTGCGCAATGAACCGCAATGGCAGGACAAGATTATCTATTGGGGCCCATGGGCTGCCTTACCGGCAATTATCTGCTGATGAGAGGCGACTTGCAGCCGCAGGACATCGTACCGCTGATGCAGGATACGTTCCGCTTTGTTGCCGGATATGAGGGCGAAGTTCCCGGTGCTGCTCCGCAGGATTGCGGCAATTACCTGCTCCACGACCTGCCCATGGCAAAATGGGAGTCTGCCAAGTATTTGCATGAAGTGCTGGAACAGATGACGGAAGAGAATATGAACTACCCCGAGAAAGCGGAGTGAGTGGTTGAATGAATGTTGAAAAATACATTTATGTTAAGAGTATCTGTCATTCAGAGCTTCTTTGCGATGCTCTGAATGACAGATAGTATAAGCTAATTCCCCATATTTACTTGGTTTACTCCTAACTGCTTAAATAATTTCTATTCCTTGCTCCTTGCAAAGTTGCAGCCCTATGTCTTTCAGCTTGAATTTCTGTATCTTGCCGCTTCCTGTCATGGGGAACTCTTTTACAAAGAAAATATATTTGGGAATCTTGTAACGGGAAATCTTGCCGATGCAGAAGTCGCGTACATCCGATTCGTGCAGGTCTGCCCCCTCGTGCCGGATAATGAATGCGCCGACCGCTTCGCCGTACTTCTTGGAAGGGATGCCGGCTACCTGCACATCCTTGACGCCTTCCAGTTGATAGAGAAACTCTTCGATTTCGCGCGGATAGATATTTTCACCGCCGCGGATAATCATGTCTTTGATACGTCCGGTGATGCGGTAGTTGCCGTCCTCGTCTTTCACGCCCAAGTCTCCGGAGTGCAGGAAACCGTTCTTGTCGATGACCTCGGCTGTGGCCTGCGGATTCTTGTAATACCCTTTCATGGTGTTGTAACCGCGGTTGCACATTTCACCCTGAACGCCTACCGGACACTCTTCGCCGGTTTCCGGGTCGATGACTTTCACTTCGGTATGCTCAAAGTCGCGCCTACGGTGTTGCAACGTACATCGAACGAATCGTCTATTCGCGTGGCGGTCATGCCGGGAGCGGCTTCCGTCAGGCCGTAAACGCTGGTTACTTTCATGTACATCTTTTCCTCTACCTGCTTCATCAGCTCGACGGGGCAGAGAGAGCCGGCCATGATACCCGTGCGTAGGCTGGACATATCGAACAGGTCGAACATCGGATGGTGCAGCTCGGCTATGAACATCGTGGGTACGCCGTAGAGTGCGGTGCATCGTTCTTTGTGGATGGATGCAAGCACCACCAACGGGTTGAAGCGTTCCACCATGACTTGTGTACAGCCGTGGGTAAGGCAGTTCATCGTGGCAAGCACCACGCCGAAGCAGTGGAACAGGGGGACGCAACAGCAGAGTTTGTCAGCGGCAGTGAATTTCATATGCTCGCCGGTGAGGAAACCGTTGTTGGTGATGTTGTAGTGGGTAAGCATTACCCCTTTCGGGAATCCGGTAGTGCCCGAAGTGTACTGCATGTTTACTACGTCGTGGCAACTTACCCGGCTTTTGAGCTCATTCAGACGGGTGTCTTCCACGTTGTCGCCTAAAAGCAGAATTTCGGAAGTGTTGTACATTCCTCTGTGCTTTTCCTGCCCTACGTAGATTACATTCTTCATATAAGGGAAGCGCTCGCTTTTCAGATGTCCGCGCTGGCAGGTTTTCAGTTCAGGCAGCATGGTGTAGGTCATCTGCACGAAGTCGCTGTCTTTCTCGCCGTTGACGATACAGAGCGTGTGCATATCCGAATTCTCGCACAGGTACTCCAGTTCGGCTTGTTTATAGTTGGTGTTTACCGTTACATAAACGGCGCCTATTTTGGCGCAGGCATACAGCAATGTCAGCCAGTCCGGTACGTTTGCCGCCCAGATGCCGACGTGTGTTCCCCGTTCCACGCCGATAGCGATAAGTCCTTTTGCCATGTCGTCCACTCTGCGGTTGAACTGGCTCCAGGTGAAGCGCAGATTACGGTCGGAGTAAACAATGTATTCTTTGTCAGGTGTAGTTGTGGCCCAATGCTCCAGCCATTGGCCAAGCGTTCTTTCGTATAACATAACGATGCTAATTAACGTATGAAGTATGAAATATAAGAGGGTATGTCAAAACTAAAATTCGCTTGCCGTTTGTTTCTTTTTAGGCACGGATTACACGGATTTCACGGAAAAAGAACAAAGAAATCTGTGTTTCCGTAGAATCCGTGTAATCGTGCCTAAAAGAAATCATCAAGTGTATTTTGACACACTCCCTTATGCCTTATACTTATCAGATTGGTGTATAAATTACTGCCAGTATTTTGGCTGCCTGTCCTTCATAGGCGTGTACATGGTGCGGTACGATGGAATCGTAATAGATGCTGTCCCCTTCTTCGAGCAGGTAGGTGTGCTTGCCGTAGCTGATTTCCATGGTTCCTTCCATAACCATGATGAATTCTTCGCCTTCGTGTGAGGAAAGAACGAAATCGCTGTCGTCCGTGGGAGCTACGTCAATGATGAACGGCTCCATGTGGCGGTCTGCTTTTGATTTGGAAAGAGAGTGGTACTCCATGTGTTTGCGCGAGTGGATGGCGTTGTTGGAGAAGCTGATGCTGTCCTTTGCTTCCGACTTGCGGCATACCACAGGACCGTTCTCGTCCTGGTCGTCAAGGAATGTGCCGAGACGCACGCCCAGTACGCGGGCTATCTTGATGAGTGGAGCCAATGAAGGCAGGTCGATATTGTTTTCGATGCGTTCGATTTGTTCGATGGCGAGCCCGAACGTTGCGCCAACTCTTCCATGCTGATGGACTGGCTTTCGCGGAGTGATTTGATTTTTTCTCCTACAATCTTACTTGTATCCATAATTTGATAGTATTTTCAGTCTAAAAGGTTATGATTAATAGCTGTAAATTGCAAAAATAAGATATTCTTTTACTTGGTGCAACATTCTATGACGAAAAGTTTGCTTATGGTCTTTGCAGGTGTACAGGAGATTTTGTCTGTATGCCATCGCTATTCCGGCTTTCTCAGAGCAAGAGTGATATTCGCAGACGTATATTTTATGATTGCATGAAGCCTGATAGAGGTTCCTTACTCTTTTATATCCAACTCTCCGGAGTATGAAATGGCCTGTCTGTTCATCGGCTGGATATGTATGTTGGCCGAACCGTCGGAATAGATAGTAAGGCTGTATTCATATTTATCTTCCTCGTTGCCGGTTTTGAAATCAATCCGGGTTTTTCCTTTTTTGAGGCTTTCTTTCCTGTATCCGGTTATCGGGGCATTAAATATCAATCCTTTCCCGCCGCCGTAAGGTACATTGTATGCCACTCCGAAGTAGCAGGTAAGAAAAGACGGAGTCATTCCTGATTTCGATGGAGTAGTCGGATGTCAGGGCGCGGCTGCGACCTTTCATGGGTTGCATATAGTCTACGTTGATTTTGTAGTGATCGGCATTTATCGCTTCCCTGACGTTACGTTCGGTCTGTGCTTTCTTTTCACTCCGGCTTTGTGCTGCTGCGGACTGCATGGCAAGCATTCCCGACAAACATAATAGAATTAATTTAGCTGTTTTCATCGTTGTTTGGTTTTAGGTATCAACAAAGATAAAGATAATGTTTTTGAGAAGTAAAACAGATTCAGTATTTTTGTATGAGAATAAAGATTATTAAGTATGCTATATATTGAAACTCCCCGTTTGATATTGCGCGATTGGAAAGAAGAAGACTTCATTCCTTTTGCAGAGATGAACGGGAATCCGTCTGTCATGGAGTTCTTTCTGCATCCTTTGTCCGGGGAAGAGTCCCGCAATCTTTTTGATACTGTCAGGAACGAGTTTCTTCAGTACGGATATGGCGGATATGCCATCGAGCAGAAGTCCGATGGAGCCTTTGTGGGTTTTACGGGCTTTCATAACTTTATGTTTGATGTGGACTTTGCTCCGGGTATTGAGATACTGTGGCGATTAAGGCAGGAATATTGGGGCCGGGGATATGCTACCGAAGCAGCGAAGTCATGTCTGGCTTATGCAAGGAGAATCTTCCGTTTTCTATGGTCCGGGCTTTTACTTCGCTGACCAATAAACGTTCGCAACGGGTGATGCAGAAGATAGGGATGGAATTTGAAAAGAATTTTATGCACCCTGCAGTGCCCGACGGGCATCTGCTGAAAGAGCACGTACTCTATAAGATACAATTGTAATAGGCTTTTAAAACCCTTGTACAGGGAAGACAGTGATAAAAGTAAGCGGCGATATTCTCATTGGAAAATACCGCCGCTTTAATAAGTTTACCGCAAGTAAATTACTTACGCAAGCCGAGTTCCTGAACAATGGCACGATATCTGTTGATGTCGCGGTCTTTCAGGTAGTTCAACAGCGCGCGGCGCTTACCTACCAACATTGTCAAGGCTCTTTCTGTACTATAATCCTTTCTGTTGAGCTTCATATGCTCAGTCAGATGAGCAATACGGTATGAAAACAAAGCTATCTGGGCCTCTGCTGAGCCAGTATCAGTGTTAGACTTCCCGTATTTGCCGAAGATTTCTTGCTTTTTAGCAGCGTCTAAATACATAGTGTTTAATTAAAAAGTTGATAATTCTTTTCTCTTTCGAGCGTGCAAAGATAGATATTATCTTTTATATTGCAATGATATTCAGCAAAAAAATCTTTTCTCTGTGATGTATATACTGTAAAATTCGTACCTTTGCGGTCAAATAATAGGTATTATATGCAAAATATTAGAAACATTGCAATTATTGCCCATGTCGATCATGGGAAACGACGCTTGTAGATAAGATGCTTCTGGCAGGAAACCTTTTCCGCAGCAACCAGAGCACAGGTGAATTAATGTTGGATAACAATGATTTGGAGCGTGAGCGAGGGATAACAATCCTTTCCAAAAACGTTTCTATCAGCTATAAAGACACGAAAATTAATATTATCGATACTCCGGGACACAGCGACTTCGGTGGCGAAGTGGAACGTGTATTGAATATGGCCGACGGATGTATCCTGTTGGTGGATGCTTTGAAGGCCCGATGCCGCAGACCCGTTTTGTATTGCAGAAAGCTTTGCAGATCGGTTTGAAACCTATTGTTGTAGTCAACAAGGTGGACAAGCCCAACTGTCGCCCCGAAGAAGTCTATGAAATGGTGTTCGACCTGATGTTC
>ENA-OQAS01001342-OQAS01001342.1-human-gut-metagenome-genome-assembly--contig:-NODE-1342-length-11591-cov-1.707170_pt1 | contig 11591 bp, 12 predicted proteins | sample MGYA00242733_ERZ504523 | MGnify/ENA primary metagenome ERZ504523 (study PRJEB26092, sample SAMD00036239) | human gut metagenome | host: Homo sapiens | study: EMG produced TPA metagenomics assembly of... | reverse complement strand
GTTCGGCGGCGGAGGTTTCGGGCGCGGCGGGGGCGGCAGCCTCGGCGGCCTGCACAATGCACGGTTTTTGTGCTTTTCTGCTCCGTCAGATATCGGCTGACCGTGGGCTGCAGCATCAGCCAACGCCCAGCAAAATTGCCAGCCATGCAAAAATTTGCAGAAACAGGCGTTTCATCAGTCTTCCTCCTCGCGCTTTTTGCAGCGGTGCAACAGCAGCAGCAACAGCAGCGCCTCGCCGCCGATAACCACACTGCCCGTCACGCTGATCCACGGCCAGGCGTCCACAATGCGCTTTACCACGTTGCCGGTATTCAGCTGTTGGTACTGCACGGTCTGCGGCGTGTCGGGCTGCTCGTCCTCTCCGGTATACGGCACACGGCGCCGCGCACAAGCATACGGTGGGTGTTGATGGCATAGGGTGTGCAGGTGATCAGCGTGCAGTAGTCCCCGCCGGGGATAATTTCCAGATCCTCGGTGTTTTCCGGCTCCACGACCTTGACCTGGTCTACCTGATACGCCAGCACCTCGTCCATGATGTGGAGGTAAAAACGGTCGCCCTCGCCCAGTTTGTCCAGGTCGGTAAACAGTACCGCCTCGGCCAGACCGCGATGCCCCGTCAGCACACTGTGGTGCCCGCGCCGCCCAGCGGATAACTGGAGCCTTCCAGATGTCCGACGCCCTTTACCAGCACATCGTCGCTTGTACCCTCATAAATGGGCAGGTTTACGTCAATTTTGGGTATGGTAATGTAGCCAAGCTCTCGCCCACGTCCAGCATGTCCACATAGCTTGTGCCGATGTCGTCCGCTTCGCCCGCCGCGTCGCGGTCAATCGCATTGTTCAGCTGTTGGTTGTAGCGGCGCGTAGCCTCCTTGGCGGCGTCGATTTTCTCGGCGTCCATCGACTGCACGTTGTCGTTGTAGCTTTCAATGACCGAGCTTGCGTGGCGCTGTGCCACCGCGTTGCTGACAACGGGGTACATGGCCACGCCGATGCCGGAGACGATCATCAGCGCAGCAAAGCCAAGTTTTAATTTGACGGTGGTTTCCATTGCAAAGAGCCTTTCTGTAAAGGGTTGACGCACTGCCACAACCGCCCATAGGGGAAGAACCGTTTTCGGTCCTTCCCCTATGGATTACCCGTTTATTTTGCTGTGGGTGTTTGGATGGTGTGCATTACGCACGGTTGGATTTCTTTTTCAGGCTGAACAGAACGCCGACGCCCGCCAGAACCAGCAGCACACCGATACCGCTGAACAGCAGCGTACCGAAACCGCCGGTGACAGGCAGCGTAAAGCCTTTGCGGTTGATGACTTTGGCAACAGCAAGTTCCGTTTTTGTGGTATCGCCATTGTTGCTGGTATGGGTGAACGTGGTTTTCGTAACCGTGCCATGCTTAACCAGATTGCCACTGGCGTCATATACGTTGGTCTTTTGCCAAGTAGTTGTGGCGGTAACATCCAGCTTAACCTCAACAGGCTTTGTCAGTAGGTTATAGCCATCAACCGTCTTGGTTTCGACCAGATAGTAATCACCATTGGCAAGACCGTGGGTGTAGTTGGTGGCGTTGTTAGAGTCAGACGTATCAATGATGCCGCTTGCGTTAGTTGTCAAGCCGGACTTTACAAGAATCCAGCTTTTAGTGCTGTCAAGACCTGCTTTTTGACGGTTTCAGCATCTACAATGGACGTTTCTCCCGTCTTGGCTTCACGGTACAGGTCAAACACAACGCCGAGCAGTGGAGTATTTCCGTCTTCCGCAGTTTTTACCACCTTGATGCCAAAGCTGTACATAACAGCGCTGTCCTCAATGGTGTTCGTGGTAGTTCCGGGAGTATTGTCGCTATTGATTTTATTGGTGTATGTAAGTTTTGCGTTATTCGAGTTGCCGTTGCCGCCGACTACAGCGGTATCCTTTACAACAGCGTTGTAGGTAATGGTCACCGTGTGTCCGGCACAAGCCTTTACCGTGTTAGAAGTGAGAATGAAATCAATCTTGAATCCATCTGTGCCCTCGGCTGCAACCGTATAATCCGTGCCACTCGTCAAGGCTGTTGTGCCGTCTTTAATTTTGATGCTGCCTACATTATCCTTCAAACCCGTCGGCGTGTCGGTGACGGTAAGGTGGAAGTTTATCAATGTTCTGCGGGACTTCAATCGTGATTTTGTAAGGAACGGTATCGCCGACACCGTACGGGGCATTTTGCGTCCAGCCGGTGCCATTGTAGACTTCCTTCTTCATATCGGGGCGGTGGTTGGCAACTTGAATGGTTGCAATAGGAGTGGCTATATTTTCGCCTACCTTAATTTGACCATCCTTCTGCACGGTAAGTTGTGGTATTCCGCATCCAAGATATAGCCCTTGTTAGCAGAATCACCGCTGTATGCATCCTCAAAAATGCGGTAGTTGCCTTGCGAAAGCCCTGCAATTGTAATTTTACCGTTTATGTCCGTTGTCAAATTGTAGGTGCTGCCATTGCTATCGTTTGCAGTAATATCTGTCCAATCTGCGCCATTCTGTTTCTGTAGCTTGAACTGAACACCCTCCAACGCAACTCCGGTGCCACCGCCGGTATAGCCCTTTTTCTCAATCGTGACTTGACCGTAGGTGGTGCTGTTTTTCGGGTAAACGTGGACATCATAAATCCAGTCCGTCAGCTTGTTCGTGGTGGTTGTATCAGCAATGCGCGTCATAGGTACAGAAACCAAGAACGGGGCAGCAGGGGACGTAACCTTATCGGGGGCACTCGTTTCAACAACCAGATACAGACCGAGGGCAAGACCGTCTTTTTTGGCTACACCAATATCGGTTCCAGAAGTTGCGGTTGTAACCGTGTCTATCTTGCTGCCATTAACTGTGATTGCGCCAGTTGTTGAATTCGTTGAATAATAGTTACTTGCATCTATATTGGAAAGTCTTGACCAGTCGCAGCCGCTTGACCGCCATAATAGGCTTTCAGCCATTCCTCATTCTGCACCTTGTAAATCTCAAAAGTTACCCCGCCCAGCGGCTTTGCGCCTGAGGGCGCGGCTTCGCCCTCGGCACCGGTACCCTGTTGGGACGTTGCTCCCGATGAAGGGTTATACTCAAACTTATGAATCGTAATGCTGCCTTTTTGGGTTGTATCCCAAACAGGCATACCGTCTGCCAGCGGCGTCCCCGCCGTCGTGCCGCCTTCCGCCGCCATGGCGGGCATGGCGCAAAGGCTCAGGGCCAGGGCGGTGCTGAGGACTGCGGCAAATAAACGTTTCAGTTTCATTTTGATGCATACCTCTTTTTTCTGTGTTGGTTTGTGTAGAGGGCTTTTTTAGGGGGTTCAGGAATGTTTGCCCCCTTTCTTATTGTATCGGAACACCAGCACCAGCAGCACAGCCACCAGTGCGGGCAAACCTATCAGCAGCCACAGGCTGGGTGCGTCCGCGCCCGTATGCGCAAGGTAAAGCCCTTGCGGTTGTAAATGGTCAGGGCAATGTTGTACACGCCGTCGGCATCTGTGGTTATCTTGTCAAACGCCGTGCCATCGCGTAGGCATCGCCCGTCCGCTGTCAGCGTAAATTCGATGGGCTCGGCCAGCAGGGTGTAGCCCTCGGCGGTCTTGGTCTCGGTCAGGCGGTAGTTGCCGGGGGTCAGGTCTGCAAAGGTAAGTTCGCCTGTTCTCGCGTCGGTCGTGCTGTTTGGTTTCGCTCGGTACAGCGTCCGGCTTTTCCAGCTTGAACTCCACGCCGCCCAGCTTTATGCCGGCATCCTGTGCGTCCTGCTTTGTGATGACCAAGTTATATTTGGCATCTTGCAGTTGGTTTGTCAGGGTCAGCGTTTTGTCGGCCGAATCGCCTGTGACGGTGGTATTGAGAACCTTGTACTTCTTGCCGTTGATCTCAATCACACCGCCATCCGCGCCGCCGTAAAATTTCCCATCTGCCGTCGCGCTTTCCAGCACGCGGTAGGTGTAAGCGACACGGGCACTCTCCGACTTGCTCGCATCGTACTTGTCCAACCCGGTAAACTGTTTGGTCCAGCCTTCGTAACCGTCGGGTTTTTTCAGCTCTACGCTTTTATACCCCGAAACCGGCAGCCAGCTGTCTGCTTCATCCGGCGTTTCGGTGCGCTGCAGTTGCAGGTAAATGGCGTTGGGCAGGTCGGCTTGCGGAATGTCCGCCTTACCGTCCTGCTTTTTCCACTCTTTTTTGACCGTTATGTCAATCAGTTCGCGGGCGGTATTTTCAAACGTTGCCGTTGCAGCGTTCGCTTCGCCCTCCGCAATGGCGCCGTACACCTTTACACCGTCCGCGGCAACAGCGCAGCCTTTGCCGCCCTTGAAGGACACCGATTTCAGGCTTGTGCCCGTCTGTTCATTTTCCCACACAACAAACCGTGTGCCGACAGGGATTTTGTCGATCACGATCTCGCCGTAGTACTCGTCACCGTGTTTTTCCACCGTGCAGGGGTACTCTTTCGGCGGGATTATGTTGCCGAGGCTTTGGCCGCCAACATCGCCGAATCGGACGGTAAAGGTAAACGTCTTGCCTTCCAGTGTCTCGCCCTCGGCGGGAACCTTGCGTATAATCAGCTTGCCTGTCTTGACCTTGTTGTTGAAAACCACTTTCAGCTTGGTCAGCTCGTTATCATCGGCCGAATTGCTGTAAGAGCGAAAAACCAGTGCAGTGCTCGGCTTTTTGGCCTCTGTGTACTCGTTCTTGGTGTTGTGTCCGTCAAGGGTTGCATCAACCGCCTTTTCCGTTCGGCCATCGTTCGGGGCGGTGCCGCTGATGTTTTGCAACGTGCTAACACTGCCCGTCGTAACAACGTCAGCCTTGCCGCTTACATTTGTAACAGGTACGCCGTTTTCGTATACCGTCCAAGTTGTATCGTACAGTTCGGTGTCGATCTGCTCTTGCAGGGCTATGTAGCTGCCGCGGCGGAACTGGTCATTAAAGGTAACGGTCTCCCCGTCCTGCAGCAGGAACCGTCCGTTTTCATCCACAACGTCGCCGTTGCCAAGGTTGGAGGAAAACACCGCAAAGGCCGCGTTTTCCAGCTTACCGCTTTCGGCAGAGCCATAGTCGGGGACGTTGTACTGTGCGGTGGTAAAGCCTGTTTGTTTCGGCAGGGTCGGCGCACTGCTGAATGTAAAGTTGCGCAGGTAAATGCTGCGCGCATAGTTATCGCCCACCGTTATGCTTTTTAGCTGCGTTTTGTCGAAACCCTCGACTTGTTTCAGGGAGTTCAACATCAGCCGTACGGTGTACCACGTTCCCGGGTGCAGCGCGGTCGCCGCGCCGTAGACATCGCTGCTTTGCAGACCCTTGGTGCCAAGGCAGCCCATTTGCTTGCCGCTTGTGTCCCAAAGTTCCACATACAGGTTGCTCAGGGCGCAGGTATCGGTCGGGTTGCCCTGCACATAGACATCAAAGGTCAGGTAGCTGTACGGACTTATATTTATGGCGCTGTCCCATGTCAGTGTGCCGCGGCGCTGGTCGCGGTATAGGCTGGATGGGTCACTTTTATCCGATGACCACAGCACGGCGCTGCCTGTGCCTACACCCTCCGGCAGGGACGACGCATAGCTTAATAGTCCCGTGGCTGAACTGTATGCAGTGTCCGGGAGTTTCTCGGTCTGGATTGCCGGTTCATCAGTTGCTTTTGCTTCGTAGTGGGTGGCCAGATTTTGGATGTTGAAGGTGAAAATTTTCTGGTTTTTGAAACTTTCTTGGAACAGCGGGTTCACATCCGAAACATCGACCTGCTTTTCGACCTGCAATTCGTTATGGTCGGGGAAGTTGAACGCCACCGCCATGTTGGACTCCCACATGCCGCGCTCCATATAGAACATGGTCAGGGTGTGGTGGATTGTTTTTTAAGGGTTTTGGTGGTGCTCTTCTTATTGAACGTGATCGGTTGGCCGTTGTAGTTGACGGTTTTGGTTGTTTCGCCGGACCCATAACCCTTGTAGACCATGGTATCATTTGAGTCGGTGTTCTTGTTGGAGCTGACGTAGGGGTTACGGTGCTGTCCGCGCCAAATTCCAGCAGACCGGACGCTTTACCGTGCGCGCCGCCGACATCCAGCATCAACTCGCCGTCAATGTAGACCCACACGTCATCGTCGCCGGAGAAGAAGAACTTGATAGGAACTTCAATGTTCCTGCCGCTGGTGTCTTTTCCTACAACAACCTTGCCGTCCTCTGTAAGCGTAAAGTCAAATTGCAGCTTGGCGCCAAAGCCGTAGTTGTATTGGGATGCCCCGACTGTGTTGACTGTTTGGTTAAACGGGAAAAAGCCGTAGGTGCCATTGGTATTGTTTGGTGACGAAATATTTTGTGATTTGCTGTCCGTGGTGGGGTTGCCGTCACTACCTTTGGGGGATTCCAGATAATACTTGCCGTCGGTTTGGTTCTGCTTCAAATACAGAGAGCTTTGCTGCTGTCATAGTACCAATATTCGGCTTTGCTCTCCGGGTCGTTATCGTCCGGACTGTCCGGATTTTGCGAAAAACGGCTTTTTGCTTGAGCGGGAAGGAAACATCCTCGTACACCTTGCCCAGCACGGTGTTAAAGGCGTTTTTGCCTTGCAGGAAGTCTTTGTCAAAGTGCGGGTCAACCGACGCATTTGTGTTGGAATTCTTGGTTCTTAACAGCGGCAGACCGTTTGCCGTACCGTCAGAGGTCTTGCTTTCCACAAGGCCCTGGAAGGTGCGATTGTAATCGGAGCTTCCATTACCATTATCATCCAAGCCGAGTTATTCACGGCCATAAAGATATTGTAGTTGGAACTACCCTCAGCGCCCCAGCCGTATAGACCCATACCGGCGGCAACGGTTGCAAAGGGGTCGCCCCAGCCTGACTTTTGGAAATGCCCGGTATAAAGCGGGTATTTTACATTGCCGTTTGCAGTGTAAGCGCTGCTTAATGCGCGGTTGAACTGCTCAAAAGTGACGTACCCGCGCTGGGAAGATGTGGTCACCCACGAGTAAGTGTCGCGGTTCAAGCCATTCAGCTCGTAGTCGGTGTAGTAATCGTACAGGGTGCTGGTGATATACTTTGTATCCTTTTGTTGGGTAAAAGTGCCGCTGTTATCAATGTCCACAACGGTGGTATTTTTGCCGCTTTCGGCATCGCGGACAGAGGCTTTCTCGCCCCAGTAGCCGTCACGGTTGACACCTTCGCCGCCCGTGTAGGCCGACGGGTCGCCGTCGTCGGCAAAGAAGCAGGGTTCTTGCAGGGCTGGGGGGATTTCTGCCGTGCTGTACTTTCTGGTCTTGTTGTCTTTTGCGGGGGCGTTTTTGGTTATCCGTTGCGGAGAATTGCACCCGCGGTGTAAGTTTTTCCATCGCCGGGAATCTCGCAAGACCACAGCTTGCGGTCGGGAGTGGTGGGGTCGGCTGTTACCAACGTCATCTCCTTCGAAGTGACATGGTTCTCTGAATCCGTCAGGAAGCAGAACATTTTGTTGTCAATGCCCGGCATAGGCTGTTGCTGTAAACCCTCGCCCTCGTAACCGTACGAGGACAGCGTGGCGTCAAAGTAAATCTTTTTGCCCGCGGTAAGCAAATCACCGCCCGCGCTTGCCCAGGTGCTTGTGGTATCGTTGTAGACATAGCAATTTGCCGCTGTTAAGTCCAGTTTCTGGGCGTCCGCGTAGTGGGATGTGGTGAAGTCTGTGGTGAAATCATACAGGGCGCTTTGGCCATTGTTCCAAGTAAACTGCACAAACCGCGACTCATTGTTGGGAATCCGGATCTGTTGCGCGGCAAGTTTGCCCGCATCCACCGTGCCGATCGTTTGGCTGCCGGTTGGTTCCGGGGCGCCGTTTTCCAGCTTGTAAAATGTTGCGGTTACGTTGGTAAGTGCAGCGTCGCTTGCATTTTTGAAGTAAAGCGGCGTGCCCTTGTAATAGTACTCCACGCGCGTCCATTGGGCGGGGTCAAATGCTTTGCCTCGGTTACTGCCTTTATTACCGTCAAACATTTGCCCGGCAATTTTGTTAATGGCTGTTTCTTTTTTAAAACCATTGCCGTTGTCATCGCCTGATTCTCCGCCAAAGGCAAAGAATTGATCTTTAAAAACAGTGCCATCAAAATACTGGAAAATCAGTCGATAAAACCCACCCGCTGAATAATCAGCCTGATTCAGTGTAACGCGGTATATCTTGCGACCATCGGTTGTTGTCGTTCCAGTGTCAACCATATCCTTGTCCAAGCCGCTGTCGTCCAGCTTATGGGCATACAAATGAACCCGATAGGAATCTCGGAATATTGTATTATCAACCGCAAAATAAATGGTTGCCGTAGCCGGGATAAAGCCCGTCGATACACTGGTGTCCGCTATCGTATCAGGTGTGTTCGCGTCATCGTTGTCAGGCAAATCATCCGCAGGCATAGTATCTTCTTCGTTGGGGTTGTCCCCGTCAGCAAAAAGAACATCTTGCTCTGTGTTGGTTTTTGCCGCCGTGGCTTCCTCTGCGTTGATGGCATGGTTTGGCGCGGCAGCCGTATCGGAAGTGTCCGCAGGGGTTTTGTTCGTCAAGGCTGGGTCGGCAGGGGCGGTGTCCGTATCGGCGGCGGGAGTCTGATTTTCTGCCGCTTCCTGGGTTTTGCCGTCATTGTTCGGAACCGCTGCTGTATTATTTACCGTGTCTCCCGCTTCTGTTCCCGGCTCGTTCGCGGTGGGCGGGGTATCTCCTTCATCCGGAATCGTTTCCAAATCGGATACAATAGGCTCTTGCGCAGGTTCTACACCCTCGCTTGACGTGTCTGCGGCAGGAATGGTCGGAATCGTTTCCGAACCTGCGTCAAAAAATAAAGCCCCATCCTCAGCTGCATAAACCGGCAGAGCCATACCGACCAGCAGGCACAGGGCGACAAGCAGTGCCGCCGCACGGTGCAGGATAGAAAATGCTTTCGTCATTTGCTTCGACTCCTTTTCTATATATGTGTATATGTGTGTTCTCACGATATATCGGGGGAACGCGCGCCATTCGGCGCGATTTTATGCGCTGCGCACATCTGGCCCGGAAACGGACTTTTTCCACAAGTTGAGCTGTGTTTACAGTCTTTTTTGAGAATATAATCCGATGGGCAAACATTTGCGCTTACGTCGGGAAAAGTAAGACACGGTATGTTTGTGTGTGTGCCTTTTTATAAAAAGCAGTATAATACTTTGGGATGAAAATTTCAATACGGCTACATTCAAGCAAGTGACTTTTGGCAGATTGCAAAATTTTGACTTGTCGAATTCGTCACAATGACAAGCGCTTTCGGCAGCTATTATACACACCGCCCAGCACTTGTTAGAGTTTTGCTGATGTTTTTGCGCAACTGTTGCGCAAAAATCGCCACAAAAAAGCGTAAACACAACACAAATTCAACGGGAATGTCCGTGAATTTGGTCGTGTGTGTGCTTGCGGTTTTATCCTTATCCGGAGCCAAAAGGGCAGGGGGTCAGCTTATGCGGCACACCAATGTTCAAGCTGAAGATGGAATCTTATATCTTCCCTGAGTATGCAGACTGTCAAAAAACTCTTGTAGGGGCGAGCATTGCTCGCCCGTGCCCGTTTGCCTGTGAAAAAACTTACCCGGAAAAGGCGTTGCTGCGCCAAGTTGACGGCGACCAATGATCGCCCTAGATATTCAATAGGCCACGAATGTGATTTTTTGACACGCCGGAGTATGAGCAGGAGCTGACAAGCAAGTTGCGGTGGCTGCATAAAAAGACGCACGGCAAACACACCCGGGCAAGGACTGCGCTTGCCGGGAACAGCATGTGAGAGGTGTCCCTTGCGCTATAGGACACCCGGCAAAAGGGCGCACCTCGCCACTGGTCGGAGCCTTTGGGGGCGGAAGGCTTTACCTGCTGATGGCATCCTCGACCACGTCCAGCAGGTGGCAGGGGTCGAGCTGGGCGGCGGTGCAGCGGCGTGCGAGGGCCTCGACGAAGGCGCGGTCCAACGATACGTCGGAGATAAACTGCACGACCTGCTGGCAGCCGCGGAGGTCCCGCGCGGCCAGAATGCCGTAGGTAGTGTAGGCCCGAGCTCGGCGCGGAGAGCTTTTGACAGACAACGCGATAGGTATACACGATTTTCACCCACTCCTGCTATGTTACATAACAAAATATGTTGACAAAAAATGGTAACTAGAGTAAAATTACGGTAGTGTTAGTGTACTTATGGATGCCGCCCTTCACAATATAGCATATCCCGGTGTGCAAAGTACACAACCAGTGCCGGGAATTTTGGCGGCGCATTTTGCACCGCCGCTTTGCTGTTTTTCCGCGGTGAATCGCGTTTTGAGGGGAGAGAAGATGTTATGTCCGCATATCGATGCCGTGTGGCAGAAGCAATGACCGCTGCGAGGGAGGCAGCGGGTGTTTCACAGCGGGAACTGGCAGACCGCCTGGGCCGGGATAAGCGCACGATCCAGAAATGGGAAAAGGGCGAGATGAAGATCGCGCTTGAGGATTTTCTGGCCGTCTTTGATGCACTAAAAGTGCAGGTGGAGCCGTACTCCAAATGGATTCGGCACCCAGAGCTTTTCCTCAATGGACTGTCGGACATCCTGCAATACTCCACCGATAAAAAGCGCAAGGCACTGGGGGATTTCTACCGCTGCCAGGCGTCGCCCATGGAGGTCGAGCAGGAATATTACTTCTGTTTGCTGACCACGCAGCGACTACCACGGTATGTACCAGCAGTGGATGGCCAACCTGCTGACACCGCTGCGGGATCGCCGCCGCATCTGTGCCCAGATTATTGAGAATTATAACGAGGCCCTTGCCACCGGGACCATCACCGACCCGGACGCGCCCCAGCCCAACATGGAGGTCCTGCAGGCCTGCTATGAGGCCATTGGCCAGAGCATCCAGAGCGGCGCCAACGGCTACACGATGCTGAGCCTTGATTTGAACCGCTGACAAAAGCATAAACCCGCCGCCCCCTGCGTACACTCTGCGCAGGGGGCTTTGTTATGGCTGCACTTGTACAAAGGATTCGGGCGCGGGCGGCATCGCTGCGACGTTCGACATACCGTTTCTGCTGATCTTGCTGCTGTTGTTGAGCTACGGCTCATCATGCTGTTCTCCGCGGGGTACGCGTGGCGCTCTACCGCCGCGGCGACGCCTACACCTACATCCGCCCGCAGCTGTTGTTTGCGGCGCTGGGCGTGCTGGCTATGTACGCGGCCAGCCTGGTGGACTACCACGTCTGGCACAGGCTGGCCTGGCCGATGCTGGGGATCTCGCTGCTTTTGCTTGCCATCGTGCTTTTCATGCCGGAGTACAACGGCTGCAAGCGGTGGATCGTGCTGCCGGGGCTGGGCACGCTGCAGCCCAGTGAAATCGCAAAATTCTCGATTGTGCTGGTGTTCTCGCATATCATCTCACTGAATCACGACAGGATGAAGTCGTTTTCCACAGGCGTTGTGCCGTTCGCGTTGATTCTGGGGGTCGTCACGGTGCTCATGCTGCTGGAGCCGCACCTGTCCGGCACGCTGCTGATCCTGTCCATCGGCGCGGTGCTGATGTTTGTGGGCGGCACGGGGCTGCACTGGTTCGGGCTGGCCGGGGGCTGGGCGCGGCGGCCATTGCGGCGGCGGTCATTGC
>ENA-OQAS01001341-OQAS01001341.1-human-gut-metagenome-genome-assembly--contig:-NODE-1341-length-11615-cov-2.028203_pt1 | contig 11615 bp, 12 predicted proteins | sample MGYA00242733_ERZ504523 | MGnify/ENA primary metagenome ERZ504523 (study PRJEB26092, sample SAMD00036239) | human gut metagenome | host: Homo sapiens | study: EMG produced TPA metagenomics assembly of... | reverse complement strand
CCATAGATCGTATCGGATTTAGCCACGTCGCTTTCAGCGGCACTGCAATCGAACTTGATGATTTCCCATTCAGCGGCATCCAACGCTTCTTGAGTAGCCTCTACAGAAGAAGGAGTAGAGCTGTATATTTAGCTTTCAAGTACAAATCCTTATAAAGAACATTCGATCCAACCGTAAATTTCAGTCTAGCTAACTCAGCAAGCTCAGCGTCTGAATAATCAGCGTAACCTGCGGAAGGAGTTACCGTAGCAGGGATCAATTTGATCTTCAAGCCATCTACTGTTGCCAAATCTTTGTCATTAGAAATCGTATATGAGTTATTTGCAACATAAGCATAAGTGAATGTCTTAGACTCCGCATTACTTCGTAAACATTAGCCTCATCGGTCTTACGTAAAGAAGCCGTGAATGAAAGGCCTGTGGCAGCACCCGTAGAAGTATTATAGGTATTTACCTCACGGTTCGTGAACGTGAACTTCTGCCCGTCAATCTTAGTTACTACCCACTGATTCTGCGGAGCGTTCAAGTTTACATAATCCGGGCCTTGAGCGAACAACTCATAATCGCTCGTTCCTACTTTTAAACCTAAGTACTTACCGTATTCGGAAGAACCGGATTTAGTCACATTCTTCTCATTGCTTACGAACAATACATTAAATACGACGGCGCATCCTACTCAACAATTCAGAAGCTTTCAGCATATTGGAAGTGCTAATCGTACATTTTGCGGTAGTCGGCTTGCTAGTCGTTGTTACATAAGTAGTGCCTGTAGAGGTAATAGCGTCTACATAAACATCAGGAACTGTAGTTTGATCGTCTTTAGCCGCATCTTTCTTCACACGTACGGAAGACAGTTTCAATGTATATTCACCCGGTTTGTTTACGTTATCCATCTCTGATACCGTAAACGCAGCGTTACCGGCGTAAACTTGCTCCTTAGACGTGTTTGCAGTCATTACCAAATTCTCTCCGGATACCAACTTGAAAGCGAAACCAACGCCATCCGCTCTCTTCAGCGCATTGATACCAAAATGGTTTACCGGGTCTACAGCGATAAAGGTAGAAGCCTTGAAAGTTGCCTCATCTACAATACCACCTTTCGGAGCAGATACGGCGAAAATAAGTTCCTGACGGTAAAGACAAGTTTGTAGCCCAAGTCTCTCCCAGCAAAGTTATAAGCCCTAATCTTCTGATCGAAGATATTCTCCTTCGCTGTGGATTAATCGCCGGAAAACTCAAAGCGAAACCATTACCTAAAGCCGCATTTAAGTCATCAACAGAAACAGGAGCTGCATCCTGTACGAAAACTTGAATATTTACTCCGCTAGAGTTCATTGACCAAGTTGTACCCGAAAGCCCGATTTGGTGAGAAGCGTCAACGGCTTGGATAGCCTTACCTGCTTGAATATACTTGTTTGCGTCCAACCATGTCAACTCATTAGCCTTGCCTGCATCCACCGTCGTAGTGATTGTACCATCCGTGGCAAAAGACAATAAAGTACCTGTTTCCTTGTTCTTAAACGTAAAATAGGATTTACCATTACGAGTTACATGAGAAATAGCCCATAAATACGCACCATCGCCACTAACTACATCCTTATCAGTTTCCGCCGTAGTATTCAATGCGGTGTATTGCTCCGCAGTACCTTTTTTCACGCTCTGTCCACCAATGTAGCTGTAAGTTCCGCCATTCTCATTCGCAAGATAATAATACTTGCTGCCATTGAATTGGGTATCTGCCGCTTCTTTGGTTGTTTGAGCATTCGCAGTAGTAAACAATGCACCTGCGGTCAGCAAGCCCATTGTCATCAACGTAGAAATTCTCTTGTTCATAATCTCTAATTTAAATATTAATAATAGTGTTAATTAAATATCATTCAACATATTAACCGATCACCTCCTATTCGAAAACGACTAGTCTAAACGATCGTTTAGATCTTGCGTTTTTAAAGAAGAAAAACGGGAGGTTCGTTTACGGAATCGGTTGTTTCGTAAAGGATAGGCTATCCTATTGATAAGAAAGCGAATAAGGGAACAAAAAAATAGCTCGGAAGGGTTGCAGAAGTCAAAGAAACGCGTACCTTTGCAAATGACTAATTATAACGATCGTTTTCACCAATCATTTTCATATATATAATATAATGTACATGCGTACATTATAATAGCGTACTAAAATATCTCCTTGCAATAAATAACATATTCAATATAAACTCCCCTGTTTTGGGCCTCGGAAGTGAATAACTTACGGCTTGTCGAGTGAATAACTAACGGCTATACCTAGTGGATAACTTACGGCTTGGGAAGTGAATAACTAACCACTTACAAACCTTTTTTTCCTACCGTTGACCAAAGGAATTTCCTATCACCACAATGCCCATTATAAGGTCTTTACAATAGGCATTGTAACACCTTTATAATGCCCATTGTAAGCTGCTTATAACTGCGATCATTAGAACGCTCAAAAAGAACACTGATAATCAACACATTAAAAACGCCATTACCTTGTCCAGAAAACACGTACGACTTTTACAAAAACACGTACATGTTTTCTCGGAAACACGTACGTGTTTTTCCAGAAGCAAATTCCGGTCAAAAGCAATAAAGATTCTGATAAAGCCATTATCTTTGTTTTAAAATCAATACATAACCATGATGAGACACTTAAAGTACTTGGCTTTTGTAGCATGTCTGGGAAGTCTTTCCCCAGCCTTCGCGCAACGCCTCTAAAAGCCTAACAGTTGATGACCTGATCACTTGGCAACGAATCACGGACCGGGAGATCTCGGACAACGGAAAATGGGTAGCTTGCAAGATGGAACCTTGGGAAGGTGACGCTACCGTTTATTTGTATGCGGCCCAAGGGCAAGAGACCGCCACTTTTTCTCCGGCCGATAAGTTCGCATTCTCCGCTTCCTCGGGTTATCTGGTTGTCACGCAAACACCCGGAAAGTCCACGGTAGATTCCCTGAAAATATTGAAGACGAAAGAGGACAAGATGCCGATGAACACCTTGGTAATCTATTCCGTCGCCGGTAAAAAGGAGACGATAGACTCCCTCAAAACCTTCAAATTAGCGGACGAAGCGGATTGGATCGCTTATCAAAGAGGCCGGAAGGACTCCACGTTGTACGTCCGTTCGCTGGATGGAAGCAAGACCTTCCAGTTCCCGACCGTAACGGATTTCCAATTCGCCAAGAAAAGCGGTATGCTATATTACACGAGCGCAGCGGAAGGAGAAGCAGGTATATTCACCTTGAACCCGGAGAAAGGAAGTCCGGCGCTCATCAAAGAGGGAAAAGGCGTATTCAAACAAACCACGTTCGACGAGAAAGGGGAACGGCTAGCTTTCTTATATTGCGCCGACAAAGATTCTTCTTACAAAGCGTTAAGCTTATGGTTATCCGAGCATAACGCTCCCGCAAAAGAAATCGCCACCCGTGGAAACAAGGCTTTCCCCGCTGAATGGGTAATCAATGAGAACGGGATGCTTCAATTCTCGAAATCTGCTTCCCGTCTGTTCTTCGGTACCTCACCGGAGCCGAGGCAAAAAGACACGACCCAACTAGCCGAGAATCGTCCGAACGTACAGGTTTGGAGTTGGGATGAGCCCGTACAATATACCGTACAGAATTATAACAAGGAAAAAGACTTAAAGAAAAGCTATCAAGCGGTTTATAATCTGGGCAACGGCTCTATCTTAATTGGCGAATGAGGAATTACCGAATATCCAATTGGGTAACGAGGGTGACGCAGCTTGGCGCTCCTTTCCACTTCCCGTCCCTATTCTTTGTCTTCCATGTGGGAGGCCCGCACACGCAGCGACTATTATACCGTATCGCTGGATAACGGAGAACGTAAGCAAATCGCCAAAGCGGATTATGGCCGTTTCCGCCTCTCCCCACAAGGTAAATATGCGTATTGGTATGGCGAGACGGATAGTTGCTGGTACACGATCGCCTTGGCGGAAGGTAAGCAATATCGCCTAACCACCCCGGAGAGTTTCCCGGCTTGGGACGAGGAGAACGACGTACCTGATTATCCTTATGCGCATGGAGCCGCCGGCTGGACCGCGAACGATCAAAGTCTCTTGATCTATGATCGTTACGACATCTGGAAATTCGATCCGACCGCAGCTACCTCACCGATCAACCTGACCGTGAACGGAAGGAAGGAGAAACTGTCCTACCGCTTGGAACAACTGGATAAAGAGGCTCGCTTTATCGACCTCGGAAAACCGCAATTATTAAAAGGATTCAACGAGACCACGAAAGGATACGGATTCTATAACGCACGCCTCTCCGCTCCAGCAGCCCCGAAGACCTTGCTGGCAGGCAACTATATGTTGCGATCTATCAACAAGGCGAAGAATACGGACGACGTGATCTATACGATGGAAACCTTCCAGCAATATCCGGATATCCACTATTCTACCTTGGCGTTCAAGAAATCCGTGCAATTGACACATGGAGACAAGCAGCAGGAAGGTTTATCTGGGGTACCGCCGAGTTGGTATCATGGATTCCTTGGACGGCGTCCACTGGAAGGTGTCGTTTATAAGCCGGCGAATTTTGATCCGAACAAGAAGTACCCGATGATGGTAAACTTCTACGAGCGGAATTCGGAGACTTTATATAATTACCGCATGCCGGAACCGCATCGTTCTACGATCGATTATCATTTATACAATAGCAACGAATATATCATCTTCAACCCGGACATTCGCTATGTAGATGGTTATCCGGGAGAAAGCTGTTACAATTGCCTGATGCCGGGTGTCACCATGATGATCGCCAAGGGATATATCGACGAGAAAGCGATCGGTGCGCAAGGACATAGCTGGGGTGGTTACCAAGTGGCTTATCTGGCGACTCGCACAGACCTATTCTCCGCTATCGAGTCCGGGGCGCCTGTCGTAAATATGTTCAGCGCATATGGTGGTATCCGCTGGGGATCGGGTATGGCCCGCTCTTTCCAATACGAGCATACACAAAGCCGTCTGGCCGCTACGCCATGGAGTTCTCCGCTTCGTTATCTGGAGAATTCCCCGTTGTTTACGATGGATAAGGTACAGACCCCGATATTGATCATGCACAACGACGCGACGGCCATGTGCTTGGTACCAAGGTATCGAGTATTTCGTTGCCATGAAGAGGCTAGGCAAACCTTGCTGGTTATTGAACTATACTGGCGAACCGCACTGGCCCACGAACATGGCGAACCGTATCGACTTCCAACGCCGCATGTTCCAATTCTTCAACCATTACCTGAAGAACCAGAAGATGCCTAAATGGATGTCCGAGGGCGTACCTGCCGTAGAGCAACCGTTTGAGTTGGGGTATTGATCAGACAATTACAGCTTCATACGAAACTCGGTACGGACACCGGGTAAGGAATCAACGGTTAAATCGCCGCCATGCAAGCGCATTATGCGGTGGGAGATACTGAGGCCGATGCCGCTACCACCGGACTTCGTAGAGAAGAAAGGCGTAAAGATAGCAGACAATAGTTCAGGAGAAATACCGGGGCCATTGTCTGTTATAGTTATATATACCCTACCATCTGTCTTCAAGGCTTCTACGGAGACGATACCATCCGCTTGCCCCTCTATCGCCTGTAATGCGTTACGGATCAAATTAATCAGAGCCAACACGATCAAGTTTTGGTCCACACGTACCGTTAAAGCTTCCGCAGAGGAGAAACAAATACGGTCGCTACCCGGCTCGGCACACAACAACCGTTCCATCTTCCGAAATAAAAAGATTATAGACACCTCGGTTCTTTCCGGCTCCGGGAGATGCGTCAGACGATGGTAAGAATCCAAGAAGGCGGATAAATTTTGCGCTTGCCCATGAATAACCTCCAAACCCTCCCGTAATTGCTCCGGAGTATATGTATCGGAATATTTCAATAGGTCAGCAGACAAGGAACGGATTGGCGTAATCGAATTACGAATCTCATGCGTCAGTACCCGCAAGATACTCTCGTAATATAAACGCTTCTCTTCCATCTCACTCTGGTTTTGACTGAATAGGAGGATAATCCGGTTCATTTCCGTATACAAATCCTTTACAAAGGATCATTCGTTTTATCTGGGTACCGCAAAGCTGTATCCCCATTACGAACCGACTCAAAGAAGGTAGCTATCTTACGGTTTATACCGTTCATCCACCGGATTAGTAACAGAGTTATCAACAGGATAATACACAGACATACAAAGGATAAGAAGTAAGAGGTACCGGTTATCAACAATACGGACCCAAGTAACGCGAGAAACACGATCAAGGAGACGATTCCTATAATCTTCAAGTATAAACTCCGGTTAACCATAGCTACTCTCCTTATAATCTACAATCCGTATTTCCGCATCTTATTATAAAGGGTCTGGCGGCTAATATCCAATTGTTGAGCCGCAAGCGTCAGGTTCCCTTTCTTTTCTTTCAATACCTCGCGATAAACTGCCGCTCCATATCCTCCAACGTACAAGGATGAGAGGCTTCTGCAAGCTCCTCCACATAGAAATCATCGGCATCCAAACGGCATTTATCCACAAGTAAGACCGTACGTTCGACGATTTGCTGCAACAAGGCCAAATCACCCCGTCCGGCCATATCGGATAACTTATCGACCGCCTCCGCTGTCAGACGAGGCAATGGTTTCGCATAAGCCTCCGTATATTTCTTTAGCAATGCATTAATAAGAGATTCGGCCACAGATGAAGCCTTATCTGTATTTGATTCCATACGGTGTTCCCACACATGGACAAGGGTTTGAATAAGTTTCTCGTTATCCCAAGGTTTCACGATAAAGTCCGAGGCTCCCCTTTTAAGGGAAGATACAGCCAACTCGATATCCCCAAAAGCGGTTATCAAGATAACGGCCGGAGGATTCTTAAGCTCCAAAATACGATCCAACCAGAAAAGCCCTTCCCCACCGCTTTGCTTTCCAGCGCCGAAGTTCATATCCAGTAAAACCATATCTACATCTCCATTCCGTAAAAGGGCAGGCAATAGAACAGGAGATGATACGGTAACGATCGTCTTAAACTCATGGGACAGGATCGTCCGCAGACTTCTCAATACCGCCTCATTGTCATCTACGACTATAATCTTCGCGTTACGCATGAAGCCTCCTCTTTTTTCGCACGCAAAGATACGATCTTTTCCCGGCTCTCAGTGTCCAATATTTAGACAAATCCAGTCCTTTACGAACGTTTCCTCCGATTTTATTTGCCATATTCCACGCAACCGGATAGCTTTGAACCAACAAACAGATAAAACCATGGAATCCATATCTCTAAAACTTATATTCCGTAGCTGGTGGCGAAACAAGACGTTCGCCGTCATTTCCTTATTGAGTCTGGCGGCAGGCATCACTTGTACCAACCTACTGATCTCATACGTCATTTATGAATCTAGGATAGAAGCCCATAATCCCAATAAGTCGCATATCATCTATATGGCACAAGACTCTCCCTTGACCTCCGGAGAGAAAGTATCTTTTATTAAAGGGAAGATCCCTGTGCAGCTAAAAGACCAATACCCTGAAGTTGAGGATTATTTACGACTGAACATAGAGAATGCCGCCTCCATCACGATAGGAGAAAAGCACTTCGACCCAATCTCGATCGTCAGAGCAGATCCCTCCTTTCCTCGCTTTTTCCCTTACAAGGTAGTGGCAGGAGATATAAACAAGGCATTAACCCAACCAAACGCAATTGCGTTGACCGAATACCAAGCGAAGATATTCTTCGGGAACGAGGATCCTATCGGTAAAACCTTTTCGGCAAAGTACACTTATGAGAACGAGACGATTACCTACGAGGTCGCCGCCGTTATCAAAGAGTACCCTCAATCATTCTTGAAGTTCAACGCATTGGCAGGTACTACCTCCCAATTCAATGGCGGCCCTACCTTATTACTGGTAAACGATCTCTTCAACATTGATACGTTCACTCAAAAACTAAGGATGATAAGGTACCTACTTTCAACGGAACCGGACAGTATTATTTCTATACCCTCCAAGAGAGTTATTTCCAAGAGCAAACCTATACACAAGAATACATCCCCTATATCCACCGAAACCAGAAAGACTTACTGTACGTTGGTTTGTTCTCAGCCATCCTAATCCTCGTGATCGCCTGTTTCAATTATGCCAACCTAAGTTTCTCCCGCATTTTGCAACAAGTAAGGATGATCTACACCCAGAAGGTGATGGGAGCATCGGCTGGGCAAATCCATCGCCAGCTATTCTTGGATACTTTCCTTACCGTGCTGATCGCTTTCTTTTTATCCTTGTTACTTACACTAGATTTCCTGCCGGCTTTCAACCAGATCGTTTCCGGACGTATCTCCTTGGGATTTTTCTTTAGTGGACAGGTCTTACCTGTGATCGTGGCACTCATCCTAGCTCTATCCATTATCCCCTCATTATATATGAGCCATAAGATCAACTCCCTTTCCCATTCCGAGTATAAATCATTCACCACCGGTACCCGGAAGCGGACAATCATAAGCGGCTCTCCATCTTACAATTCGCCATCTCAATAGCTCTGGTATTCGCCACGCTAACCGTACGGCAGCAACTAACGCTCACTCAGACAAACGGTGAACGTTACCGGGACCTCATCGAAATAGCCGACTGGAGTGGGAACCATATACAGACCTTCTCTGAAGAGATCCGGCGTTATCCTTCCATAGAAGAGATGTGCCTTTCGAGAAGCGGGATCATACAGTTCAACTTGCGGACAATGGTCTTGAAAGACGAAAACGGAAACGAACTAAATTATACGCTAGGCCAATACGAAGGTGATAGTACTTTCCTAAAGGTTATGAAGATAAACATTCTTCAAGGGCTCTCAGAGCGAGAGGCTCTAAAACAATACAGCACACCCGTCTATATTAACGAACAATACGCACGTTTGCTCGTGCCCAAAGGCGAGAATCCCGTGGGTAAGCCTGTCCGCCTTTACGACACTGAATTCGGGAAGATGGAAAAGGAGGGAGAACCGATAGCGATTATAGCAGGGATCGTGGAGAATCTATATACAGGAACCTTACGACAAGAGGTTTACCCTAGCTTGACCTACCTAACGCATACTCCCCCCTATAACCTCGTCCAAGTCCGACTGAAAAAGGAGCATAGAGCCGAGGCTCTAACGTTACTGCAACAAACATGGGAAAAGATCAATCCCAACGTACCTTTCGAATACCAAGATATATACGAGGAATTTATGTTATCTAACCGAAAAACGATCGAACTGGCACATTTGCTCATCATGTACTCGATCATCAGCCTCCTGCTAACCGCCTTCGGATTATTCGGCATGGCTCTCTATGCCATCCAGCAGCGTACGAAAGAAATCGGTATCCGTAAGGTAAACGGGGCTACGGCCGGGGAGATCTTGTATCTATTAAATCGTCGGTTTATCGGCTGGGTAGGGATCGCTTTCGCAATTGCCGTTCCTATCACGTGGTATTCGCTGAGTTGTTGGCTGGAGAATTTCGTATATCGGGTGGACATATCCATAGGAACATGCCTGCTGTCCGGCGGTATCGTATTGATGGTTACGCTACTGACCGTAAGCAGGCATAGTTATAAGGCGGCATCCCGCAATCCCGTAAATGCCTTACAAAGCGAATAGCGAAAAGGAATATTTTGGATACTCACCTCAGTGTCTTCTCATCAAGGAATGCATCACAATCATCATACAAATTGAAAACCAATTCCTCGGGAATTACCGACCTTGACCGCCACGTTTCGATGGAGGAATAAAAACGTTCGAATAACTCCTCCTCCAATCGCTCGGTTTGCTGCATATACCCATTGCCGCTTAGATTGAAAAGTAATTCCCAATGGAAATAACTTTCCGTATTCGTCCCCCGATGATAACTGTAAATCTTATCCCGAAGCATGTTCGACGCGTCACATAACGGAGCATGTTTATTTTGATCGACAGTTAACGCCTTGGGCAACTTCTTATCGGCGCCTTTCAACCAAACCGGAACCGCAGGAGTAACCGGTGGGTAACCGATAACCGTCCACATCGTAGTGAACGAAGCATCCTCGTCCGGCCGTACACCTTGAATAGCCACAGCGCAAGAGGTACTTCTACGAGCGATAAAATCCTGCTCCGCAAACCAACCGAAAGTCTCTGGCTTATTTTGTTTTCCATCTTTCAAGTCGATACCCATCAAAGGATTATGGAACGAGCGAGATAAATGGGACCGCACACAATTCTTCAAGTTTTCCGCATCGCGATTTTTCCACATAATCGGACGTCCGTCAGGTGTTACCTTGCCAGAAATGATAGCCGACGTGCAAGCATTGGCAAATTCCATGGCTCCTGATAAAACAAGAGCCATGAGACACAATATATTTCGTTGCGTACTCATCCGACAACTACATACATTTGTTATAAAACAACGCATTCATGAACAACTTACTAGTTCCAAAGAAGTAAGAACGGAAATTCATATCATCAGCAAAAACAATCACCTTACCGCTTCTATAAGGTTTCACCATTATAGCAGGCTCCTCTCTCAATAGGTTCGCATTATCCGCCGACAAGAATCCCGACAACAAGGGCTTTTTGGTATAATATAAAGGCGAAACATATGGATCCCTATCTTTCTGGAAAATGATATCATTCGTTTTTATAACAGCGATCTCATCTTGATCAAGTCCCCAAGCTAGCGGATGCGTCTTATCCAAATGACAATTCAGAATTACCCCTTTGATCAACTTTCCGGCTTTTGCTTCCGCCTTATCCGCAAAAGAACGATAAACCGATAAGCTGTCCGCCTTTTCAAGCAATGTTTCCTTTGTCTTTAAAGAGATAAGCCTTGTTTGCTAGCCATGCGCTAGCCTTTCCGGTAGCGATCAACACTCCTCCGGCAGCAACCCACTCCTTCAAGCAGTCTCGGTACCCTTAGTTAGATTTGGAACACCATTAGCCAAAATGATAACATTGTAAGCCTTCAAGTCCTTGCCTGTCAAAGACGGGTTCTCTATCAATACCGGACGCATCTGAAAACGCTTATCCAACAAGAACCAAATCTCACCCGATTCCGGGATACTTACGCCACGTCCTACCAACATAGCCACTTCGGCTGCTCCAATGGTTTAAAAGCCGGGCTGCCAAAATCCACATCAGCCATCAATCCCGTGTTGGCCGAATAGATATCCACTCCCGTATTTTTCGCCAACTCATCCAATGTCGCATAGAGCACATCCGAAGGAAGCGGCTGATTATGCGTCAATACCTGGTAGGTACCATAGCCCATCGTCCATTCTCCCTCTTCGTTCTTAAATTGGAACGGACGGTTGGTCGCACTGACCCGAATCCCCTTACGCTGCAACTCATAGACAACCTTAGGCGCATAAAACTCCCGGTTCTCAAACACATACCCCACCCGGCTTTCCCCGCCGATGAGCCGTCCTTGCGGAAAATCATTTCGCTCAATCCGATCACCCATCAATCCGGCGACACTCTTCACCGGAGCACACTCCAAGTTAAACGCATGCGGGAACGTCCATGTAGAGATATCATAGAAAGTACTATCCGTATATTCTAAACAATCCTCCATAAGCACCTTAACCATCGTACTGTATTTTTGC
>ENA-OQAS01001339-OQAS01001339.1-human-gut-metagenome-genome-assembly--contig:-NODE-1339-length-11655-cov-5.153019_pt1 | contig 11655 bp, 17 predicted proteins | sample MGYA00242733_ERZ504523 | MGnify/ENA primary metagenome ERZ504523 (study PRJEB26092, sample SAMD00036239) | human gut metagenome | host: Homo sapiens | study: EMG produced TPA metagenomics assembly of... | reverse complement strand
ACCACCAGCTTGCCGGTGATCACCGTGGCCCGGCGCCCGGCCGGGTCACGCAGACCCCGCCGGACAGCAGCCGTTCCTCCTGTTGCAGCGCCCGATTCTCCACCTGAAGCTGGGCGGGATTTTGCAAAAGGTGTACGGCCCAAAGCGCATACGCATCAGTGCCTGCATATCTACACCTCCCCGCCGTCATACCGGCGGGCGTCCAGGCGCAGATACTCGCTGAGCGCCTCAATATAGGCATTATCCTGTTCGTTCATACTCTCCGTCTCCATCTTCTAAATCCTCCCGATAGGTCAAGGTGGCTCGCAGGTGCAGGCAGCCGGTGTACGTGTCCGCCTGGGGCGCGCCGGCCGACACCGCACACACCCGCCGATCCAGCAGAGTGCGGCAAATGCCGGAAAGCACCTGTTGCAGTGCCCCGGTACCGGCAGCCGGGGGCGCATACAGATCAAAGCGCAGAGCGATCTGACCGGCCCGGCTCTCCTCACCCACTGCGTCGTTGGTACCGTCCATTTCCTCCAGGCGCACCGCCACCACCGGGCGCAACAGGCGGCTGGGCTTCATTTGGTCCGGATATGCCCGGCAAAAGTCCACCCCTTGCAGGGCAGCGCTATCCCGCAGCTTCGCCAGTACCTGCGTCACCGGATCCGTTGTCCACTTCATAACTCCCCTCCTGCAAGCGCTTCATCACGCCGGTATAATACAGCAGCTGACCGCCCATACAGACCGCCTCCCGCTTGATAAAATAATAAGATCGGTCACCGGTCTCCAGCACCGCGTCCTCCGGCAGTTCCAGGATATTCCGATCAAAGGGGCCGATGTACAGATAAAAATCCTTGTCCACCCGCCCGATGGGCGTTTGCCGATCCGTAAAATTGGACTTGTTCTTCCGCCAGGTCTGTTGCAGAGTACAGAAAAACGGAAGGGATCGGCCCGCCTCGGTGACCAGGCAGGCGCTGTTGCCTGCCCGGGTCAACTGATTTTTAATGATATGTGCAGCCGGTGTCATACGCTGAGAAAGGCAAAGGCGTCGTCTCGCAGCAGGCCTCTGCACGCCTGCTCCGCGTCCTCCAGCATCAGCAGATGCCTTGTGCTGGCCGCTTTGCTGCACCGTTACATCGCCGGCGGTAAAAGCGGTCACATCGTCGCCGCTTTGGAACCACCGGGACTGCTCCAGCATACGCAGCGCTTTCACCGCTGCCAGGTGGATCAGTCGCTCGTCCGCCGGATCCGTCCCGTCAAACATACGCAGCTCCACCATGCGCACCGCCGAGGCGACCACCGGCGCCCACTGAGCCAGCTGCTCCGCCGTCTCTCCGGAGAGCAGCTGCAACCGCTCTGTGACCGCCTGTATATCCATACAGTTTGGCTTAGGCATGGGTCAGCATCTGAACGGCGCCGGAGAAGATGGGCGAGAACCCGGCAATGGCGGTGATGGACGCCCGCTCCAGCTGGCGATCAATCAGCTTGTCAAAGTCGGTGACCACATCACCGGCCTGCACCTTTTCCAGTGCGCAGGTACGATCCAGCGCCAAAATGGTATTGTCGGGGAACATCTTGTGCTTGATCAGCTCTGCGCCCAGCGGAGTCACCACTCGACCGGTGGCGTGGAAGTCGTTGCCGGCGATTGCATCCTGCATTTCGGTCATTTTCAAAATGGAGGCGGTATCCCGGGCACTTACCAGCAGGGTGGTCATATTGAAGCCCTCAAAAGCGTTCCACAGATCCACCAGCCCGGCATAAGTCAGACCGCCCTCCAAAGTAATGCCGCTATCATGCACGCCGATCAGCGCCGCATAAGCGTCCAGCAGCTGCCCTTCTGCAATGCAGTTGCCGATTTGGCGCAGGGTCACGGTAAACAGATCCAGCTTTTGGAACTTCACCGCCTCATAAGAGGCCACCAGCATACGGCCTCGCTTGTGCATCTCCGTGAGCGTATCCTTCACCTGCACCGTGGTGGTAGGCAGGGACGCGCCCTCCGCCACCTCGGCGGCAGTCAACCGCTCGCCGTTCTCCACGCTCTCAATGGCGCGATAGTCCATACCGTCAATCACCGTGGTGGTGGCCACGATCTTTTGCAGCACATCCGCCTGCTCCATACCCTGGCGCACCGCTCGGCTCACATACTCCGGAAACAGCGCCGCAGAGTCCGAGGTCTGGAAGAATTTGGACACCGTGTCGGAGCCGATGCCACTGACTTAATGTCAAAGCGCTTAAGCTGGCGCTGATAAGCGTCCAGCCCTCCAGCGGGGTGCCTGCGTAATTTTCCGAAGGGTCGATCTGTTCCAGCGCCTGGGTAAAGCTTTACCGGTAGTGTACAGTCCCTTTTCCAGTTTCAGATTATCATAAGCCATCTTACATTACCTCCTGTATTAAAGAATAAAACCGACCATGCCGGTGGTGGCGTCTGCCCAAAGGACCAGGCGCTTGATTGCCGCCTTTTCCTCGTCCACTTTTACACCGCCGCTGCCGTCGGCAATCAGGCCGCAGTAGCCGGGCGTGGGCGCGATGCCGGTAAACTTGCACTCCACGTAGCCGCCCAGCTGCACGCCCACCAGGTTACCCTGTACATTGCGTACAAAACCCATAAAGTTGGGGCTTTTGCTGTCGCACTCTTTTACATATTTATTGGCCACCGGGTATGCCAGCATACCCACCCGGCCGGACTCGCTGTAAAAGCTAAGCATCTTGTCGTCAAATCCGTCAAAATAAATTGCCATGGTTTCTTCCTCCTTAAATTACAAAAGCCTGGTTGTTGCTCTTTTTTTCGCCGCCGGACGCCAGCTGGGGCGACGGCATATTGGCACGGCGATCGGCAGCCTCAAAGGCGGCTTAAAGGCCTGCAACTCCTTGGCAGTCATCACCCGGGCCACGCCTCAAACACGCCCAGTTCCATCTGAGGCAGCACCCCGGCGCACAGACGTACCACCTGGGAAGCCAGCTCCTGCTTGTAGCTTTTGCCCAACTGGGCCTCCTGCTCCAGGGTGTCCAGCTGTCGCGCCAACGCTCGCGCTTGGTCGCAGGTGAGGGTCACAGCGCCTTTGCTGTTTTGCAGGGTCTTGCGTACATCGTTCTCTGTCACAGTCTTGTCTCCTTTGCTGCTGTCATAGTGCTTGACCACACCGGCCTCTCGCTGGGCAGGCACGGCCACAAAGCTCCATTCGTAAGCGTCCGTGGCGTCGGACAGCACGGTAAAGGCCACCTTGCCGTCATAACTTTTGCCGGGCACATGGCTGCACCCGCCGCTGCGCCGATCCGCACCGCACAGGGAGCACACAGCGCTGCCCATGGCACAGGACACGCTCACTTCCTTTTTGATCCCGCCGTCGATCTGGGTGATCAGCTCCGCATTGCCGGGGGTGCGCACCATGTAGCCTTAGCCTGCAAGGCCACCAAATCCTCACCGTCCGCAGTCTTGCGCCCGGGCACCGGCACCACCGCCGTGGCATAAATGCGCGCCGCCTGGTCGCCGCTTTTCATAGAGTGGTCAAAGATCCCGGTCTTGCCCACAAACAGGGCGCCCAATTCCTCCAGCGCCCGACGGGTAAACTTTCATGATCCCGATCCACATCGTTGTTGCACAGCACCACGGAGAACACATACAGCTCCTCCGGCGCAAACGCGCGGCGGGTAAAGGCGCCGATGGCCTCTAAATCCGCCGGCGCCGGTGCAAAGCTCTTTTCTACATAACCGCCGGTCATAATTTCTCCGTCTCCTTTTTGATTTTCTCCGCCTGGGCCTCATACAAATGGGCCTGGGCCGTATCCGTCTGGTCTTGCAGGGTAATATCCTGCCACACCACCTGGAAGGGGGCGCCGCTGCCGCAGCACTGCAATAGGTACGCCCGATCTTCTCAATTACTGGGGTTAAAATACGCCGATAATTCTTCAGCTCCGTGGTGAGCAGGTCCGCCTGTTGGCGGCTCATCCGCTCGGTGGTAGACCAGGACAGACCGAACATAAAGGGCGGCAGCCCGGTTTTGGCCACGATCTGCTCCAGCATTTGGCGCACGGGAATCTCGCTCTCCAGCACCTGATTGTCGGCGCCGATCACCTTTACATCCACATCGCCTACCGCCACAAAGTCCTTCACGGATGAAGCGTCCATAGCCTCCTGCCAGGAGCGCGCCATGGTCTGTGCCCGCTGCCCTGCATAGGCACGGTCCGCCGCGTCATTGCCCGGTCGGTACACCACCGCATAGCGCAGATTACCGGCATGGCTCCAGTTTTGGCCGATGGTGTTGTAAATTTGCAACAAGATCCGGCTCACAAAGGGCAGTCCCCGCAGCAGACTGGTGCCTGCCACCGCCCCCGGCTCCGGGTTCAGCACGGAGTAGAGCAGCAGCTCCGGCCGGGGCAGCGGCTCTCCGCCGCTGAAAAAGCACAGATCCAGCCCGTTCCCCGCGCGGCGCACTTCCAAATTGCGGGTGTCGCCGTTATACAGGGCATACAGTTCCCGCCCGTCGGTGATCATCTCGCCCACAGCACTGCCGTAGGTGAGCAGCTGATCCAGATAAGTGGCGATAAAAGCCTCGATCCCCTGCTGGTTGCCGCCTACATTGATCCCGGACAGATCCGGTTTAACTGCGCATTCAGCCATCACTGCCGGTGTCCAGGCTGAACCCGCCGGTCAGACGCACCAGCTTGCCGATCGCCGCGTCCAAAATGGGAATGTTCTCTCGCAGATTGCGATAGAGCGCAGCGTCCGCCGTCACCGCTCCGTAGGACTGCCAGCTGCAAAAGGGCTGACCCGCCGGTGCCCGGTCTGCACCGCACAGCAGTCCCCTGCTCCTTTTTTGGCGCCCGCTTTGGAACGAAAGCGTCCCAAAACATCACTTCCTTTCTACCGCAAGGCGCATACGCCGCCGGGCTCCTCACCGTTCAATACGGTAGAAACAAAGTAGCGAATGTCGTCCATTGCATGGTCGTTTTCTTTTTTCGGTGCGTCCCGGCGTAGACTGTTGTCCCACTGGTACAGGGAGAACTCCCGCAATGCGTCCTTGCACCCGGGGCAATCTTGATCTGCGCCTGTTGCAGTGCCCGGCTCACCCGATGAATGCCCGCCACCACATCGTTATCCGCCTTCAGTACCGGATAGCGGCCGTGGCGCAGCACCGTCTCTGCAAAGCTGGCGGCGGAGGGGTCAATGATCAGCGCCGCAATGGGCCGATCTCCCGCCAATTCGCACAGGTGGGCATAGTATTCCTCGTCAGTAAGCTGCACCCCGGTGGCTCGACCGGAGTGGTAATACTCCGCCACCCGGCACCAGACATCTCCGTCTCGGCACCACAGCCCCAGGGAAAAGGGATTGACCGTGCCGTAGTCGCAAGAGAGATACCATGGCCCGGCAGGCGCTGCCGGCGCCCCCACATGCCGCTTGGGGTCAAACATGGGGTACACCAGTCCGTCTGCCGCCACCCAGCGCCCCTCTACGAACCGGCGGTAAAAGGTGCCGCTGTACAGTCGCTTGTACCGCCGCAGCACCGCCGGAGACAGAGAGGGATTGTCCGTCATCTGAAAGTGCAGGTACAACACCTGCTTTTCCGCCGCTTTTTGGATCCACTCTTTATAGAACCAATGATAGGGGTGCTCCGGATTGCAGTTAAACCAATAGGTGGCCCCCTCCAGAGAGCACCTGGCCAGCGCCTGCTCCACAAAGGAGCGGGGCATTAAGCCACCTCGTCCAGCAGCACGCCGCCCAGGGTCATACCCTGGATCAAAGCGGCAGAGCTTTCGTCTCGCCCGCCAAACAGATAAAAGCGGTTCTCCCGTCCGTCCCGGCGCACCGTCAGCTCGCTGCGGCTGATCTTAAAAGTGCAGGTAAAGCCCAGCGCCGTCAACTGCTCCGTCAGCGGGGTGAGCACATTCCGTCTTAGAGAAGCGACCGTCTTGCCGCACAGGGCAAAGGCTGTGTCGCGGAAGCGATAGAACGCCCAACTGACAAAGGAAAGGCTCATGCACAGGGTCTTGCCGCTGCGCACGCGCCGTCGCAGATAATGCCGCTTTTGCCGCTGTGGGGCGACCCCGGGCACCACCAGGTCAGCGCCTGCATCTGCTTGGGCGAAAAGGGCTTAAACGCTGTCACGATCCCCGGCGCCCCCTTCCTGCCAAACGCACTTGGCACCGGCCTCCAGTGCCTGGTAAAAGGCAGCCGCCGTGTTGCCCTCTGCCGCCTCCAGGGCTTGCAGCTTCTCCAGCGCCTTGAGCCGATCAAAGAATTTGATCTCCATACCGCCGCCCTTAGGGCGCTTGATCTCGCTGATGTTAAAAAGATCCATCTCCCCCAGCGCCGGCAAGATCTGCTCCTCCGGGGCATACAGCAGCCGTACCGCATCCTGTTATTCAGCAAGCAAGGTGCCTTAAACCCTCGGTGTATTCCTGCCGTATGCTCTTTTTCTTTCGTCTGCCCATCGGCTCACCTCCTGCAAAAGGGCGCCGCACCGAAAAAGCGCCCTTCACCTATACCCATGAAAACCGCCGGGTTATAGACGAAAGGCTCTATAAAAAAGAAAAAGTCGGTAAAAAAATACCGACTTTTTCTGCTTCCTTATTCCGTTTTATCAATCCTTGGTCTTGCTCATCACCTTCAGCGGATCCACCGTCTCCTTGTTCATGGTGGTAATCAAGTGCAGGTGGGGTGCCTCTTCCGCCTCAAAAGGTACGGTGCCAGGGTGCCCAAATCCTGACCCAGAGTCACATAATTTCCGGCAGACACATGCACCACATCCATACCACAGTATTGAGCCACCAGGTTGCCCCGTGGTCAATGGTGATGACCTTGCCCAGCAGGGCGTCCGTCTTAACGGACAGCACCAGGCCGTCGTTGATGGCGCTCACCTTGGCGCCCTTGTTGGCCTTAAAGTCCACTGCCGCATGGGCACGGTAGTCCCCCATGGTGCGGTTAAAAGTCAGCTCCTCATTGTAGCTTTGCTGCACGCTCTCGGACACCGGATATTTGTAAAAACTCTTGTAAGGCATATTGGTATCCGACTGCTGCATGGACGCCGGCTCCGTAGTGGTGGTGCCCCGGGTGGTCGCCGCGTGGTGCCTGCCGTAGTGGCGGGGGCGGTCTCCGTTACACCCTCTACCCGGTGCTGCACCGCAGCCGCCGAAGTGGTCTCCGTCACGGAAGTGGCTCGCCCACCGGGGTCTTGCCGCTGCCTTGGGAGGAGAAATACACAATCAGCCCCAGAGCGATGATGGACAGGCAGATCACCGAGAACAGGGTCCGCAGATTTTTGCTTTCATTTTTATCTTTTTTTGATTGTAGCCATAAAAATAACACCTCGCAGTAGTATGCGCCAAGGTGTTTTGTTTTATACAAAGGGGTTATTCTGTTTTTGCCGCTTTGGCTCCCCGGCTCTCCGCTCCATGATTTCCATGGCGGTGCGCAGGTGTCTACCACCGACTCCTGGGGCAGCGGTTTTAAGGCGATATAGGGCTTTTTGCCTGCAGACAGCAGCACCCGGCCGTACATACCCTTGTTCAGCGCCGGGATCCATGCCGGTTCCAGATTACTGAAATACAACAGCACCGCGCCGTTTTTTGGCTGATTTCCGTTAAGCCTAACGCCAGCGCCCGATTGCGCAGCAGGGCAATTTCCACCAACCCGTACACACTTTGGGGCGGCTTGCCGTAACGGTCCGTCAACTCGTCGTACACATCGTTGGCATCTGCGTCGCCGGCAATGTCCGCAATGCGCTTGTACATGGCGATGCGCTGATTGGTGGCAGGGATATACGCCTCGGGAATATTGGCGTCCACCGGCAGGTCGATCAGGCACTCCTGCTCCTCGTTTTGGGCAGCGCCTCGCCTTTCTCCAGCGCCACGGCCTCCTCCAACAGCTTTAAGTACATATCGTACCCGACCGCTCCATGTGGCCGTGCTGGCGGTTGCCCAAAAGAGAACCGGCACCGCGAATTTCCAAGTCCCGCATAGCAATCTTAAACCCGGAGCCGAACTCCGTGTATTCCCGAATGGCCTCCAGCCGCTTGGTGGCAATATCCGTCAGTTCCCGCCCACGGGTGTAAGTAAAGTAGGCAAACGCTCGGCGAGAAGAACGCCCTACCCGGCCGCGAATTTGGTGCAGCTGGGCCAGTCCCATGCGATCTGCGTGCTCAATAATCAGGGTGTTTACATTGGGAATATCCACCCCGGTCTCTATAATGGTGGTGCACACCAAAACATCCAACTGGGCGTCTAAAAGCTGCTGCCAAACGGAACTGAGCTGCTCCTCGGTCATACGACCGTGGGCAATGCCCACCCGCGCGCCGGGCAGTGCCTTTTGGATTTGCACCGCCGTGTGCTCAATGGTATCAATATTATTATGCAAGTAGTAGCACTGACCGCCCCGGGCCAGTTCCTTTTCCATGGCCTCCGTCAGCACTCCAAAGTCGTACTCCATCACATAGGTCTGCACCGGGTGCCGGTCGCCGGGAGCCTCCTCCAGCACGCTCATATCCCGTATGCCGCTCATAGCCATATTCAGGGTACGGGGAATGGGGGTGGCAGACAGAGTCAGTACATCGACCGCCGGGAATTTCTCTTTGATCTTCTCTTTTTGTGCCACGCCGAAGCGCTGCTCTTCATCCACAATCAGCAGCCCCAGATCCTTAAAGCGAATGTCCTTGCTGATAATCCGGTGCGTACCTACCAGCAGATCCACCCTGCCGTGAGCCAGATCCTCCAATATCTGCTTTTGCTTGGTGGGGGACACAAAGCGGGAGAGCATCTCCACCCGCACCGGAAACGGCTCCATCCGGCGCATAGCCGTTTGGTAATGCTGCATAGCCAACACCGTGTGGGCACCAAAATGGCGCACTGCTTACCGTCTGCAATGCACTTAAAGGCGCTGCGCAGAGCCACCTCCGTTTTGCCAAAGCCCACATCACCGCACAGCAGCCGGTCCATAGGCGACGGCCGCTCCATATCCGCCTTGATCTCCGCCGCGCTTTGCAGCTGATCGTCGGTCTCATCATAGGCAAAGCGCAACTCAAAGTCCCGCTGCATATCCCCGTCCGGGCTAAAGGCGTAGCCGGGGGTACTCATTCGCTTGGCGTAGAGGCAATTAACTCCTTGGCATATCCCGCACAGAGGCGCGCACCTTGGCCTTAGTCTTTTGCCAGTCACCGGAGCCAAGGCGGTTGATCTTCACCTTCGTATCTTCCTTAGGCCAATGTACTTGGACACCAAATCCAACTGGGTCACCGGCACATACAGGGTATCGCCCTTGGCGTAGCTGATTTTAATATAATCCTTTTTCACCCCGCTGAGCTCCAGGGAGTGAATGCCCTCAAACACGCCGATGCCATGCACATTGTGCACAATATAGTCGCCTTTTTGCAGTTCGTCCAGGGAGTGAATGGCGTTTTTGCCCCGAGCACGCTTGTGCTTCTTTTTACTTTGCCCGGTGCGGGCGTGGGTAAACAGGGCAAAGCGAATATCCGAAATTTGCACCCCGCCGCTAAGGCTGCCCGGGCATACATGCACCGTGCCGGTCTGGAACTGCTCCGGCAAGCGCGGGTAGAATTCTGCGGAAAAGCCCTCACTTTGCAGGTCCGTGGCCAAGGCGCGCCCGGCCCGCTCCGTACCTGCCAGCAGGCAGACGGTGTACTTTTTCTCCGCCAAGGGGCGCAGTTCCTCCGTCAGCTGGGCCATGGTGCCGCTCCATACCCCCAGGGTTTGCAGCCGGAAGTCGGACAAATGCCCCACCGGGGTGTCAAAGCTGCCCCGAGGCATGGAGTCCAGATACAGAGCTTTCTTTTCTGTATAAATTTCCGTCAGCGTGTCAAAATCGACAGTATACCGGTCCAGCCCCTTGCACAGGCTGCCCTGCTCCACCAGCCACTTCATATCCTCTTGCAGCAGCCGGTTGGCGTTATTGCACTTCTCTTTCACTTTTGCCGAGTCGCACACCGCCAGCAGACCGTTGCAATAATCAAACAATCCGTTTGACTGATACACGAGGGGTAAATATTTATCTTTACAAGACAGGGTGCCGGTTTTGCGCAGGGTGTCTGCGTCTGTGAGCAGCTTTTCCCGGGCTTTGGTAGCCTTGCCCCGCAGCCCGGCAGCCAGCGCTTCTATTGCCTTGGCGGTCTTTTCGGCATCGGCAAAGAGCACCTCTGCCGATGGGGTGATCCGCAGGCTGTTCAGTGCCTCCGTCCGCCGTTGGGTAGCCAGGTCAAAGGCGGTCATACTCTCAATGGTATCGCCCCAGAATTCCAGCCGCACCGGTTCTGTGCGCCCAGGTGGAAAAATGTCCAAAATCCCGCCACGCAGAGCAAACTGACTGGTGCCGTCCACCTGATCGTACCGAGCATAGCCCGCTGCCACCAACGCCTGTACCAGCTGGCCGGGGGGCACATCATCCCCCAGCTGTACCGTGCGGGTGCGCTCCAGCAGCTCCGGCCGGGGGCATGGTCAGCTGGCAGGCAGCTGCCACCGGCGCCACCACGGCAGTGTACGCCCCCGCAGCCATGCGGGACAGCACATCCAGCCGCAGCAGCTCGTACTCATGGCTGGCACCTGCCACCTGCACAAAGTTCATCTCCCGCGCCGGGTACAGCAACACATCCCCTTGCAGGGTGCGCAGATCCTCCGTCAATTTAACGGCAGAGGCCTCGTCCGGAGTGAGCACCAGTAGGGGCTTTTTTTGTTGTTCATACAGTGCGTGGAGCACCAGCGCTTTACCGGTCTCCGAAAGACCAACGGCCCCAACTGGTCGGGACCCGGTGGTCCACGCCCGATTGAGGCTGGCAAACGCATCACTTGATTCAGTACACCTGAAAAGCAAGACATTCTTTCATTCCTATTCTGCCCCGCAGGGCTTTTGCAATCAGCGGTTATACAAGTTCATGGCCTCATCCGTTTTGCCCTCCACCAGCAGCCGCACCGCCGCCGTGGCGTGCTCCAGCGCCGTCTTCAGCGCCGGCTCCTGCTCTTTGGGAAAACGGCCCAGCACCCAGTCCGCCAGGTCATACGCCGGGGTGGGTTTTTGCCCCACGCCGATCTTCACCCGGGGGAAGTCCTGGCTGCCCAGCCGGGCAATAATACTCTTTATGCCGTTGTGTCCCCCGGCGCTGCCCTTACGGCGCACCCGGGTACGACCCACATCCAGACTGATGTCGTCAAACAGCACCAGCACCCGCTCCGGCGGGATTTTATAAAAATTCGCCGCCTCGGCACTGCGTCGCCGCTCAGGTTCATCATGGTTTGCGGCTTCATCAGCAAGCATCGCTCTCCGCCCAGGCGCACATCGCCCACCAGAGCATGGAACTTAATTTCTTAATATCCACATGCTCCTGAAGCGCCAGCAGATCCACCGCCAAAAAGCCCGCGTTGTGGCGGGTCATCTCGTACTTAGGTCCGGGATTACCCAGCCCTACAATCAAATACGAATAGGTGCCGCCAAACTCTTTTTTTCTTGAAAAAAGCATACTCTTCCTATCTTCTTATGGCAAAAATCGGGCACGCCGCCACCGTACCTCTACAGTACAGCGTGCGTCGCGCCCGTTCTGATTATGCCTGGGTTTTTTCAAACTCCTGGAATTCCCGCTCGTCGTCGGATTTTTCGAAGTTGTACATATTCTCGTCCTTCACATGCTTGGCAATGAACTTGTCACGGTCAAACAGCTCGTCTGCCTTCACCTTCCAG
>ENA-OQAS01001338-OQAS01001338.1-human-gut-metagenome-genome-assembly--contig:-NODE-1338-length-11661-cov-1.888243_pt1 | contig 11661 bp, 17 predicted proteins | sample MGYA00242733_ERZ504523 | MGnify/ENA primary metagenome ERZ504523 (study PRJEB26092, sample SAMD00036239) | human gut metagenome | host: Homo sapiens | study: EMG produced TPA metagenomics assembly of... | reverse complement strand
ATTGATGGAAAAGAGCAGAAACCGATAAGAAGAAGAAGATGAGAAAAAGCAGTCAAGTTAGGTCGTGATGAAATGTGTAATCAATATTTGATATTCGGACCTTTGGTGCAGTAATGAGTACCAGCGATATGAAAGCGGATGATGATTCAAGTGAAGAAAAGGCAGAAGAGGTGGTAAAGGGAAAAATCCAAGAAAAAAGACTCAAAGAAGAAGATTAAGGGACTTAGTGTGGTACGCGGTCCTGTTCAACTGACATTTGCTCGTTCTATCGATCCTGTTGACGCAAAATCTCATAGTTTGACTCGCTGTTGTGTTACAACTAAAGATGAAAAACTCGCCCACATACGGATAACTTTTGAGGAAATAGTACAAAGTATTTGAGAACTAAAGGAATATGTAGCTTTGTTCCAGATTCTTCCATTTGTGGTTTTTGACCGTTTTTGAGGGAGTTCGGAAAACAAATCGCTACTTATCCGTTGCCTTTTCCGGGTTGAAAAAGAGGGTTGGAAATAGCTTCCATTTCTACTTTTCATATCCTGTTTATCACTGCATGGAACGATGTTTCTTGCTATGTCTATCATGCAACTTAGTCATATTTTTCCGTATTAGAAAAAAGACAGGGTTTGTTTGTTAGGCGAAGGACCTTATTCTCCGTTCCGCTATATTTTTCATGCCATTCATTTGCTCGCTATATAATAATTTTGCAAACAAAGGAATTAGTTATGAATCAAGCAAATGTAAAGGTATCGTTCTACCTTAAAAAGAGCGAGGCGGATGTTGACGGAAACTGCCCTGTAATGGCTAAATTAAGTGTCGGAAAATACTCGGAAGCGGCATTCAGTGTGAAGATGAAAGTTTCACAGTCGCGCTGGACTTCCGGACGTGCGTTAGGCAAGAGTATGGCTGCAAAGGAAATAAACAACCGTCTGGACGAGATTCGTGCAATGGCTTTAAGTATCTACTCAGAACTGTCGGCTGTTCGTGACGGTGTGACAGCAGAAGAGGTAAAAAGTATTCTGCTAGGAATGGCCAGCGGACAGGAAACTCTTTTGGGCTACTTCAGACGATTTATCAGTTGTTTTGAAAAGCGTGTGGGAGTAAACCGTACCATGAAAAGCTTGCGTGCTTATCGGAATGCCTACAACCATATCGAAAGATTCTTGCAGACAAAATACAAACTCTCCGATATTCCGTTCTCAGCACTGGACCGTTCCTTTGTTGACAAGTATGATTTGTACCTTCGGACAGAACGCAATCTCGCCCCCGGAACAATCATCAATCTGACCGTACAACTGAAAACGATTGTCGGCGAAGCATCGCTGACGGTATCATTACCGCCAGTCCGTTTTGGGATACGAGCCGGTGCGTCCTAAAGCCATACAGAAATATCTCACGGCAGAAGAGTTACACAGAATCATGATCACTCCGCTTCACAGACAGACATTATATCATGTCCGTGATATGTTTTTGTTTTCCTGTTTTACCGGGATTTCATATAGAGATATGTGTCTGCTGACCAAAAGCAACCTATGTTCAGCAGAAGATGGGACATGGTGGATAAAAAAGTGCCAGACAGAAAACCAAAATAGAATTTGAGATTCCGCTGCTTGATTTGCCACTACAGATTCTGAAGAAGTACAGCGACACTGCTCCCGATGACAAGTTGCTGCCGATGTACTGCAATTCTATGCTGAACCATTATTTGAAAGAGATTGCGCAAATCTGCCACATAAACCGTCCGTTGGTCTTTCATGCCGCCCGTCATACATACGCTACGGAAATAACACTTTCCCATGGCGTACCCCTTGAAACAGTCAGCAAAATGCTCGGACACAGTCAGATAGAAACCACCCAAATTTATGCGAAAGTAACCGATGACAAGATAGATGCCGATACAAAGGCACTGAACCGGAAAATTTCAGAACGCTTTTCTGTCGTCATTTAATAAACCCTAAAATGGAAAGTATATGGAACAGAATATTGAGAAACAGAATACCAAACGCCGCAGCACATTTGCCGTGCTGTTTTATATCAACCGTACAAAAATACGCAAGGACGGGATGTGCCAGTTGTTGTGCAAGGTGAGCATCGATGCCGAATGGGCTCAGATAGGTACCAAAGTATCTGTCAATCCGGCTATCTGGAATCCGGAGAAAGGACGTGCAGATGGACGAAGCGAGAATGCCGTTACTGTGAACCGCGCCATAGATGACCTGACAAGCGAGATAGTCGGACATTATGATCGGATAAAGAACAGCCTGGGTTTCATCACGGCAGAACTGGTCAAGAATGCAGTCAAAGGTATCGGACAGAAACCGCTTACCCTGCTGGCTCTCTTCAGGGAGCATAATGAGGAATTCAAGAAACGTGTCGGGATAGACCGCATACGGGAGACATACGAGTCCTATCAGCGTTCATACAAACATCTTTCCGCATTTGTACGGGAAAAGAAGGGTATGGAAGATGTCACGTTGCGAAGTCTTGACAGGGTGTTCTATGATGATTTTGAAGTTTTCCTGCGCACCGACCGCAACCTGAAGCCAAAAGCGTGCATGAGCATCTGTACCGCTTGAAGAAACTTACGGTGCGGGCTGTCAGCCAGGGCACGTTGAGACGGGATCCATACTGCCGTCTGCACCCCGAACTCCCCAAAAGAAGAAGCCGCCACATGAAGCTGGAGGACCTCAAGACATTGATGACTACTCCCGTAGAGAAGCCGCAATTACAATTCGTGAGGGATATGTTCATCTTTTCGACTTTACCGGACTGGCATATGCGGATTTGAAGAGGTTGTCAGTAAATGATATTACGCAGGCAGACGACGGCACTTGGTGGATTCATATCCACCGCCAAAAGACCGATACGCTTTCCTCTGTCCGTCTGCTGGATATTCCTCTCCAAATCATAGAGAAGTACCGTAGCCAGAGAACCGGGGACAAGGTGTTCAACATTTACGGACGCTGTTATTTTATCATGCTGACAAAAGAATTGGGAAAGGCCTATGGATTTGATTTGACCTTCCACCAGGCCCGGCATAATTACGGAACCCACATCACTCTCTCGTTAGGTGTCCCGATAGAGACGGTAAGCCGTATGATGGGACATACCTCCATTTCCACCACGCAAATTTACGCGCAGGTCACGGACACAAAAGTGGACGAGGACATGAAACGCTTGAGAGCCACCGGCTTCGGTAACAGCATAGAATTATGTGAAGAGGATTTCACGACAAAGAAAAAACGGAAACGGAAATCGCAAGCCGTATGAAAAGGAGAACGGAGAAACAACCGCAACCCGGCAGGTCGTTTCTCGTTCTGACTTTAATGATGCCAGCTATACCCAGCGTTGTTCTTCCCGGCACCGCTTATAGGCATCGTCCAGTATTTTCATAATGTCGGATTCTTTATAGAGAGCCTTTCCCTGTACCAGGTAGTAAGGGATTACACCGGATGTACGGTATTCCTGCAATGTGCGTCTGCTCACCCGCAGGACATTGGAAAGTTCTTCATCCGTAAGGAAGCGTTCACCGTTGAAGAGCGTTCTCGGGATTTCCTCCAATACCGAAAGCATCTTCTCCAATTTCTCCAATCCCTGAAACATCACATCAATGTGCGGGTCTTTCCTGTCTATGAATGATAGCTCATAATCTGCTCTTTATTAAAGGGTGATAACTCAAATCCAACAATCTCTGTATATCTTCCGGCTTGTAGAAGAGCTTGTTCTTTATACGGCTGAAGGGAAGTATCCCTTTGGCCCGATATGCCTGAAGAGTCTTTTTGTTGATGCGGAGCACATCGCACACTTCCTGGTTATCCAGCCAGTTTTTCAGCCGAGGTCCTCTACCGGTCGGCAAATGTGTGTCATCCGTTCCTCAAATTGCAGAAGCGGATACGCAGCTCTTCAAAAGTCTGTTTGTCAATACATACAAGTTCCATATTCTTTTCTGTTTTATTATTCCACCTGGTTTTTCACCTTGCCCGGCATACGTTTTCCCTTCTGGTTGAGGAATGCCTCTACCTCAGAAGACTTGTAATAGGTACGCCCGTCAATCATGTAATACGCCACGAGTTTCTTCTGGCGGTACCGTGCGAGGGTGCGTTTGGTTATGCCGAGCAGCTCGCACATGTCCTGATTGTCCAGCAGCTTGTCGCCGTCAAGGGCGGAAGTCTGGCGGTTCATGCGGTTCAGTCTGTCTTCAATCTTGTCGAACCGTTCCATGATCTGATGGAGCATCATCTGGAAGGTTTCACGGTCTATCTGTATCATAATACGGTCTGTCTTTGAGTGTAAATAATCGGGTGATTACACCTTGTCGCGCAACAGGTTATATTATGGTATAGGGCTAACGGTATGCCAATGTCACCATGTTTCATGGAATAGCATCGATATTCCATTGAAATACAGTGAAATAAAAATTTTCAGAGAAAAGAAATGATGGAAATAAGCCCTTGCAGGATGCAAGAAATCTCGCAAAATGCAAGTTACATCCTGCAAGGATTGCGGTAAATCAGACGGCAGATACCGTTGGAAAAAGCAACGGCTTATGCAACTGCCACTGCCGGGAAGGAAGAATGTTCTGTACGGAATGTCCCTTTCCCATAGAATAAGGAAACAGATAAACTATAAATTCATCCACAAGATTGTAGTGGAAAGTCCCCGCAGAAGTTCAAGGGATTCTGCATCATGAACTTCTGCCAGATAGGTAAAAGAAGCGTTTTTGTGGTCTTTCTCGCAGAGCAGATCCAGAATGGAGTGAGGTAGAATCCAGGCATTGCAGTGTTCCCGCCAATGAACAAACCCTTTTCTATGGTTCATTACCCATTGCGTCAGCACGTTGTCAGGTTCCGGCAGGAAACCGTCCAGCGTCATTACCGTTACTGCCTGTATCTTTGCCATGCCATCTGTCAAAAAAAGAAGCGTGGTTATCACGCACTCAGACAGCGGCTCTGGTAAAGCCTAAAGGAGAATACGCAATACCACGCTATGACAAAGCATAGCATAAGCATTACGCAATCATTCTCCTTTAACGTCAATTTACCAGATTTCTGTCTGAGAAGCTTGCGCTCTTATGTTATATACAATCGGCAACCGTCTCACAGACGATATGCCGCTTTTTCTCTATTTACTTGCAAAAGTACACATATTCAGCGAGATTTGCATTAGCTACGGACATCATTTTTTAATTCAACCCGTATTTTTTCATCTTTCTGTACAGCGTTGCCGGATTGATCTTGAGCATCGATGCCGCCTGTTCCGGTGTCCGTTGCAGGCTTTAAGGGCATTGATGATGTTCATTTTCTCCTGCGCTTCGTCCTTTAGTGGGCGGATAGCAGGTGTGGCAGTTGATTCACTATCATGCTGATGGATTTCTGTATCCAAACCTTCCATTTCCAATACCGGTGATTCCGAAACAAGCACGGAGCGTTTCACCCGGTTTTGCAGTTCACGCACATTACCCGGCCATGAATAGGCAAGCATCCTGCTTCTGGCATTATCGGAAAAACCACTTGTTTCCCGTTTCAGCTCCCTTGAATAGCGTTCACGGAAAAACTCAGCCAAGGGAAGGATGTCCTCCGGGCATTCAGCTAACGATGGTTGTTGAATTTCAAATTCGTTCAAACGGTGATAGAGGTCTTCCCTGAACCGCCCCTCCTTGATAGCCTGCTGCAAATCCTCGTTTGTGGCAGAGACGATCCGCACATCTGCTACTCGTTCCTTACTGCTGCCGATTGGTGTATAGGTACTTTCCTGTAACACACGGAGAAGCATGGATTGAATTTCATAAGACATTGTTCCGATCTCATCCAAAAATAATGTTCCGCCTTTCGCCATACCGAAGTAGCCCGCCTTGGCGGTATCGGCACCGGTAAATGCTCCTTTTTCATGTCCGAAAAGAAGAGAGGCTGCCAGTTCACGGGGCAATGCCCCACAATTCACCGCCACGAAAGGTTTATTCCAGCGTTCACTACATTGATGAATACTTTGTGCTACCGATTCCTTTCCGGTTCCGTTGGCACCGAGTATCATTACAGCCATTTCAGAAGGGGCCACCAGACGGGCGTATTTTTCCACCTGTTCAATTTTTGGACTTGTCCGGTGAAACAGCACCTTCTCCTTCTTCCGTACCGTGACCATAGGCTGGAACACATCCTCGGTCAGTTCCAGCAGATGCTCCCTGTGTACCGGTTTGGCAGGTAATCTATTGCACCCAGTTTGATGGTACGTACTACATCCGAAACCGATACATATTCGGTTGTGATGATGAATGGGATATCCTTCTTTTCCTTACGGAGCCATTCCAACAGGGAGATGCCGTCCCCTTCCGGCAGACGCACATCCGAAAGAATCAAATCGAATGCGATCTTACGTATCAACGAGCGGGCAGCCGGTTCGTTCATGGCCGTCACCGCATCATACCCCGCCTGTGAAACCAGTCCTTCTGCATCTGCGACAGGCTTATGTTGTCCTCAACTATCAGTATTTTCCGTTTCATTTTCTAGTTTTTTTATTTCGTTCTTGCTTCCGCTATTAGCTTGGCGGTATATTCCATGATTCGTTTTGTATATTCCATACGGTGTCATCGCCTGTGGTACTGTCTTTTAGCAGGCTCCGATAGGCGGACAAGGTATCTTCCATCTGCAACAGTTCCCACATCGGCTGCATACGGTGGGCAATCTCACGCAGCCTTTTCCGGTCATTGCCATGCATAGCCGAAGCGAGTTCATCCGCGTCTTGTCTTGACTGCTCAATAAAGGAGCCTAACAGTTTTGCCTTGTCATCGACCTCTGCCAGCATCGTGCTGAAGTCCACCTTCCGGTTTTCATCCTTCCGGCAAGTCTTTATGGTCGAAAGCAGACCTAACAAATCCGAAAGAAAGAACGGTTTATAGATGCAGGCCGCAAATCCAGCTTCCTGATAGTCTTTCTTCCCGTAATCGCTGCGTGCGGTCATGGCGACTATGGTATTGTACGCGAATTGCCGATGGTTGAGCCACGTAAAAGAGCAAGCAGTTCGAATCCGTCGGTACCGGGCATCTGTATGTCAGAGAGAAGTACGTCGTAATCCATGTCGCGCATGGCCTTGACCACCTCCTTGACCGAAGCGCATGCCGTACATGCTATACCGTTGCGTTCCAGCATCTGCTTGATGACATCCCTCTGCATGATGTTGTCATCGATGATCAGTACACGATGAGGAAGGTGTTCAAGATGCAGCTCAACCGGCTCCTCGTTTTCCACCGGTTCATCCGTTTGCCGTAACGGAAGGGTTACACGGAACGTGCTTCCCTGCTCGATGGAACTTGTCACCTTGATATTTCCGTCAAGCAGCTTTACGAGCCCTTGCGTGATGGACAGTCCCAAGCCATGTCCGTCGGCATTGGCGGCAGAATCCTTGCGCTCGAAAGGACGGAAGATACGTGAAAGCGTCTCCTCGGTCATTCCAATGCCGGTATCCTTGATTTCCAGCGTCAGAATTCCGTTGTGATAACGGACATGGAAACTGATTGTGCCGGATTCGGTGAATTTAACCGCATTGCAAGCAGGTTGTGCATAATCTGTTCAATGCGGACCGCATCGCCATACAGCCTGACTTCCGTATCCTTGAAATCACTGACAAACCGGATGCCCTTGTCGTTGGCTATATGCGAGAATCCCACAGCAGTACGCTCCAGCATTTCTTGAAGGTTAAACGGGACATCCCTGCGTTTCTCGTTCGCTTCGTTCAGGTGGTACACATCCAGCAGGTTGTTGAGAAGGTGTACCACATGGAGGCATTCGTCCCCGATGTGTTTCAGGAAAATGTTCCGCTGCATTTCCTCCTCCGTTTCATGGCCAATTCAAGGTTCCCGGTTATGATGCTCAAAGGGGTCTTGATGTCGTGCGACAAGGTAAGGATGATACTCTTACGCATATTAAGGAGTGCCGTATTCTGTTTGATTGTTTCCTCCAATTGTATTTTCGTCCTTGTTTTTTCTCGTAAGTCCCTTTGAATAATCAAGTAAGATATAGCAAGCATAAAAAGAGCAGATGAAACGAGCCATGTTATAATAAGAGTAGATTGATCGTACGATTTTTGAAGATTATGTTCCTTTTCTTGAAGAATACATTTAGTCTGCTCATCCATTGAGGTAATTAAGGTGCGAAGTTCCTTATTGAGTTCCTTATTGTGTTTACGCAAACTATCAATATTCGTATCTATGGACTCCTGATGTTCTCTTTGAAAGGAGAGAATTTTTTTATTTAACGACTGTAATACAGAAGATTCAGAAGGTGTAATTTTTACTGTCTCTTTTGCACCCAAAAACCAGCAAGTCCTTTTTTCTTGCGTATAATGGTTTTAGATTGAAATTCTTTGGGTAAGCTTTTGAGTGGCAAATCATTATAATTCTCTTGTCTACGAAACGCCTGCATGATTTGGTAAAGATGCTCTTCTTTACTGGCAAGCATATGTCTAAGGGAGTCAATTTGCTCTTTGCTGACAAACTCCACGTTTTCCTTGTGCATGGATTGCAGTATAGAGTCTACGCGGAGACGGAGTGAACAATAGCTTGTATAATCGTCCTCTTCCCAGGCAAGTGCAGTTTCGCCATGCATAGCAAGAAGCGTGATGTAACGGTGGGCTGTATTCACATTGTGCTGTACATGGTGAAGGTGTTTCATTTCAGTCTCTATCTGAAGAACTCGGCTACGTTCGTGTAACAAAATAGCGACCATGCTTCCTATGACTACTATGCATATCAAATAACCGAATAGAATTTTATGCTGTAATAATAATTTCATATTTAGTTTCAGAACAATAAAAATAGATAAATTCCATTGAAAAATTCATCTTTATACAGAGATGTCTAAAAGAAAGAGAAGACACTGTTTTGGAATGGGTATGTGATTATAGGTACTCATTGCTTATATTTTGGCTATTTGTTGAATTTTAATACAAATTTCCGCGAAACCAATTTAGTGTTCGTAGAATTTATTCTTGAAAACTTGTTCTTTAATAATTGCAGACTCTGGACTAAGGTATCCTGTTATATATGTTTATTATATGTTGCTCCTGTATCTTCTTTAGAATAACTCCAAAAACAGCAAATAAGCACGGATGAAGAAAGAAGTTTTGTTATACAATTTTTCATATAAATCTTATTTTCGGATTCCTGTTATTGCAGTTATTCTAAATACTTTACAATTGTCATTATAAAGAATAAGAATGATAACTTCGTCATGTTTTACTGCCTCTTCATTTGATTCAATGTCAGAGTAGAAATTACATATCCGCCGCCGAATGTCAGTTCGAGGTTTCTGTCATCCCCTGTCTGGTTTACATTCAGAGTCAGACGGATGGAATAAGGTGACGCGGACAGGAGCTCTATCTTTCCCCATGTCTTTTCGCATACAGTATAAGGCAATGCCTGCTTCCAGTCATCATCCGTGACCTCATAGAGACAGTCATCTGTATTGATCAGAGACAGGAATCCATAGTTAGCGTTTTTGCCTATAGCTGTAATCGTGACATCAGTCGCGGAACCATCCAATTTGCCATGATATAAAAGTGAGTTTATGGGAGACAGAACTACCCCTGTCGTTTTAAACTCAATACCTTGAAATTTTTCATATTCATCGCCGCAGGAGGTAAGGCAGTGACAGCAGGTAACATATCCAAGAGCAGACAACAGCAAGAATAACAGTCTTCTGAGAGTTATTTTAGTTTGATTAAACATAGAAAGCTTCATACTACTTTATTTAATTGAATCAGAGGTGAAATATAGTAGCCATTACCGTGACGATGGGAGCGTCTATTCCAGCTAAAACCCTAGAACGACCATCCGAAGCCGAGGTACGGTAGAAGAAAGACTTTGTGACTCCATGTTTGTCACCAAAATTAAAGGACGGAGACACTCCTATACGAAACATGAATCCGCCGGCGCGCTCATAGCGGTAGCCGATGTCTCCGAAGAGGAAATAACCGAACTGACAGCCCGATGACGTATAGTAATAAGATTCAGAAACCTTTTCATAGGTATTATACCTATCTGAATACCATTCGAGATTGTTATAATATGCCACTTCTCCCTTCACGCGATAAATCCCCAGACTTGCACCGAAGCCCAGCTCCAGCTTGCTGTTCTTCTTTCCGAGAAGGTAGTTCAGCTCCAGCGGCACACCTACGCCCTTGATACTCTCGTCAAACCAGCCCGAGTTTCTGCCATAGCCATAACCGATACCTACCCGGTATCCCAAACCGTATGTACCTTTGAAACGGCTGTCGTAGTTGATACCTACCGTGTTTTGGGCACCCAGAATCTCGACAGAGATATGACGTGTCTTTTGGGCAAACAGACTGGTTGCTGCAAAAAGCAATATTGTGATTAAGATGATTCTCATGTATGAATTTACGACTAATTATTTTCAAAACATATAATATCCCATTCCATTATCTCTCAATATTAGAGTAAATCATTTGAGTTAGATATAATGGATTCTTATGTAAAAACATAGCCCTTACAATGTAAGGGCTATGTAACCTAACCATTAGTTGACATTTACATTTGTGTCTGCATTCACATCGTATGGAGCATCTTGCCAAGGCATCTCTTCAACTTCCCATTTAATCTGATCAAGAACTTGGGTACCGTCATCTTTATATCCACCACCGAAGATCAGCGTATATACATATCTCTTACCCGGTTCCCATTTTACACCAAAAGGAACAAATAATCTCCAAGCCTTTTCTTCGCTACCCCACAGATAAACTCCATTTTGCTTGATTTTGCACAATACGGAAAGATAACTCTGTTTGGCTGCATTAGCCTGATCTATGGTATTACTTCTGGGGTCCACTTTGTAAGTTCCTGCGGCAAATACATCTTGCCAGTTAATTCTTTGGCTTCTGTTCCAATTTCCATAATCGGAGTTTCAAGGTTCTTCGGTTCAAACGCGATGTGTTTCTTTTCTTGAGTATCCCAATCTTTCATGGAAATATCTGTACCAGTCTGTGGTAATGTCAAGTCACCATCAACAGCAATGTTGTGGATCTTGGATATCTTCAACATCAACTCTCATGGATTCCATTTCTGTTTTTGCTTTGAAGCATGCCTGTGAGAGTGCATGTTTGAATAATATCTTAACCTTTCCTGCGTTCGTATTTTTGTCCACCCCTCGTGAAATGGCGTACATCAAGTCTTTCTGAAATTTAGCATTGGTAGGTACAGAATAACGCACCACTTGTTTTGAGGCAGAAAAGACCTCCACGCTATATCCTCCGCTAGGGTCTGGTTGTGGATGGAATGCAAAGAAATTCAGTTTTTTGTCCGTAGGCCAGTATGCCTTGTCTGCCGGGTTAGCATAATCCCACGCAGAACCATTGTGTCGGATTTCAACACCCTGGCTTAATTCGTAATCGGATTCGCTCAGGCTTTTTCCTATGAACAGTTTGCCATCAGTCTCTGTGAAAGCATAGACATCAAACGGACTGTCTTTAAGGTTAACACTATTGGTTTCGTTGACAGCTCTGGTGGTTACTCCCGATGTCAGTGCGTGAAAACCTACAACGGCGTTAGTTTCGTTGGTCGTCAACTCATCGTTAGTACAACTTACTGCCAATGCAGCCAATGCAAGAATGTAAAAGCTCTTTTTTTTCATAATTTTGCGTTCTCTTATTTATTTA
>ENA-OQAS01001337-OQAS01001337.1-human-gut-metagenome-genome-assembly--contig:-NODE-1337-length-11665-cov-8.265557_pt1 | contig 11665 bp, 19 predicted proteins | sample MGYA00242733_ERZ504523 | MGnify/ENA primary metagenome ERZ504523 (study PRJEB26092, sample SAMD00036239) | human gut metagenome | host: Homo sapiens | study: EMG produced TPA metagenomics assembly of... | reverse complement strand
GGACGGCCCGCGGCACAACCGACCCGGCGCGGCACCCGTAGCGGACGTCCCCGATGAGTGAGCACGCGGCAGTGGTTGCCCCGCTGGGCGGCGAAATTAACGTCCGCGCAAAACCATAGGATAGAGGCTAGTAACTTTTAGCGTGATTGGAGTCATATGCCGCAATCAAACATGTTCGACGTCGCAACTTGCGTCGCAGCTATCGTGAGCGCCCTCAGCGCCGTCGCTGCCGTTGTTGCCTACCTCGAATTTGATACCGACCATTCCTGCATGCACCTAATTGTTGAGAACATAGGCAACGGGGTGGCAAGGGGCATTCAGATTGAAGGCTTTGATTGCAGCCTGGCCACTGAAGAGCTTAGAAACTACCTTTTGGAGAAGATCTTCGTGGCACACGGAATCCCCCTGTCTCGTACCTAATGCTTGGCGAAAGACAGTTATCCTCAAAGCCGGAGACATGAGGGCGCGAGCTGATTTATCTTCGCCAGTAACCGCTTCTTATACGCGAACTGGATTCGCCGGCAAATCTGTTGCCCGTTCTGAAGTTTTCCGTTGGACTATAGATCTTTTTCTGGCTCGCTTTATACAAAGTCAGATTTGAATCAAATAAAGACCTCTTTGGACAAAATCGAAAAGCACCTTGCTTCAATTCCATCTTTGGCCAGCAAGTCGGGCACGAGGTGGTTGGCTTTCGTCCGCCATGCTATCATTGCACCGTTTGTATTGCATAACGGTGCTGGAGCTTCTATGAACTACTCAGAGCTTGCGGAAAGTGGGGCGACGCAAAACGAGCGTCGTGGCTTTCTCGCCGAAGGCGATACGGTGGCAATCACCATTCGCATTCCCGCCAACCTCAAAAAGGCCGCGGTTGAAGAAGCTGCACTCAGAGGATTGAGCTTTAGTGCGTACGTGCGCACATCGCTGATCGACTCGTTACTTGACGAGGATTAGTAGAGCGAGAATCTATCCATCCACCCATTGAATGAAGAAATAGGAATCACGTGAACGACAAGAGAGAACTTAGGGTTAACTCATTCTTTGCCGGTATCGGTGGCTTCGACCTGGCTTTGAGCGCCAGGGCTATATGAATACGTTTATCTGCGAAAATAATGGGTTCTGCAATGAGGTCCTCAGCGCCCGATGGCCTAACGTCACGAAGGCCGGCGACATTAACGAGGTCAAACCCGAGATCATTCCTGATGCCGAGATTTGGTGTGGCGGCTTTCCCTGCCAAGACATCTCTGTTGCTCGCGGCTCAATGTCACGCCTTGGACTTAAGGGGAGCAGATCCGGTCTATTCCATCGATTCGCGGAGCTGATTGGTGAAAAGAAACCGGAAGCCGTTCTCATTGAAAACGTTGCCGGTCTTTTCAATTCGAATAAGGGAAATGACTTCGCCGTCATTCTTGCGACGATGAACGAACTTGGATATGGAGTTGCTTGGAGGCTGTTGAACAGCCGGTACTTCGGCGTCCCTCAATCGCGCCCGCGTGTCTATCTCTGCTGCTGGAAGGGTAAGCCTACAAAGGCCTTCTCTTCAATCTTCGAGAACTCGGTACCTTCAAAACCCTCCGGTGTTCGCAGCTCTTTCATTACCGAGTCAACCCCCAAAGGCCTATATCCTCGCGTTCCTGTAACTGGCTATTGCCTTGCCGCTACATCGGGCAGACACACTGGCACCGACTGGAGCAGAACCTACGTAACCTGCGCCGACGGTGTGCGAAGGCTCACGCCAATCGAATGCGAAAGACTCCAAGGTTTCCCGGACAACTGGACCAATGTAGAGGGAGATACCGAAGACTCAGACTCTCTTCGGTATGCCGCTATAGGAAATGCCGTCTCTGTGCCTGTAATCGAATGGATTGCAGGACGGATGAAGTCCGCCTATGCAGATCCCTCTCCCGAGTCTATCGACAATCTTGTCAGCAATCATCAATGCTTTAACAACGCGTCTTGGCGTGATGTCCCCGACATTGACTTCGAGCATGAAAAGCTAGTCTGGCCGAAGTCAGGACTGATGTGGGATGGTAAGTACATCTCCGTCGACCATCGCGAGGCACCTTGCTCACCCGCAACCTCCACGCTTTACCAGATAGTCGAGAAGGATGATGTGAATCCCCGCTACTACCTGACTCCAAACGCAGCCGAAGGAATTCTTAGGCGCGTCGACAACAATAACCGCCAGCTTTTTGGCCCGCTGCGTGATGGCCTAGAGAAGCTGTCGGGAAGGAGGGCTAAATGATGACGGGCGCTCCAAAATTCGTGACCATGAGGCTGGGCAAAGATAGCGTCGCAGATATTAAGCGAATCGATGCCTGTGAGGGCGGTATCCAAGATCCGCCCATTTTCCTTTCCGTAACCTGCAAACAGGTTCCGAGAGAACTTAAGGCCGGTACATTTGTCCTTCTATGGCTTGGATCGGATAACTCTAAAGGCATCAAGACCGCGTGGAAGCAGGGAGTCCGAGCGGTTGCCCGCATTGAAGAAGTGAAACTCGGCGAAAAGCATAATGACGATTCCGTAACGATCGTCTCCATCGGTTACGCGTTTCCGATGTCTATGGACAAGATCGACTTACTTGAAGCTAATCCGGAGGCTTACGTCCACTTCTCCGACCTCCCGCTCGTCGGCTGTCAGAGTACGCAAACCAAACTATTCGCAAAGTCGAATATGGAAAGCGTAGCGATATGGGGGCCCTACTCGTCGCTTGCGGTGCTGCAATTAACAGCTCGCTCAAAGACTTGTTTGTTGTTTACCCTGACCTTAGGAAACTGGTTGAGGATAGCGTCTTTCCCCAGGCGAGAAGGCTGTCAATCTCTGCCTCAATCGGAGAGCCCCACAATCTCATCTACTTCGCGCGCCGGGCACTGGCAAGTCCCACAGCCTGAACGTGCTCGCTGGAAAATACTTCGACAAGGCGCACACGCGCCGCGTCACCTTCCATCCCGACTACAGCTATGCCTCGTTCGTCGGCTGCTATAAGCCGCGATGCGCTGGCCAAAACAGAAGGATGACGAGTCCCTCTCCGAGAATATGGGTCGCCCCTACGTCTCCTACGAGTTCGTGCCCGGCCCACTCGTAAAGAGTTACGTCGAGGCGATGACGCACCCCGACGAGAACTTCCTGCTCATCGTGGAGGAGATCAACCGCGCGAACCCCGCCGCGACCTTCGGCGACGTGTTCCAGCTGCTCGACCGAGACGGCGACGGAGAGAGCGAGTACGACGTGGACGTCCCCGTCGACCTCGGAGAGCACCTCTGGAAGGAGTTCTGCCACACGTCCGGTCGCGCGGATGAGGTTCCAGGCTCTACAGCCGCGAGGAGAACGCCGCATGTCGTGTGAACACGATGCGCCTGCCTTCCAACCTCTACATCTGGGCGACTATGAACAGCGCCGACCAGGGCGTGTTCCCGATGGACACCGCCTTCAAGCGCCGCTGGGAGTTCCGCTACATGGGGATCGACGAGGGCGAAGGGAAGTACGCCGGCAAGGTCGTGCGCATCGGCTCGAGGCGCGAGCCCGTGGAGTGGAACGCCCTGCGCCACGCCATCAACGGCCTGCTCAAGGGCAAGGCGCGCGTCAACGAGGACAAGCTCCTGTCCGTTCTTCCTCAAGGAGTCTACACTGGATGACGACGAGGGCTTCGACGAGGCGTTCAAGAGCAAGGTGCTGCTCTACCTCTACGAGGACGCCGCGAAGATGAAGCGCCCCAAGGTGTTCCGCCATCCCGACTTCACCTACTCCGAGATCTGCGCCGAGTACGACAGCTCCGCCGACGGCGTCTTCGCCCTCGACACGCCCGTCGAGCGCGCGGCGGAGGGCGAGATGCCGATGGGGACGCCGAGACGGGCGCGGAGGCGTAACCCATGGCCTTCGACCCCGTTTACGTGCGGGAACGGGACTACTACTCGGTCGGCGACCTCGCGCGGCTGCTCAGGCTCGACCTGTGCGACGCCCTCGCGTGCGTGAGGGCGTGGGCCTCTCGCGGCGTGCTGACGCTCAGGAGCGATGTCGCGCCCGAGGGCGAGGACGCCGACGAGGAGCTCGCCGCCCTCGGCAAGTACCAGTCACGTGGGTGGGCCTTGCCCGCTGGCGCCGCGTGCTCGTCTGCGCGTACCCGAAGTACTACCCCCGTCCCTCCGACGAGTTCCCTCATCCCCCGGAGGCGGAGCTCGCGCAGGTGTTCCGCGTGCTGTGCAAGAGCTCGGGCGGTCTCGCTGGCATCGGCGCCGCGCTGCCGGACGCCGACGAGGACGGCGGACCGCTCTCGCTCATGCTGGCCCTGCTGGGCTCCTACGAGGAAAACGGCGTCTACACGAACTACGTGCGTGTCATCCGCGACAACGGCTCCGGCGAGATCGCCTGGGACCGCACCATCGCGCAGAACCAGCCCTTCATGGACCGCGACACGCCGGTCTACTTCGACCTCAAGACACGCGACACCTCCCGCGACGCCGCCGACCTGGTGACGCGCCTGCACCGCTGCGTGCTGACGCGGTGCTCTGCCGACCTGCGCCGCTGGGGCGTGGACGAGCTGCTGGAGCTCGCCGAGGTGGACCTCTCCGGCGAGGAGCTGGAGGACCTGGGAGAGCCCGAGACCCTGACGCACCATCTCGAGCAGGAGCGCTCGGTGCAGTTCGTGACGTGGAAGCAGGACGTCATCGACATGCTGCTGCGCTACCTGAACCCGTCCGAGGAATACGAGAGCCCCGAGGAGGAGTTCTGCCTGGGCACTTCGTCCTTCTACACGCGTGGGAACTGGCATGCAAGACCGCTTTCGGGGACAGGCTCGCCGACCGCATAGACTCGCTGGGGCTTCCGCTCGCCGAGGACTGGCGCCAGCGCGGTGCGGAGACGCTTCTTGGTATCATCCGAGGCCGGAGTGGACGGACGCCGGCGGTGCGGGCTGCGGGGACGTGAACACGCTGATTCCCGACGTCATAGGCATCCATGGAGATGGCGCTGGCGGCAGGGCGTTCTGCATCTACGACGCGAAGTACTACGCGCCGACGCTGCGCCCCGGCACCGCCAAGCGCGTGCCGGGCGTCGAGTCCGTGACGAAGCAGGTGCTCTACCAGACGCCTACGAGGGCTTCATCCGGGACAACGGGTTCTCCTCCGTGGCGAATGTCTTCCTGGTGCCGACCCACGAGGCCGAGGCGAGGCTCATGGGCGGGGTGCGCTTCCCAGGCGTCTTCGGGAAGCCTGAGCCGCCCCTCTCGGACGGGGTGGAGATGTGGGCTCTGCCCGCGGACTACGTGTTCGACTGCTATCTGGCAGGAAGACTGGCGGACGAGGAGCTGATCCAGAGGATGTGCGAAGGGAGCCTGGATGGGGCACATTAGTTTCGGGGACGCGCTTGATTGGGATGGCACGCACTACCCCAATCCTTCAAGTGCTATTGATGGGGCCATCAACATGGTCTCGACCTCTCGATACACGGCAAAATCCGACCCCGTTGAGTTGACAGAAACAACGGACAGGGTGAGGTACCGGTTCCTCGCGACCAATGTCGACAATCCGAAGGACCCCTCTCATTGTGTCGAGGGAAAATTCGTCTACGAGCGAAAGAAGAAGGGGGATCCCTCCTTTCCCTCAGACTCGACCGAATCTGAGCTGGACCCCGTTTCAAGGGGCATGCTCCAAAGAAAAGGCTTCAACGGCGATTGGCTCGAGCTCACTTTAGATACCGGAGAGACCCGCCGCCTATACGAAGCGCTTGATGCTCGCTATCGAATTCATCAGGAGGCCGGTGGGGTTCAGGGTGGCAGCACGACGTATGTCCCCCTTGACCGCTCTGTAACCTCGCTTCTCAAGATGATGCGCGAAAATCCCTCGGAAACCAGGCTGCTTTCAGATGGCAATAACTTCGAACTCGTCAAAGAGATGATTCGGCTCATGACCCAGGGGACGACTCGAGAGCAACTGAGCGAGATATTCTCCGAGCTGGAAAAGGGACATCTCGATGACTTCACGGTCAGTCTGAGTCTCGCCCAGCTCGAAAAGGCAGAAAAGGAAATCGCCGAGAACCTCGATAACAGCAATGAGGAATACTGGCAGAGATTATTCACCAACCATCAATGGATATTGTCGCAGGTATTCTCTGCCCCGTGCACGCTTCTCCAAGGCAAGGCGTATGTCGGAGGCAAGGCAATTGATAATTCCGGTGGCAATATCTGCGATTTCCTCTACCAGAATGAGCTAACCAGCAACGTCACGCTCATCGAGATCAAGACTCCTCGGACGAATCTGCTCGGCACGATATACAGGGGAAAAGAGCCTGAGAACGCCGTCTACTCCCTGACCTCACATATGAGCGGAGCAGTGAACCAGGTGCTTAACTACCGGGACACGCTCACGAAGGACTACTACATGGTCAACGGGCGCTCGTCTTCTCACTTTGAGGCCCTTTCCCCAAAGTGCGTTGTAGTCATAGGGAGGATCTCTGAACTCGACACCGCGGGCAAAAAAGCTACCTTTGAGCATTATCGGAATAACCTCAGCGATGTGACTGTAGTTACTTTTGATGAGTTGCTCCAGCGAATCCGGGACCTCATTGCCGTACTCCGAACAGGCAACGAAGCGACCTCCCCGTCCTCGGGAACCCGGGAACCCGACATGGTCATTCCCTTCTAATAACGAGCTCAGGGCGTGGCTGCGGCGCGCAAGGAGCTTACTGCGGCGCAGGGCGTTGCCGACGATGCTGGCAACAAAGCGAACGCAGCATCGCAGGCAGTTGCCGCGAAGCAGGCGCAGGTTGATGCCGCTGCCGCTGATGTTGATGCTGCTGCGGCCAGGGTTTCTGAGGTTCAGGCCGCTGTGGAGCAGAAGCAGGCTGCAGCTGACGCCGCCGTGCGTGCCGTCAGCGATGCCCGCGCCGACCTGGACGCTGCCAACACTGCCGTCGCTGCGGCGCAGGATGTCGTGACCGCCAAGTCCGGAGCGCTCGATGTTGCCAAGGGCAAGGCCGCTGCTGCCAAGCGTGCGCTGGATGCCGCTCGTGCCGGTGTTGGCGACAAGCAGGATGCACTTGCCACAGCTCAGGACGAGCTGGCGGCGTACTCAGCCGATATCGCCGCTGCTCAGCGTGAGTTTGATGCGGCGTCGTCTGCACTCGAAGACGCTCGTGCCAATCAGCGCGGGGCGGAGGCCGAACTTGTTGCCGCCCAAGGCGATGCCGATCAGGCGGACATCGATGCTGCTGCCGTCCAGACGGAGCTCAATATGGCCCAGCAGGCTGTGAGCGATGCCGACGCCGCCGTGGCAACGGCTCAGGCAAAGTCTGATGCGGCTGCGCCCGCGCCTCTGAGCTTAAGAACGCCGCCGCATCGCTTGCCAAGCTACCGAGGACAAAGCCGCTGCCGATGCCGCGCTCGATGCTGCGGCGGATGCCGTGATGGATGCCGAGTACGACTTTGTGGAGGCTGACAATGCCGTGACGGATGCGGCTGCCGCCCGCGATGCCTCTGCCGCCGCGGTTGCCCGCCTGCGCGGGATCAATCTTGCCGAAGCCATTGTTAACGGCAGCGCTGACGATGCGGACGAGGCGCTCAACGCCAAGATTGCCGCGGCTCACGATGCGGCCGAGCGCGCCGCGGCTGCCAAGGCCGAGCTCGATGCCGCCGTGGCTGCGGCGGATGCTGTGGCGCCGGCATACTTGGAGGCGCTTGCAAACTACACCACTGCCAAGCCGAGCTCGACCAGGCTATTGTCGAGCTCAACGCCGAGATCGCTCGCCAGGAGGCTGCCGAGCGCGGGAACGGCGAGCAGACCCAGCCCGCCACGCAAGTGACGTACCAGGCCAAACATGCGGCGGCAACAACCGAGGCCGCGACGTGGCAGACGGCGATGCCTGCCACGGGCGATACGTCCGACCTACTGGGTGAGACCTTCGTTATCGGCGGCACGGTCCTGGTGGCCGCCGGTGTCTTCCTGTCCGATAAGCGCCGCCAGCTGACCCGTTAGGGACAGAAGAAAACGGATTGTTTTCGGCGCGCACCGAAAGGGACAAGAAGGTCCCACACGGCGCGCGCCGCTTTTTCAAGAGCGATTAAGGAGTGACATATGCAAATTAGAGGAGAGGCGGCGATCGCTTGCGGATTCATGGCGGGCCTGGCAACGGGATTGCTGTTCGATGGGTGTTTTGACGGCTATATCAATCGATTCCGCGATTCTGATTTTTCGAGCGGCAAGCCTCAGAAAACGGGGCCGTCTCGTCAAGAGGTGGCCGCGCCCGTCGAGCCCCGCAGTGTAGATACCTCAAGAACGAAGGTAATCGTCACCAAGAACGGCAAGGTTTATCACCGTTCTACGGGATGCAAAAGCCTTAATCAAAAGGCCATTAGAACGAGCGTGCCATTGGCGACTGCGCTCAAACGAGGCAAGACACCCTGCCCAACATGTTGCCCACCAGTGTTTAGACGTTCCTTCGGGGGTGTCCTGCAAGGACATGGTCCCTGCAGACACGCGGGCCTAAATACATGTCCGCGCGGCATGGGAGACTTAACCTGCCGCCCTGCTCTGCCGCGGCGGCATACACCTGAACAGCAACCCTCTAAGGAGTTCGATATCGATGAGTGACAACACCAAGCACCTCGCAAAGAAATGCGTTAAGGACGCGGCACCGTGTCTCGCGCTGTGCGTGGCCGGCGCAGCGGTCGGGCTGTTCGCCGTCCTGGGGCCGTTCGACGTGCTTCGAAGCGGCAGCTCTCTGCACGTTTGCATGGCCCTTGCCGGCGCCATGGCGACCGGCGGCGTGCTCGATCTGATCTTTTGGGTGTTTGACCCGTTTGGATGGAAGAACGAGGGGTAAGCCCTAAGGGATGGATGCCCCGCAGCGTTAGGAGGTCCCTATGATCTGGTTTACCAGCGATACTCACTTTGGACACGAGAACATGCTACGGCTCGCCGACAGGCTTGGTCGACTGTTGCACAGATGAACGACGACATGGTCGCGAGCGTTAATAGCAAAGTCGCCATGGACGACGAGCTTTACATTTTGGGTGACTTTAGCTTTAAGATGACGATCCAAGAGGCCTACGAGCTGCGCAAAAGCATTGCATGCAAGCGCGTCCATCTGCTGCCCGGCAACCACGACAAAGACTGGACGCAGCCTGCGGTAGCGGATGCCTTTATCGTCGAGCCACCCATTTGCGTGCTCAAGATCGACCGCCAAAAAATCGTGCTGAGCCACTATCATGGCCGACTGGCAGAGTATGTCGCACGGCAGCTGGCATCTTCACGGGCATATCCACAGCTGCGGCGGCGCGTACAACAGGTTCAACCTCAGGCAGGGGCTTTTGCGCTATGACGTGGGCGTGGACGCCAACGGCTACGCCCCGGTGAGCCTGGAGGAGCTCAAGTCGTGGTTTGCGCAGGTCGACGAGCCGGCGCGTCGCGTTAAATGGCCGTGGTGGGTCAACGCCACGGGCGACGAGCAGGTCGAGCGCGATCTCGAGGCCTATAAGAGGAAAGAGGTGATCCGATGACGGTCTATGTGACAGGCGACATCCACGGTGGGCTTGACATGCAAAAGCTCCGCGACTGGGAGCTTGGGGATGGCCTGACGAGCGACGACTACCTCATCATCGCGGGGGACTTTGGCTTTCCGTGGGATTTCTCTGCCGAGGAGTGTGCTGACATCGCCTGGCTGGAGTCGCGCCCCTACACCGCGTTGTTCGTCGACGGCAACCACGAGCGCTTCGATCACTGGGCGGAGCGCCCCATGGAGATGTGGCGCGGCGGGTTCACACAGCGCCTATCGGACACCTCGTCCATTCGGCGCCTGACGCGCGGCGAGGTCTTTGAGCTCGACGGCTCAACGATCTTTACCATGGGTGGCGCCACGAGCGTGGACAAGGAATACCGCATACCGTATTCGAGCTGGTGGCCGCAGGAGCTACCGGACGAGCGCAACTTTGAGGAGGCGCGGGCAAAGCTCGACAGCGTGGGTTGGAAGGTCGACTACGTGGTCACCCATACCTGCTCCACGCGCATGCTCTCGCCGACGCTCTACCCGCGCCCGGCTGGAACTATCCCAGTGTCGATCGACTCACCGCGTTTTTGATGAGCTGGAGGAGCGCCTGGACTACAAACGCTGGTACTACGGGCATTTCCATCGCGACGTCAACCCAGCCGAGCGCCACACCGTGCTCTACGACTGCATCGTTCGTCTAGGCGACGAACTCCAGCCCTGGGACGTTGCGTAGGGACGGGCATAGAGAGATCTTCATACGATGCCTTGGGCAGTTACCCTACATTTCAACAATAGCCATTATCTGTAGGGTAACTTGAGTCATGCTAGCGGCTGGAAGAGATGATGCCTGTCAGTCTAGAGTTTCAACGCCATTCGGTTGGTGCCAGGTAGGGTGGTGAAGCCAAAATGCGCATAGAATGCTGCCGCCTCGTCATCTACTGGGTCGACAATCAAAGCTCGTGCGCCTGCCAAGGCAGATATTTTCAAAGCATTTTCAATGGCATCTTTGAGCAGCGATGCTCCCAGACCAAGTCCCTTGAATTTCTCATCGACTCCCATCATCCCAAGCAGGACTGCGAACTTGAGGGTGAATTACGCACGAACCATCCCCCGTCAACATTTTCACGAGCTACGGAGTGCGTGCACAGCGTATAAAACCCAGCGACAGCGCCATCACAATATGACGCGTATATAACCGCGGACCCTCTTCTTCGCGCTGAGGCTGATCTGTTTTTGGCCCATCCATCGACGAGAGTGTTTCCACAGTGGAATGCCTCGATGCCTTGACCAACAGGGAGTTGAACAGGCTTGGTAAACGCGCTCATTCCCAAACCGCTTTACGGTCAAGCAGCGCTTTTGCGGCTTCAGGCATGGGGGAGTCGAGCATTTCACAAAATGCATCGAACCCATCGGGAGAAAGATAAGTTGTTGACGCCTCGGCGATGTCGCGTGCGGAGCTCTCGTCAAGGTGCGCCGTGGCCCATTGGGTGAGGGTCTGCCCGCGCAAGGCGGCGGCGCGCTCGTAAGTGAGGCGTTGACGTTCGGTTAGCCTTAGATCCATGCGGCGTTGTTTCTCAATAGTTGGCATAACAAAACCTCCTCGGCATTATTGTACGGAATTATTCCGTACATAACAAGACGCAGAATAAGACGCTCGTCGAAAAAAGGCCGGAGACGGGAGATGCCATTAGTTGACGAGCTCTTTACAGCGAAAGGTCTCCATTCATAACGATGTTCTCCCTGTGCGCGCGGATGACGTCCCAGCTAAAGTGCTCGACCAGTTGCTCGGCAGAGCGCGGTGTGGTGTCCGGTGCGATGCCCGTTTGCCCAGCGAGCCAGCAGTAGTGCTCGGGTGTGCCAAAGCGGGCGCGGAGCTCGCCCAGGTCCAGATCGCGATCGCGTTTGGAAAGGCGGCGGCCATCCGGCGACATGAGCAGCGGAATGTGCGCATAGTGCGGCGTGGGAAGTCCCAGCAGATGCTGCAGGTAGATTTGGCGCGGCGTGGAGCCCAGCAGGTCGCATCCGCGCACGACCTCGGTGACGCCCATGGCGGCGTCGTCGACCACCACGGCCAGCTGGTAGGCAAACACGCCGTCGCTGCGGCGTACCAAAAGTCGCCGCATTCGGTGGCGAGTGCTTCGCATTGGGCACCATACGTGCGGTCCACGAATTCGACCACATCGTCTGCGAG
>ENA-OQAS01001336-OQAS01001336.1-human-gut-metagenome-genome-assembly--contig:-NODE-1336-length-11665-cov-8.872162_pt1 | contig 11665 bp, 10 predicted proteins | sample MGYA00242733_ERZ504523 | MGnify/ENA primary metagenome ERZ504523 (study PRJEB26092, sample SAMD00036239) | human gut metagenome | host: Homo sapiens | study: EMG produced TPA metagenomics assembly of... | reverse complement strand
AAAAACCACGCTTGCCTTAAATGGCTTGACTACGTAATAACACGTCAAGAACTAGAAGAAGCAGACTCTCTCTGTCACGGAAACTGGATAGAAATTCAACGCAAGAACCAATACATTCAGACCCTACAGGAGATTCTGGACAGCAATCACATCTCATACCCCGATGAAATATAGTTTAATTTAATAAAAGGTCTGGCTACCCAGCCAGACCCTCATAAAAGACCCTCACGAAAGACCCTAAAACCAGACCCTATCGAAGAACCCTAAAAAACTATGCTTTTTTTAATGCCAGACCCTATCGACAAACCCTAAAATAGATTGGCAAACCCTAAAGAACTTTGATTATCCAATTTTCTAAACATGCTACTTCCACTAAAATTCAAAAACTTTAGCATCTGCCACTTGATTCAAATCATATACCAACATATTCTGAATTTCAGTAAACGCCTCATTAGTTACCACCCATCTTTGAATAACAGGTTGATTCATATAAACACTATTTCCAATTTCCGTTCTTAAGCCGTAATAATACTCAAATCTACCTATCATTTTATTATTTGAATCGACTATCTTTAAACCATCATCAAAAACAATTTCCCATCCGAAATAATTTAGTGCACATTTTGAAAACATACACATAATATTACTGCCTTTAAAACTCTCTACTCCTACATTATGCACAAGTAAGTTACAATGTTTTTCCTCCACAAATTCTTCACTTCGATGAATTAAAGTCTTGCATTTCTTTCACAAACATATAAAGCAAAATCTCTTTTCATCATAGGGAAATCAATATATGTGGTCATAAAGCCTAAGAGTTCTTTCTTATAACTATATTCCGTCAACGCTCCACCAAGAACTATTTCGTCATCACTAATTCCCATAGTGAAAATATTCTTTAACATTTCCTCCTTGTCATCTTCGTCCTGTTCTTCAAACTCATCTATTTTTACATTTAGTATTTTACTTTCTTGATATGGCAATATCGCTGGAGACTGTAGCAAAACATAAGGTTCACTTGTAGAAAGAATAATTCGACTTAATGGAATTTCTGCTCCATCCCATCTTCCTTGATACCATTCTTTATATAAGACTCTAAGAAAAGCAACATTTATATCGTACAAGGCTACACCGCACTGCTTTCTACCACCCACATCAAGCAACATATGATCAGTATCACTGATTTGATTCATATATGCTGCCACTTTACTTTCTATGTCGCTACAGTCATCCCACATTTCCTCGGTTATTCGTTTGAGTGATTCCATAACATATCTAGTACCGGTTAAATATTGTTCTGTACTTTTTACAGATAATAGTTTTTTGGTGCTATATTCTGGAATATCTGCAAAATATTTCTGTTTTTCCTTTAGCATATCAAAACTATTTTTGCCGCATAATCTTTGTAGTAAAATTCTTGAGTAAAATGCCGCATTAAAATCCGAATCATTGATATGTTTCGTAACCAAACTCTCAAGCAAAACTTTATCCATTACTTTAGTTTCAGTCAACAATTCATAAACCATCAACATCCATTCTTTAGCTCTATAATGAAATTCATCCCAGTATTCTTCTACTTTTACCACTAATTCTGGATAAATATGCAACAAATGATATATGCCTCTTAATGCATTTTCTGCTGTATCAGAGTTATCAGAAAGCATAAATACTATGAGAATCCTAATAAACAAATCCTGTAGTGTATCTATACTCTCAATATCCAAGAAACTATACACTCTTTGAAGATTCGTATCTGCATCCTCATCAATATTTTCTTCTTGACCGCCAATCTTCCAGCTGACGAAATCCATAGGTTGTGGGTATTTAGCAGATTATCCAAACCTTTTTTGCAGTATTCTTTACCACATTGTTTTACTTTCCACAAACATAAATACATTATATTTTCGCCTGGATAAAAGCTTTCTCTTTCCCCGTCTAATCCTGTCAAAAAATAAGACCTTATATACTCATCAGCTATGGCATTGGGCAAATTATTTATTACATACTTTAAAATTTCTCTGTTTCTCCATCCATATCTTTCATTAACAAGTTCTTTCTCTAAAATTTTTTCTAAGCAAGAATAATAAGCCTCTCTATCATCACGCATTGTCTCACATTCTTCAAAGAACGCTTGTCTATCATGATAATCCAAATCCCCCGCCTGAAGATACTGCTCAATATAATTGTGCGGAATTTCCCCACATTTCTTCACCTCTGCCTTATCACACCATCTGCTCGGGATAATGTATCGGCTTGGATCAACACGAGCACTTATTTCAGCTTTGCCCATTTTACATATTTTCTCATGTACAGATGATAATTCATTTCTTTTAGCACATATCTCTATTGCTTTATCTAATGCTGCAATTGTTGAGTGATTTGAATCGTTTTTCCAATTCAAAATCCCCAATCCCAATGCCCAAATAGCTAATAAATCGTTTTCTGAAACACTTGCTTTTTTTAAATATCCTATCAAACCTTCAATAATATATTTCCGGCTGTTCTAATAATTCTGACATATATACAGGTGTAGATAAAACCTTTTTATTGCATCTAATCCATCATCAAATAAATCGCCATATAACTTACAATTTGCCTGATAATCAAGTCTGTTATCACCCAATTCTTCCATCTTTCCAGAAAGACTCTTTATCTGTTCAGTATATCTATGAGTATTATCATACCCCGTCTCAATTAAACTGTCATACCATTCCAAGATATCGCTTAAACTATATTCCTTATGAGAAGCATATCCTATAACAGACCATTTTGCCTTTTCCCGAACAGCTGTAGTGTCGATATAATTTTCTAATTGATATTTTTCAACCAAATTAAGAATATCTTTGATAATTCTATTTCTTTCACCTATGGGATTGTCCCAAACTCTGCCTTTTTCTCCGAGCCAATCCTGATACCAAGCAGTTAGTCTTTCTACATTATCTCTATAGAAATACCACCCTGCATCCATAACTTGATGGATTGGATTATTTTCAAATATTTTTTCACATATATTTGAGATAGCTGATTTATACGCCTCGCTTTCCTGTGTTGCCAATATAATATACGCTTTTAAAATCAATGATGATATATTTCTTATCTGCAAATCCGTCACTCGTGGGAACCACTCTTTAATCATCACTAATGATAAGATCCGTTCCATCTCACATAAATGTTCTGCAAACTTCTGCCCATTATGTTTTGCATGCAACCAATATCCAAGATAGCAAAGACAATTAAACCATACACCATAATAACCTCTGTCCCTATGCGAGTTCTTTGTCAAAAATTTATCTAATACCCTTTGGGATACTATGAGTCGATCCACTGCAGGCTGTAAATAACTCACTACAACAGCATATATACTGTAATAATATATTTCATGCTCAAAATCTCCATGTGGTAATTCAATGCCTTGAATTTTATTATATACTTCTTCTCGCTCATATTTATCATATTTTTCTATATTTCCAGAAACTATTCTCATAAAAAGATCGAAAATCAATCCTAATTTGCTATGTACAAGTACATCCCTGTTTACCTTTTCAATAATACTAATTGAGGAAAATTTCAGCTCTTCAATTAACTCTATTAAAATATCAATTAAAACATTCGGTCTAACAGCAATATGGCTAATACTGATAAGGGCTGTTTCTAATTCTTTATCTTTATAATTTAAAACGGATTCATGCCAGAATGATTCACATAACCCACGCATAAAAACAGTTATTTCATCATTCCACTCAGATTCCTTTTCAAGCATACTATATTGCTTTGACCAACAGATCAATTTACCTAAATCATCTGAAATTTCTTTTGCCTCTGTTGATATCATAATATAGTCCTGATTTCTTGTATCCAACATTCCTTTGTCTTTTAAGACAGCCCAAAGATTCAATACAGTTAATCCTTCAAACCAACGATTAAATAAATCAACAGCTCTTTCCTTTTTTCCTGAATAATACAAAACTCTGGCATACGATAATACATCTGAAATCAAATGTACATCCCATTGATTTATTGGTTCCACATAACACTCATATGGAGCCACACCTACATACTGCCTTGCATCCCTAAATTCAGAATTCTCTATTTCATATTTAGTATCTTCAAGCTTATCGATTGTGAGAATGGCTGTAGACAAAGATTGCAACTTATCATAATCAATTACTTTTTGCAAAAACAGTCTTTTCATTATGTTGTTCGATATAGAGGTTAATTCAAAAAGCTCAACACCATTAACATAAGCCTCGATAACAAACTTACCTGAAAACACATCAACTATTTCTGCTTCTCTTTTAGCCATAGACATTAATCTTACAATATCAAAATAATAGGCTTGACTTTTATCCTCTTTATACAAATAGTAATCAGTCAACGAGTTGCCTATTTCCCGCGTATGCTCATCATCGATATTTACAATATTTGACAAGAAAACTTTCACGTCATTATGTAAAACATGATATTTACCCGATTCCTCCACAATCAAAGGTTTTAATGTTTTCAACACATTATTCCAAGCAACGACAGGTATATCAAGTTCATTAAATATTTCTGCTAACATCTGTCCATCAACACGCTCATTCAAGAACGCAAAAACACCTGCCAATTTGTAATCCACAAAATCATACTGTTTTAATGTGCCAACAGCATCATTCCATATGTTGGAATAATATTCTTCAATATTTCCGCTTAGTTTTCTGTCTGATAATTTTCTTTCTAACTCCATTGCATCTGCACATTGACTTGCCTCATATACAGCAAAAATGGCAGCCAAAGTATTCTTTTCAGAGTATTTTTCAACAATATCCGTAATCGCATTATATTCACTACGTCTAGTGTCAGATATCTTTTGAGTCACAAGTGATAATATATCCCCTCTCTCAATTCCTGGCACATCTAAACGTTTTACATTATCATCTTTTCTCTTTAACCATAATGGATAATTCGGATAAGACTCTTGAGGTTGTCCGGATATCAACAATTTTACATTATCTGGAATATATTCTGGTCTAGGTAATGTAACCAAAAATGTTTCTGATACAATTCCTGCACGTGCAGCATGATCAATTCCGTCTATTGCAACAACAAATGTACATCCGGTATCTCTTGCATACGCAGATGCTATTTCAAAAAAACGCTTTTTCATCTCTTCCAATGACATAAAACAGTTTTGCAATGGCACATTGTATTTATGCAAAGAACCTTTTAAACACTGTTTTAGTTGGCTAAACATCTCGTTCCAGAAATGTTCCTTTTTTACCCTTTCTGATACATCCATCGGCAAGTATTCTTTATCCGGTTGAATAGGTTCATAAGCGTAATACCGAATTTTTATAATACTGTCTCTCTTATTACATAGCTTACTGACTATATTCGTTTTTCCAGTTCCCGGTATACCTGAAAGGAAAAGAACTTTTTCATTTCCAAACAATAATTCTTTTTCAATCTCTTCTACAAAATCTTTACGGCTATCAAAAAATGGTTCAGCAGGTATTAGTTCATGATTATACGGAGAAATATAATCATCAATGGATAATGCTTCATATACATCTTCCACATAAATTCGAGAAGTATTTCTCACAGAGGTTGTCCACTTCCTTAATGCATGATCAAGTTTTCCTAATAATTTGTCTGCATCATCCAAAGTAATCCTAAATGCTATAGATAAGTGGCTTAATACTTCATTCTCTATTTCTTGTAAATCCTTCTGCTCTGTTTCAAGCTGTAATAATCTTAAAAATTTTAATTTATCATCATTACTTTGAATTCCACTGAGCTGTGTTTTCCATTCATTCCATGCTTCAGGATATTCTTCAAATATAATATCTTCAAAGTTTTTCGCAAATTTAATCTTTTCACTTAATTTTTTCCAAAATACGTCAAGTGCTGGTCTTACAAATTTTTCCTCACCCTTTGTCGAAGAACTTACTTGACCTTTTCTTCTGTTCGTAAAGACTTGTGGAACAACTTCCGTATATTTACGGCTCTCTTCTTGCCATGAATCTGCCAATTCAGCTAATAATGATTTACTTGTCTTTTTCGCAGAATAGACTAAATCTGCAAATGTCAACGTATCATTTGCTCTCGTGTGTTTAACCTGTATACATAGTACTCTTCCATCGCTATATGTTACTACAACATCATCTAATCCCAATCCTACATTTGCTTGCAATTCAACATATTCTATATTATTATCTTCATTTAACATATTGATAATCTGTTGCTCACCCACAGACCACTCATACCAATATGGATCTCCCATTCCTGGCTTGGTTTTTTCTGTATAATTCATCTTTCACTTCTCCTTTTTCAGCTATTCCCCTGCTCTTTGTCTCATCTACTTCTTTTTACGTCATCTGTCTATTTTCTTGCTATTATATCTAGATCCAATTTTTTCTTTAATCTTAACTTAATTTAAGTATCCCCTGCAAACTAAAGTCTCAATAATTTAAAATCAACAGGCTTTTTCATATCTTTTTATCTAATAAATCAATAATTTAACGTACCATACTAACTAGAGAACAAGTGCAAAACTCTGCATACATCTTATCATCTTCCAACCTTATATCATCAAGTAATAACGCCTGAAACAAAACATCCCACACCTTCACTAAGCTTACCATTCCATACTCTTTTTCCGTATAGCCTTCAATCTGCTTCTTCTGCAAAGCAGCTTCCTTTCTTGCCACCAGACAATGCGTATACAATGCCATAATATATTTATCTGATAACAGAAAGGCATATGTTTCATTCCCTTGATATGTATATCGGCACTTCTCCAGATTTTCTTGTGACATATTAAAATAGCATCTGACCGTTTCCAAATATACATCTCCATTATACTGCAGATTTAACTTCTTTGCATACCTTTTAATTCTTGCGAATATATTATTTCTTTCGATTGCCGTTCGGGTTCTCTTGAATACAGGTTTTCTTCCACGCAAATCCATATACACATTATTCAAAATAGTTTTTCCGGCATATTGTCTGAAATCCCTTATTCTTAACAAATAGGATAACACATCTTCCAATTTTTTCTCTGAGGTTATCTCCTGATACGAATAATCTCCAAATTCAATATGATCCAGCTTTAAAGGACTGCTCCCCTTTGCAATTTCTCGTTCCATTACTCTATTGATATCTCTCATTGATTCCATACTCTCTCCTTCCCACTTCTGGTCACAATGTCCAAAAGTAAAAAAGGACAGCTATAAGATTTCTCCCATAACCGCCCTACCGCTGTTAATCTTTATTATTCCATTTCAGCCACCTTTAAAAATATGTCCCTTCGTTTTTTACATTATATCTCTACGATCACACTTTTGGACATCGTGACCAAAAGTGCCTGCAATCATCTTTATTATCTCCACAAATACTGCGATCATCCTTGCAATTACGATGATACCACCTATCAGACCACCAATGACGCCATTGAATGCCAACACCCCAATGCTTCCGGCAATTCCAAAATTTTTAGGGATGAAGAACATACACATTTTCCGAATCCCATAGGGAAAACCTACCATAATCCAGAAAAGGAAGTAATCAAATCCGTTTTCCTGTTGGCATACCGGATAACACATCAGTATCCATAAAACAAGTATCAGTACCGGAACGATAATCTTAAACAATACCCTTTTCATGCCAGCCTCCCCCATACATATCATGCTGCACTTCCTGCTGATAATAATGATTTATTGTTGATGGCGCATTATACAGTGCCGTAACCATGTATGCCTTAATGTTTGAAATTTTTGTTGTCGTGTCTTTCATACACCCCATCACATACTCCAGATGACTGCTCCTCAGCTTTAAGAATTTTGACTTTACAAGCTCATAGGGATACTCCTCCCCCGCAATCCGTATCATAGTCCGCTTTACACATACAACCTCACAGATCAATTCAAATAATTCATCATACAGTTCCCTGTCATTTATTTCATCATATTTCATGTGATGATCGTACTCAATATTTTCTTTGATAATCTCTATGTATGCATCTGCTCCATCCATCCTATCATCGGTCTGATTTTCTTCACCGGATGGATAGATTGGATTGGTATAACTCATATCAGTATAATTTATATCAGTCTTATTATAGTTAGTATAAATAGGGGCTAAATCTTGAACCTCTGCAAGTTCAGTTTCTGAACCTCTTGAAGTCTGCTTTTTATACTTCTGGTGGTTCAGATTCTGTACCTCCTGAAGTTCAATTTCTGAACTTCTTGAAGTATCAATATTAGACTTCTTGAAGTTCAATTTTTGAACTTCTGTGGATTTTCCAGTATTCTCAGGCTCTTTTACCTCCTGTTCCGCTGACATTGTGGCAAAGTTTTTCACATAGATAATATCCGGTTTGCCAAGACCTCTGCGCTTTTTTTCAATCAACCCAATCCCTTTTTCGGAATCCAGCTCTTTCATAATCTTGACACAGGTTGCTTTCGCACATCCCAAATCTTCCATAATCGCATCCACCGTATAAATGATATACGCCCTGTTTTCCTCGTCTAGCCATCCATTTTTCATAGACAGTGACATCCGATCGAGCATCAAGCCATACAGGAGCTTGGCATCGCTGCTAAGCCCCTTGAACCGCTCATCCTTAATCAGCAACCGGGGGACACGATAAAAAGAGAACTGGTCTGCTTCAATTCCATAGCAGTAATCAAATTTTGTATTCTCGTTCACTTTTTCATGCCTCCTTTGCTGCTTATTTCTCACTGTTTGAACTATTCCACTCATCCAATAGCTGATAGATAACATTTTCAATCTGCTCATTGGAATAATCTGCTGGAAAATATCTGCTGATCTTGTCTGCCTTGATGGTTACTTTTCGCTCTATCGGTTTCGGTTCTGTCAAGATCAGCCTTACCATCGGTAATGTCAGTTCATCACTTTTTCCATACTCCTTCAGCCTTGATACCTGTACTGTTGAAATGATCACCCCTGTTTCTTCAAGAACAACTTGCACCCACTCCTGTTGCTGTTCTGTCAGAAATGACAGCTCTACACCCTGCACGATTCCAATTTTCTTTTTATCGACCATATCTAAAAGTGCATCCGATAAGTGGGCAAGGTAAATATATCTTTGTACTGTTTTTGCACTCTCTCCTGCAGTTTCCCCAACCTCATCCAGACTGTTGCCTTTTCCTTTTTTACCCTGATGTTTTACAGCTTCATATTTCATAAAATAAGCTTTTGCCTTTTCACTCGGAAGAATATCTTCCCTCTGAATATTGCTGTCCACCATGATAATTGTAGCTTCATCATCCGTATAATCACGGATGAACATCGGCATTGTAGTAAGTCCGACAAGCTCACAGGCATGTCTCCTGCGATGTCCGGCAATAATCTCATAGCCGCCATCTTTCATTGGTCTGGCAATGCCTGGCATCAATACTCCATGCTCCCTGATGCTTTCCATCGTTTCCTGCATCTTTTCATCATCCAGTACCTTAAACGGGTGTCCTTTGAACTCATGCAGTTCTGACAATGCGATTTCCTGTACCTGCTCTGTTCCTGTCTGTGGCTGCTCCGTTCCAAATAAATCATCAAAGCTGTTTAACTTTACCTTTGCAGCACTTCCTGTCTTACTCATTGCCAAGCACCTCCTCCGTCAGTGATTGGTAGGCACTTGCTACCTTGCCATTCGGATCGTGCTTATAAATGCTTACACCTTCCGCAGAAATTTCCGCAACTCTTACTGACATTGGAATACTGTTTTCAAATATCCGCACTCTGCTTCCATAATTTTCAATCAGCAGATTGCTGATGTCTCTGGCATAATTGGTACGATTATCAACTATTGTAAGCAAAATTCCCTCAATCTCCAGTTTCGGATTGATCTGTCTCTTTACTTTTCCAATAGTTTTAATCAGCTGTTCCAGACCTTTTACCGGCAGATACGCTGCTTGTACTGGAATCAAGATACTGTCCGCACTGGTAAAAGCATTTATCGTAATCATGCCGAGTGATGGCATACAGTCAATCAGAATGTAATCATAGCGGTCTTTCTGCTGTTCTATGTAGGTACGAAGCACCGTCTCCCTGCTCATAACATTCACAAGTGAGGTTTCCAAACCAGAAAGCTCGATATTTCCCGGCATGAAATCCACCCCCTCCTCATGTCTTAAAATGCCGTACTCCGGTTTTATTTCCTCATCATTGATAATGGATGCCATAATGGTTGCAAGTGTAATTTCCAGTCTGTCCGGCTCCCGAATACCAAGACTTGCCGTAAGACTGCCCTGTGCATCTGCATCTATCAGTAAAACTTTCTTTCCCTGTTTTACCAGTCCGATTCCTAAATTGCTTGTTGTGGTGGTCTTTCCAACTCCACCCTTCTGATTTGCGATTGCTATTACTTTACACATGATAAATTCTCCTATTCTCTACTATTTTGCTTTTATCTGCTGCTCTTTACATTGCTTTTCTGCACTTCCGCATAAGCTCTGTAATATTTGTTTGTCCCTTTATTGCTATAAAGCTCTGATATCTCCAGAACTTCTACTTTTGGATGACGCTGTAAGATTTTCTGAAACCACACAATGTCATTCTTCGTTCCCATCAATCTGACTTTTAACATTAGTCTGCTCCTCCAAATAAGGCATACAGTTCCCGGTTATAAGTCGCATACTCCGGATAGCGGATCTGTATCGCCTGCCAAAAGAAAGGTGCATAGGCACAGCAGAACAAATCCTCCACTGTATACTGCCTGCACTCGTTTACCTGTTCCTCTGTTTTTGTGTAATCATCTACACTCGGTGTGCCATTGCAATACAGGTTAAATGCTATTCGCACCACCTTCATACTGCCACTGGTCTGCCAGCCTTCATGCAGACACTCAGTTTTTACACATCCCGTCTTAAAATCATAGATGCTATCAACATTTCTTCTCGTATCATCGCTGATACCAAGGCAATAGCAAAGTGCCTTGTGGTACACATCCTGATAGCGTACCTCTTTTAATTTTTCATAGTAGAATTTTTCATGTGCTTCGCTGATAAAATTGATTGTCTGTTCCTTTTTGTTTTCTGCTCCTAACGCTGTGTTGTTCATAGTGAACCTCCTTTTAAATTGAATTGAAAAAGGCACTCCTAATGGAATGCCCTAATATAAAAAATAGGGACACTCTTTCAAGTATCCCTACGTTCTATCAACATATCTGATAGTTCTCTATTTACTTTCATATTCAGAATTCTTTGTGTTCCCACAACCGAGGTCTAACGCTACAACAACAGTCACCTTCCTCACAAGCTCTTTTTCCTTGTGATTTTCAGCAATCCTGTTGAAGCTGAAAAACTCTACAAAGTGCGTAAATTCAAGGATTTCTACATATCCTTTCTGTGTAGTCCTACCACAGTCTCCACATGCACGGTATTCGGAAACATATCCACGCAGCATATCTTCTCCACTCTATACCCTCTGTCCATAAATATCTGCAAATCCCTTGCCAGGCTTGTAGGTTTACATGAAATATAAACCATATTCTCAACACCATACTCTATGATTTTCCCGATAGCCTTCGGATGGATACCGTCTCGTGGTGGATCAAGAATTATATAATCCGGTTTTTCCTCTATCTCATCAAGCACCTTGAGGACATCACCTGCGATAAATTTACAGTTATCAAGACCATTAAGAGCTGCATTTTCCTTTGCTGCGC
>ENA-OQAS01001335-OQAS01001335.1-human-gut-metagenome-genome-assembly--contig:-NODE-1335-length-11670-cov-5.202374_pt1 | contig 11670 bp, 11 predicted proteins | sample MGYA00242733_ERZ504523 | MGnify/ENA primary metagenome ERZ504523 (study PRJEB26092, sample SAMD00036239) | human gut metagenome | host: Homo sapiens | study: EMG produced TPA metagenomics assembly of... | reverse complement strand
TTCCAATATTTTCAAGTTCTTTTATAGAATCCTTGTTTTTGCAAGTTCATCACTGGCTGTTGCATAATATGATTTTTGGAAAATCATATCCCATGAAAGATATTTCGCCATGCAGTCGAACTGTTTGTCAATTAACTCATACTGGATACTGTCCACCGGGGATCCTCCCACAACGATTGTTCCAACTTTTTTATTTTTCAGTTGCAAACCGCGGCAGTAGCACTTATCAATGATAAGTTTCAACTGCGCAGACATTCCCCACCAATATACCGGAGTAGCAAAAAGAATCACATCTGCAGCAGTAATTTTATCAATCGTGGGATTTGTATCATCCTGATCAATACATCCTTTATAACATTGACAGACCCCACATCCCTTACAAGGTGCTATATGATATCACATGCTCCGCTGACTGCGTCCTTTGCACTTTCCACTCCTTTTTCTTCAGAGATATAAGCTTCCGCTGTCTTTTCAAACGGTTCCTTTGTCTTCTACAATGTGATCCAATGCAGCCAGCGGCTCAAGTCCTTTCTCCTTCGCGATTGTCGCACGTGTGCGGCGCTTTGGACGATATGGGCGATACAGGTCTTCTACTGCCACAAGCGTTTCCTCTGCCAGAATCTGTTTCTTTAATTCTTCTGTCAGTCTCTGATTAATATCCAAGCTTTTTAGTTCTTTCCACTTTCATAGGCGTTCTGCACCCGTTCGGTCAGCACTTTTCCACCGTTTGCATACCATTCTACCACAAAAGTATCAAAGTAATCCACTGGTTTCTCCCCACTAATGATCTGAAGAAATGCTTCCTGTTCCAGTTCCTGTAATTCTTGCGGAATTTCTGCATTTACATTTTCCAGAGGCAATGTCGATGTACTTGTTATTCCTGCCTTCTGCAGTTCCCCCACAGCCTGAATTCTTGACGCATACGCCGCCCATCCATTCGCGGTTGTCAGCTGTCCATTCAAGTAAGATTTACATGTATTAAAATAAGACTTTTCCAAACCGCTAAGCTCTGATACATCAAGCGTCTTATCCAGTGCTGCCTGAATATGTTCTGTCGTACGGTAAAGTGCATCCTCATAATCCACATTAATATTCAGTGGCCGGGCCGTCGGATCTACATTAATAGAAAAATAATCATTCACTTCTCTTGCCGCACTATCCTTTGCATATCTAGACTGATCAAAAATCGCACTCACATACTTTGCTACAATTTCCGGATGCTCATATCCTTTACGCACCACCACATACATCCACTGGTCATACGATTCAAAAACTGATATCTTCTGCGTCTCATTTACCTGTTCTTTGTCTAAAAGATACGGTTTCCACTCTGCATTTGAATCGACATTATATGCTGCACTCAACGGGTTATTCGGAGCCCACCAGCGTCCATAGATAGCACCGCAATGTCCGGTTTTTAACAGATCATCTATGTTTTCCGTCTTTCGTAGCAGGAATCTCTGGTCGAGTATCTCATCCTCATATAGATTGTGAAGTTTCAAAAGCGCTTCTTTTGTTTCCTGTGTTACTGACCCATAAACTACATTTCCATTTTTATCCAGGATCCAGTGACATGGCATTGCACCGGCATGTATAAAAGTTGCATCCACTCCATAAGTCTGATCCGCACCGGCAACCACGTCTGTACTACAGGCAAGGCCGATTGTCTGACCGTCTCCTGCTGCATCCTGTTCTACAAATGCCCGGATCACTTCCAACGCTTCTCCTACTGTTTCCGGTTCCTTTAATCCCAACTTCTCAATCCAGTCTTTCCGCAGCCAAAGAAGCGGAGTTCCATCGTCAATCACCGTATTCGGAAATGCATATAGCTTTCCATCCACGGTTGCAGACTGTAAAAGAGAATCTCCATAACTTCATACATTTCTTTGATTGTATCTGTCGTACACTCTTCATACGTTTCTGTAAGTTCTTCGATCAGGCCTGCTTCAATCAGGCGGAGCAGGTTATCTCTTCCCTTCACAACAAGCACGTCTGGAATATCACGATCTTCAATCGCTACATTGACCGCCTCTTCATAAGTATTGCCATCCTGCAATTCAAAGACATCTTCATTCTGAATATTAAGTATTTTCTTCAAATATCTCGTATATGCATTATTTTCGTACGTATCTCCTACAGGAAGATTCGAATTATTCGCCCCTGCAATCTTGCCAAGTGTATAGGTAACAGTCTCAGGATATTTCCCAAGTGGTGTATGCATCGCTTTATACATCAGCTTTCTTTTCACTTTAACTGCATTGCTTGCACCAGACTCACTTTGAGATGCTTTTAACTGTTCCATCTGTCTTTGACTTTCCTTCGTCTCAAAATAGGTTCCGCACCAAAGCATCAGCAATAAAATTAATGCAAGATGGGCTGAGAGAATTCGCTTTTTCATATCGTTTTTCATAACACCTTCGCCTCCGTGTTCTTCGGAATCCGGATAAAGACCCGCGTTCCTTTTCCTGGAGTACTTTCTATCTTCATCTCACCTTTTTCTCCATAAAGGACATGGATTCTGTCACAGACATTTCGCACACCATAACCGGAGGACTGATATGTCAGAATCTGATCCGCCTTCTCCTGCGTCATTCCCGCACCATTGTCCCTGATTTCAAAGAAAATGTGCTCAGCCTCTTCACGAATCGTCAGCCACAACGTCGGATTCTCATTATCTGACACATCAATTCCATGATCGATTGCATTTTCTGCAAGTGGCTGCAGGATCAATTTCGGTATCAGATAATCATTAAGACCATCCGAAATCTGTTCAACCACACGGAACTCGTTGTCATGCATAACAAGTTGGATTTTGAGATATGCACGGATGTTATCAATTTCTTTTGCCACTGTAGTCATTGTTTCACCACGATTCAGGCTTGTCCGATAATAAGTAGACAGTGCCAATGTCACATGACTGATTTCATCCTCCCCCGCTTCAATTGCTTTCCAGTTGATGATTGAAAGCGAATTATAAAGGAAATGTGGATTGATCTGTGCCTGCAGTGCTCTCATCTCACTGTTCTGAAGCTGGATCTTACTCTCATATACTTCTGAGATCAAATGGTTCATCTGATCCATCATGCGCTGAAATGACCGGATCAGCACACCCACCTCGTCTTTGGATTTACTCTGCACGGTAACTTTACGAAGTCCCATATTGATCAGGTTCATATTTTCAGTCAATAACTCCAATTGCGATACCATACGGAGGGAAAAAACATATCCCAGAAAACTCAGAAGAAGAACACTGATTAAAATAATCGGAATATTTTTGAGCAAAAGCTTATGGATTGCGTTTTCACTTACTGCCTTTGGACGATAGATATAGAAATTCCATCCTGTATCCTTCATTGTCCGCCGTACCAGATAATAATTCTCACTGATACCTTTCAGACTCTCAATATCCTTCGGACGATATTTCTTATCCATAGAACACTCGGCATAAACAATATTTCCATTATCATCCTGAATCATGCCTCCTGTATTATCTGTAAGCTGGCTCATGAATGGTTCAAGAACTTTTTCATAATCCAGACGCATCTCCAACACCGCTTTGATCGTATCATTGTCATAGAATTTCCGACTGGCAATGATTGATTTATTCACACCGCGAGTGATGCTCCACTGCATTAATGTTCCCTCATTCAACCTGGAATACCACTGTTGATTCTCCGCTTCCGACATTGGAAGAAGTGTATCTCCATGTGGCACTTCTATATTGTCAGAATATAATGTAATGCTCTGGATCTCTTTGTGATAGATCGTCGGCATCTGCAACAGTGGATCAGCCACCTTCACATATTTCAAATACTTCTCATAATCCGACTCTGTCTCCACATCAAAAATATTCCTGAGATTTTGAGAATAAGACAGATAATCAACCAGGTTCTCATAGATCTGAGACTGATTCTCAATCGAACTCACTGACTGTTCCAACATTTTCTCCAGATTGTACTGTTCCTTCTCTCGCAATTGATTCATCATGCCATACTGCATGGAAAAAGCAAGGAATCCTACCGGAACCAGTCCTGCAATCAGCATCAAAACAGACAGTTTTTTACGAAATTTCAGATTTTCAAATCGATGGATCAACTTCCGTATTTGTTTTTTCATCCGCCGCTATTCCTTTCCTGCATGCTTCCGGTGTATCTCCGAAAAACTCTCTAAAACTTCTGCAGAAGTATGAGTTATTGGAAAATCCTACTTCTTTCGCAATTTGGGAGATTTTCATATTCGTTGTCTCTAAAAGCTCTTTTGCTTTATTCATTCGCACTTCACGGATAAAACGGTTCAGTGTCATCCCTGTTTCTTCTTTAAATACAGCGCTTAAATATCCCGGTGACAGAAAAACCATTGCGGAAAGTGTCTCTGCTCCCAGATCCTTTTCCTTATAATGGTGATAAATATATCCCTTCACGGTTGTAACTTCTGATCGGAACCCATCTTCCTGCTCTTGCATGCAATGTTCATATTCCTGAAGTACTTCTTCTACTATAGCAATCACATCATTAAGGTTTCTGCAGCGATATAATCGATCCACTCTCTTGGAAAGCATCTTTTCATCCAGCCCTTCCATCTGGTCGAGCAATTCTTTCATAATTCCAGAAAATACAAACTTTACATACATATCCGAAAATTGCTTATGCGCACGATATTTTTCTTCCAGTCTCTGAAAATCCTGACGGAGATGTGGCAGATCTTTATATTGAATATCTTTCGTAATCTGTTCCATGATTTCAGAATCTTCTGCCGGATCAGCTTTCTTCTCTTCCTGCTTCTCCCCGTGGAAAAACAGATGCTGACGTGGCTGATAGAACTGCTCTTCTAACATTCCTTCCAGCACCTTAAATTCCTCTGCCAGATTTTTTCCATCTTCGATTTCCTCACTGACTGCAAAATAACATTCACTGTCAAACTGGTGCGCAAAAAAACGATACATTTTCTCTACGATTCCATGATAATCTGCATATTTTTCCGTGAACAAAAAGATGGATTCGTTCGAATTCAGATTCACATAATGAAACTCTCTCTGCACCTCTTCCTTCAGGCTCATCAGGAAATGTTCCTCTTCCGTTTCGAAGAATCCATTTGAGGCACTGACAAGAACCATACGGGTAAATTGGGACAGATCATCTTCCATTCCATCTGTAAGTTTCTTAAACTGAACAAAATCTTCCTCTTTTCCCCCATACAGATATTTCAGTAAAAAGTATTTTTTCAGATAATCTTCTTTCTTTTCCTGCTGCTCTTTTTTCTCTATCTTAGAAGAAATATTTTCCATCACTCGTTGAAAAGTCTTATGGAATTCCTCCGGATCAACCGGCTTCAGAACATAGTCCACAACTCCATACCGCAATGCTTCTCTTGCATAAGAGAAATCATTATATCCGCTGAAGATCACGATTTCCATATCCGGATGATCTTCTCTCACTGCTTTCGTCAGCTCCAGTCCATTCATATAAGGCATCTTTACATCCGAAAATAAAATATCCACATGGTTTGATTCTAATACTCCCAGTGCATCCTTTCCATTCGTTGCTTCTAGGATCTGGAACTCTCCTTCCTCCCTCTTTAACAGAAAGCGGATTCCCCTTCGCTCCAGTTTTTCATCATCCACGATCAATATTGTAATCATTTCCCCACGCCTCCCTCACGTTCACTTTACATTTTCACTATTCCTTTTATAACGTCCGAAAACAGCAGGGAATGTTCACTCACTCTCTGCTGTCTTTTTTTAATTTTTATAATTCTATTTTAATTCATCTTTTAGACAATGTCCACACTAGCCTTTAACCGCTCCGGCTACAACGCCTCGATAATATATCTCTGGCAGAACAGGTAGAAGATGATAATCGGCACAATTGCAAGAACCAGAGTTCCCATCATTGCTCCCATATCTACAGAGCGTATCCACCTTTCAGATACTGAACTGCCATCGGCACTGTCTTATATTTTCTCTGATCCAGTACAAGTGATGGAAGCAGGTAGTCGTTCCAAATCCACATTGCCTGAAGAATTGTAACTGTTACACAAGTCGGCTTTGCAATCGGAAGTACAATTCTGAAGAATGTCTGGGTTGGTGTGCATCCATCAATCATTGCAGCCTCTTCAATCTCCAATGGAATGGATTTCATGAACCCGGTAAACATAAAGACGGAAAGTCCTGCACCAAATCCAAGGTAGATCACAACCAGTCCCCACGGATTTCCCATATGAAGCATATTTGCGATCTTGGATAATGTAAACATTTCCATCTGGAATGGCACGATCATTGCAAACAGGCAAAGCATGTAAAAGATCTTTGTAAATTTTGTCTTCACGCGGCAGATATACCATGCACACATGGAGCAACATAAGATAATCACTGCTACAGATAAGATTGTGATAAATAAACTCCATCCAAATGCCTGAATCAGCCCTGTCTGCTTAATACCACGGGTATAGTTCTCTAATCCGACATACATCTTTCCGGTCGGTATCTCGAACGGTGCTTTACTGATATAGACTTTTTTCTTAAAGGAGTTGATAAATACCAGTATGATCGGATACAGATACAGCAGGCTGAGTAGTGTAAAAATAACGGTTAATAATGTACCATGTTTTACTTTTTTATTCATTACTGCTGCACCTCCTTTGATGTTGTCAGTTTATTCTGGATCAATGCAATCACTCCTACGATAATAAAGAAGATAACTGCTTTCGCCTGTCCTACACCTTCCCAGCCAGTTCTTCCATAGAATGTATAATAGATATTCAGGGCAAGCATTTCTGACATCTTGTCCGGTCCACCGTTTGTCAATGCAAGGTTCTGGTCGAAAAGTTTAAATCCGTTTGTAAGTGTCAGGAAAGTACAGATTGTAATGGATGGCATAACCATCGGAATTGTAACATATCTTAAAAGCTGTACTTTATTCGCTCCATCAATCTGTGCTGCCTCGATCAGCTCTCCAGGAATATTCTGGATTCCTGAGATGTAGATGATCATCATGTATCCAACCTGCTGCCAGAGCATCAGGATAACCAATCCCCAGAAACCATATTTTGAAGAATATGTAAGTGTTTTCTGGAAATGTGCCAGAATACCATTTAATAACAGCTGCCATACATACCCAAGTACAATACCACCGATCAGGTTCGGCATAAAAAATACAGTACGGAAAATATTGGTTCCCTTGATATTCTTTGTCAAAAGCATTGCTACCGCAAATGCAAAAATGTTGATCAATAATACTGTCACAATTGTAAATAATGCGGTAAACCAAAGAGAGTGAAGAAAATCTCCGTCTCCAAGGATCTTTACATAGTTGCTAAGTCCAATAAATTTAGCGTCTGTCACCGTTGTGAACTTGCAGAACGAAAGATATACGCCTAACACAAACGGTGCAAGGAAACCTATCGTGAATGCAATCAGCGTCGGTAATACAAATACCGGAAAATATCTCTTTATTGCTTTTTGCATGTTCTTCTCCTCCTGTCTTTCTTTTCTGTAAAAAGCCTTTCTGCGCCTTTGCTTTTCACAATTCTAATTACATAATTTCAGCCTGCCCCGGTATGCTCGTTGGCAGGCTGTTTGATCTTCTTCTCTATTTCACAGCCTTTTTATCTGCCTATCCTGTGAAAAGTCTTTTTTATTCGTTTGCTGCTGCGTATTCTTCAGCCCATCCATCAACAAATGCTGTCTGTACACTATCCCATGCGCCTGTACCCTGTGCATAGTTCAGAAGAGCTCCACCAAGATTGTTTTTCCAGTTCTCAGATGGCATTGTTGTAAAGTTCCAGCTTACTGGTGTCTTTCCTGCCTCTGTATACTCAGCATTTGCTTTTACAAGCGGGTTGTCCGGAAGGTAATCTGAGAATGTTGTGAACGGTGTTACAAATCCCATCTCGTTAGCCAGCATGTCACGACCTTCATCGCTCTCAACTACCCATTTCATAAAATCAAGTGTTGCCTGAATGTCTTCTTCTGAAGCGTTCTTATTTACACACCAGTAGTTCTCAGATCCTGTACAAAGTCCCTGATTTTCTTCTCCATCAACTCCGATGTAGATTGGAAGCATTCCCATATCTTCATCTGCTACTTCATTATCTTTGATATCATTGTAAGCCCATGTACCATTCTGATAGAATACTGCTTCGCCAAGTGCAAATTCACTTGCTGCGTCATCTCCTGTCTTAGAAGAAATCATAGATGGCTCACATGTAGAGTTGTTCAGATACAGATCCCAGATCTGTTTGTAGTTGTCAAGGTATGTTCCTTTGATTGCATCTGTGCTGTCAATTCCGTCTGCCTTATACTCATAGTAGATTGGAAGATTTGCAAGGTGTGTCTTGAATCTCCAGTCAGAGGAAGAATCCATTCCTGCTGAAGTAAAAGCTCCTTCTACTCCAAGATCATCTTTGTGTGCCTGAATCTCTTCTGCAACTGTCTTAAGTGCCTGGAAGTTATTCAGATCATCAATTGATTTGATACTTGCATCCGGCAATTCTAAGTATTTGTTCAGAAGAGCTTTGTTGTAGATCAGACCATAAGTCTCAATAACATAAGCGATTCCGTCTACTGCGTCGCCATCTTTTAATATATAATCGTCAGACTCAACATCTTTATAAACATCGCTGTCTGAAAGGTCATAGCAATAATTTTTCCATGTAGCAAGTCCAACCGGTCCGTTTACCTGGAACAATGTTGGTGCCTCATCTTTTGCCATCTCTGATTTCAACTGTGACTCGTAAGTTCCTGATGCTGCTGTCTGTACATCAACCTGAACACCCGTCTCATCTGTATACTCTTTTGCAAGTTCTACCACTGGTCAGCCTGCTCTGGTTTAAAGTTCAGATAATAAACTTTTCCGGATGACTTATCTCCTTTCGCTGTTTCATCTCCGCTTGATGTGCTTCCACATCCTGCAAGCATTCCGCCTGCCATTGAAGCTGCAAGTACAAGTGCAAGAATCTTTTTCTTCTTCATAATTGAATCCTCCTTTTATGATTACTTTTCTTTGTTTTTCTTGATGATGTTATTATAAGAAAAAGTTCCAAAATAAGATATAATAAAATTCCAAGAAACATAACACTATTTCAAGATTATTGATAATTTTTAAAGATTTTGTGTATGATACAAGAGTTCAAAAAGAACCACCTGAAGAGGTTGGAGTCTTCTCGACTAAGATAAATAAGATTTTGAGAAAGGATGTGTCTGTTTTTTATGCTATCAGACACGACAGGATAGAAAAAAGATGGATCGTACGATCAACTATCAGATAACAGAAGAAGCGGACGGCCTGCGTATCGAGCAGTTCCTGCGTCACCAGGGCTACTCTTACCAGAACATCACCCAGTTAAAAAAGATGCCGGAAAGCATTTTAAGGAATGGAGTCTGGGAGTATATGCGTTCACCACTTGCTACCGGAGATCTTCTCTCAGTACATATTCAGGAAAATGAAAGTTCACCGAATATCCCTCCTGTCGAACTGCCGCTTAGCATTATATATGAAGATGAAGATATCCTCGTTGTCAACAAACCTGCCGGAATGCCGATCCATCCGTCACTGAATAATTATGAAAATTCTCTTGCAAATGGATTGATGTGGTACTACACGCAGCAAGGAAAGCCGTTTATCTTCCGCTGCACGAACCGTCTTGACCGGGATACTTCCGGACTGACTGTCATTGCCAAACACTTGATCAGTTCCAGTATTCTCTCTTCCATGGGGCTCGTCATGAGATTAAGCGTGAATATCTCGCGATCGTCCGCGGCAGTGTAACACCTCCATCCGGCACGATTGATGCACCACTCGCCCGCACCGGCAGTTCCATGATTGAGCGAAAAGTAGACTTCGAGCATGGAGAGCGTGCAGTCACACATTATAAAGTTGTAGAAGAAAAAACGGGCACAGCCTTGTCTCTCTTATCTTAGAGACCGGCCGCACCCATCAGATCCGTGTCCATATGCAATATTTAGGTTTTCCTCTTGTCGGTGATTATCTATATAATCCGGATATGGAATATATCCACCGTCAGGCATTACATTCCTGGAAGCTCTCCTTTATTCATCCGATCACAAGGGAGCCGATGGAATTTACAGCAGAACTGCCTGATGATATGAAAAAGATTCTTCTATAGTAATTCCTTGCGTAAAGAAAGTCCCTCACAATCGAGGGACTCTTCTTATACACTAAGCTTCTTATCTGCCATCCATCCGCTAAGTAAAAATACTATTACACAGATTATAATGTAGTAAGCAGGATATCCGACACCAAAGAACGAATCTCCTTCGACCTCTACATTCGGAAGTACATTGCTGATCAGATTATAAATCTTTTCTATTATAAATGTAATTCCAAAGAAAGCTACGATTGAGATTCCTCCTGCATATTTTGAGTTTCTCAAAATCGTTCTAGAACCAATCACTGCAAGATATCCAACCATCACAACCTCTATCCATCCGACAAAGATGCAGAAAAGATTCCAGATAATCTGTGCGATCAGCTGCCCTTCGCCTGACAATTGTATAAAACTATCTCTTATGATCGCAAATACATTTCCAAGTTCTCCGACATACTGAAGCATCCCTACAAAACAAAGCAGTCCGGCAATCACATAAAGTGCAAACACGAAAAACATCTGTACAATCGCTACAACAAATTTTGCTCCAAGAATTTCCCATACGGATTTCGGAGTCATCCAGATCATATAGCTTTGCTTTGTTTTCAAATCTCTGTTTAAAATCAGTATACTCTCAATTCCCATATAGAACACTACAAAAAACGATCCGACTAATAAAAGCGTTGCACTGATTCCCATCAATGCATCCTTTTCAACCAGCACGCCTCCAAGAAATGTAAGCACACAGACAGCTAAAGCTACCATAACAATCATTCTCGAAGTCCGCTGTTTCTTCCATTCATATTTCATTAATTTTCCCATCGATACTCCCTCCTTACATCTTCTGCAGATAAAGCTCTGCAAGTGAATTTCCCGTTGTCATTCTCTCTGTCTCAACATTCACGACATCCACAAGCTGTCCATCTTTTATAAAATCGCATCCTCAATAAAGCTTTCTACCTCTTCAATCAGATGAGTAGAGATCACCATTGTACGATTCTCATCTGCTTCTTCCAGGATCAAAGCAATGATCTCTTCTCTCGCTTTATAGTCCACACCGTTCAAAGGCTCATCTAACAAGAGAAGATCTGCTTTTCTCGCCAATGTCGCTGCCGCTTTCAGCTTGGCATTCATTCCGCTTGACATTGCAGATGCTTTCATCTCTTCATTCAAGCCCAGACGTTCAATTGTTTTTCTAAACTGCTCTCTGTCAAAATCCTCAAAGAAATCTGCATAATATGCTTCCACGTCTTTTACTTTCATATAGCTATAGAAAAATGGTTCCGTAGACATATATGCAATGGAAGCTTTGTCATAATAACTGAGTGGATGTCCCTCAAATAAGATTTCTCCTTCTGTCGGCTTTGTCAGTCCTGCTGCCATCTTCATAAGCGTTGTCTTACCGCTTCCGTTTTCTCCAAGAAGACCATAAATCGTGCCCTTTTTCAAGTTCAGCGTAAGTTCTTTAACTGCTTCTTTATTCCCAAACTTCTTCGTGATACTTCTATACTCTAACATCATTTCTACTCCTCCTCGTAATCGGCAATCTGCTCGATAATCTCGCCT
>ENA-OQAS01001334-OQAS01001334.1-human-gut-metagenome-genome-assembly--contig:-NODE-1334-length-11671-cov-2.441355_pt1 | contig 11671 bp, 21 predicted proteins | sample MGYA00242733_ERZ504523 | MGnify/ENA primary metagenome ERZ504523 (study PRJEB26092, sample SAMD00036239) | human gut metagenome | host: Homo sapiens | study: EMG produced TPA metagenomics assembly of... | reverse complement strand
GATTTTTGATCTTTTTCAGATATCTGGCATAATTGGTAAGCCCGGTGCCATTATAACTCCACAATTCCTTCATGCGGAAAGTACATTTCGTTCTCCTGAAAGATATTCCTGATAATCCCGGTAAGACGGTCATGGAACTGCCGTAGCTTTTTCGGTATTCTTCCCGGTGATCCTCTCCGTCTTCTTTTTGCATAATGGCATCCAGAAGATAGGGCCTTGCGATCAGGCCTCTTCCGTACATGACGCTGTCTGCATCCGGAAATTTCTCCCGGATTTCCTGATAAGCCTCCACTGAAAAAATATCCCCGTTATATCCTAGGGGAACCTTCAGCTTTTCCCTTGCCTCCTCATACAGTCCATATCTGGGAACTCCCTTATAATGATCCTTCAGAAGGCGTGGATGGATGATCAGCTCCTTCAGCGGATATCTGCCGTAGATCTCAAGAAGCCGTTCCCAGTCTTCCTCGTAATCCGTTCCCACTCTTGTTTTATGGAGATCTCCATCCCGGTCTTTTCGAAGATCTCATCCAGAAAACGTTCCAGCTTATCCGGCTCGCCCAGGAAACCGGCACCCTTTCCCTTGGCTGTGACAGTTCCCGAGGGGCATCCCAGATTGAGATTCACTTCCCTGTGTCCGTATTCATCCCGGAAGATATGAGCTGTTTTCACAAAATCCTCCGCATTGTTGGTCAGGACCTGAGGGATCACCGGAAGATCTCCGTTGGTTTCCGGTGATACCTCTTTGATCTCCTTGCTACTGAGACGTTTATTGGGTTTGGCAGTGATGAAGGGAGTAAAGTATTTATCCATGGGATAAAAACAGTCATGATATGCATTCCGGTAAACCCAGTTGGTTACGCCCTCCATAGGTGCCAGATAATTCTTCATTGTTTATCCTCCTTCATCCGGAAATAGATCTGCTTTCTCCCTCCGCTTCCTGTGGGGATCCTGCCTGTCTCATAATTTCCCAAAGATTTGATAAAGGGGGTCAGCTTGGAATATCCGTAATTACGCACATCAAAATCCGGAAGTCGTTTCCCAAGCTGGTCGCCCAGCTGTCCGGAGGAAAGCCATCCCTCTTCATCAGAAAATTTCTCGATGATGGCATTAATGGCCTTGCGCACCCGCTTGAGATCTTTGTTCTTCCTGGAGCCGGAGCTGCTCTGTTTACTGCTGTTTCCAGATTTTTTAGCTTCTGCTGCAGTAGCCAGATCTTCCTTCTTCTCTTCCTCCTGTTGGTTGCGATAGAGAAGATCCAGATATTTAAACTGGTTGCATGCGGAAATAAACGGCTTCGGCGTCTTCTCCTCTCCCATACCCAGGACCAGCATTCCGGATTCCCGGAGTCTTGCTGCCAGACGGGTGAAATCACTGTCCGAAGAAACAATACAATATTCATCCACATTCCGGAATACAGAATATCCATGGCATCAATGATCATCGCCGAATCGGTGGCGTTTTTTCCGGTGGTATAGCTGTACTGCTGGATAGGAATGATGGAATCCTCCAGAAGAACCTTTTTCCAGGAGGAAAGCCGTGCACTGGTCCAGTCTCCATAGATCCGTTTGTAGGTGGCTATGCCGATGTTTGCCACTTCATCCACGATGATCTTGATGTATTTGTCTGATACATTATCTGCATCGATCAGTATTGCAATTCTTAATTCGTTGTCCATAAATCCAACCTTTTCTGTTTAATCTGTGCCCTCTCCGCTACGGATCAATGCTCCAGCATGATCTTGAGGATCTCTCTGTCTGTTTCCTTCATACCGTCTTTTCCGATCTGTCCCACACAGCTGATGGTCTCTGCGGTTTCTTCCTGGAGAATTCCTGTATAAGGTGCATAAGACTGCCCGTTCATGGCAAGATGATGCGCCAGAAAGGCTGCGTCAAGACAGGCTGCGATCTTGGCAGCACAGGAGATCTTGGCCCCATCACAGATGATTCCCGGAATATTGGCGAGGGTATTCTCGATCGTTTTTTGATCAGGGAAATATCTCCGCCTACCATATAGGTAATGGCAGCTCCGGCTGCACAGGAGGCCGATACCGCACCGCAGAAGGCAGACAGCTTCCCTATATATTGCTTCTGATAAACTGTGAGGAGATTGGAAAACACCAGAGCCTGTAGAGGCTGTAATCCGGCAGCTCCATCTCTCTTGCATAGACGATCAGCGGAACAGAGCATGCAATTCCCTGATTTCCGCTTCCGGAATTGATGACAACCGGCATATCACAGCCACCCATACGTGCCTCAGAAGCCGCTGCAGTAAGACTTCTCATTCTGGTGAGCATATCGTGAGAATAATTTTCACGGATCACGCGCCCGATACCCAGGCCGTATTTTCCGGTCATTCCCTCATGAGCAATGGCCATATTGCTTCTGATCTGCGCATCCAGAAGCTCCTTTACATCGGAAAGCTCTACGGTATCTGCAAATTCCCGAATATCCTCCAGATTTAACAGGCCGCGGTCCGTCTCTTCCTTTTCTTCCACTGCTTTATCTGCATCAAGGAGGATTTCCCCGTTTTTGCTGATCCTGGTCACGTTGATATGGTCGTATTTGATCTCCAGGCTGACGGTATCTTCACCAGCATACATTTCGATGATAATGTGAAGGACCACCGGCGTATCCAGAAGCTCTACCTTACAGATATCTGCCTCCAGAAGTTCCCGGCAGCGTGCCCTGCCCTTTTCATCGACTTTGGAAAGAACTTCCATATTCAGTGAGGCATCTCCTGCCACCGCCCCAAGGATCACACCTGCAGGAATCCCCTTTAAGCCTCCTGAATTGGGAATGATCACACAACGCACATTTTTGATGATATTTCCGGAACATTTTGCTACGATACGCTCCGGCTCTTTCCCAAGGATCTCTCTTGCTCTTGCCGCACCATAGGCAGAGCGATCGGTTCTGTACATCCCATAGCCGGGATCATCTCCTCACGGAGGATCGCCAGATAGTTTTTATATATATTTTTGTCCACTTTTTTATTTACCTTCCCGTATTTTATGATTATTTCTTTTCCTGATATTTATGACATGCTACCATATGTCCCGGCTCCACCTGACGAAGTGCCGGGGTTTCCTGTCTGCAGCGTTCCTCACACCACGGACAGCGGTTATGGAAGCGGCAGCCCCCGATAGATCTGGACTGTACTCCGGTATCCGTAACGATCTGATCCAGAGTTTTGACTCTTGGGTCCGGAACCGGAATCGAGGAGATCAGCATTTTTGTATAAGGATGCAGCGGATTGGAATAGAGCTTATCTGCATCTGCGATCTCCATGAGATTTCCAAGATAAAGCACCCCGATCTCATCACAGATCTTTTGGACCACCTGCAGCTGATGGCTGATGAACAGATAGGTCAGCCCGTACTTTTCCTGAAGATCCTGAAGCATCTGAACGATCTGGGCCTGCAGGGAAACATCCAGCGCAGAAATGGCTCATCGCAGACTACAAATTCCGGCTGTACGGAAAGTGCTCTTGCAATGGAAATCCTCTGACGCTGTCCGCCGGAGAACTCATGAGGATACTTCAGAAGATCCTGCTCTTTGAGGCCAACCACGCGGATCAGTTCTTTTGCACGCTCTTTGCGTTCTTTCTGCGTGTACATTTTATGGATCGCCATAGGCTCGCAGATGATATCCTGCACTGTATGGCTTGGGTCCAGAGAGGAATAGGGATCCTGAAAAACGGACTGCATTTTTTGCGGTATGGAAGCAGTTCTTTTTCCCCCATGGCTCCGATCTCTGTTCCTTCATAAAAAATCTCACCGCCTGTGGGTTTATGATAACGTAGAATTGCCTTTCCGATGGTAGATTTTCCGCTTCCGGATTCTCCTACCAGACCGAAGGTTTTTCCCTTTTCAATAGAAAAGCTTACCTGATCCACAGCCTTCAGTATGCCCGGCTTAAAGGACAGAAGCTTCGGAGATTTCTGTTTAAAATATACTTTCAGATCTTTTACTTCAATTAAGGGCTTGCTCATCTCTTCTCCTCCCTTCTGTGACAGAATATCCTGTGTCCCTCTGAAGCCTCATAATATTTCGGAAGACAGGCTTCACACGTTTTGTCCGCATATTTACAGCGATTGAGGAAGGGACACAGATCACCGTTTCCATCCGAAAGATCTCTCTCCAGAAACTGTTCAAAAGTACCTCCCACCCGCGGCATGCTTGCGATCAGTGCCTGTGTATAGGGATGTCCCGGATGAAGAAAAATTTCCTCTACGGTTCCCTCTTCCACCACGTAGCCACCACACATAACAGCTACCCGCTTACAGGTCTGCGCCACGACGCCCATATCGTGGGTGATCAGATGATGCTCATATTGTTCTTTTTTTGAAGTTCCAGAAGAAGATGAAGGATCTGCGCCTGGATCGTAACGTCCAGAGCTGTGGTCGGCTCATCGGCGATCAGGACCTTCGGATCACTGCTCATGGCCATGGCGATCATCACACGCTGGCGCATACCGCCGGAAAGCTCGTGGGGATAGCTGTTCATAGCCTTTTCCGGGTCTGTGATGCCTACGGCTGTGAGAAGCTCCAGCACCCGGGCCTTTGCTTCTTTTTTGTTCATGTTGGTATGGCGTCGGATCAGCTCTACCATCTTATTGCCAACAGTGTAAACCGGATTCAGTGCGGAAAGCGAATCCTGAAAGATCATGGCGATCTCACCACCGCGGATCTCACGGAGCTCTGCTTCATTTTTCTTCAGGATATCTTCTCCCCGGAACAGGATCTCACCGCCCATGATCTTACAGTTGGATGGTCCGAGACGGAGAATGGATTTGGTGGTCACACTTTTTCCGCTTCCGGACTCTCCTACGATCCCGAAAAATCCCCCTCACCGATGGCAAAGCCAGCACCTTTTACTGCCTGTGTCTCTCCAAGGTCTGTAAAGAAAGACACCTTCAGATCTTTTACTTCCAGTAATTTTTCCATATGTAAATGTCCTCCTTACTTGGGCTCGAATACTTTTCTTAATACTTCTCCCAGATAATTGAAGCTGACGACAGTGATCAGGATCAGGATTCCGGGGAAAATAGCCAGATACGGTGCCTGCTGGATATAGCGCTGTGCATTGCTCAGCATACTTCCCCAGGAAGCCGTAGGCGGTTGGATACCCAGGCCGAAAAAGCTCAGTGCAGATTCCATCAGGATGGCATTGGCAATGTTCATGGTTGCAGCCACGATAATGGTAGGCATGATGTTAGGCAGGATATGATGTACAATGGTGGAGAATTTCTTCTGTCCGGAGATCTTTGCATAGATGACATACTCTCTCTCGTTCAGGGAAATGGTCTCGCCACGGACGATCCTGGCAATGTTCATCCAGGTCAGAAAGCCGATGATCAGGACAATGTTCTGAAGTCCCGGTTTCAGGAAGGCATTCATAACGATCATGATCAGGAATGTCGGAAGGCTCATCAGCGCATCCACCAGACGCATCAGCACCGCATCCACCGTTCCTCCCACAAAACCGCTGATGGAACCGATGATCACACCAAGGGCTGTCGAAAGCACCATGGAAAGGAAGCCCACCAGAAGGGATGCTCTTCCTCCGTAAATACAGCGAGCCAGATAATCCCGTCCCATATCATCCGTACCGAAAAGGTGTGCCATGGATGGAGCATTCAGTCGCTCTGTGGCGCTGATGGCATTGGGATCTACCGGATACAAAAAGGCAAAAATGGAGATCAGTGCCAGCAGGATGATCGCTGCTGCACCTACCACTGCAAGTTTATTTGTCTTAAAACCAAGTTTGATATTTTTCCAGATATTTTCTCTCATGTCCCTTTACCTCCTAACATCCTGCTTTGCGGATCCTCGGATCAAAGACAGCATACAGGATATCTGCCAGAAGATTTCCGAGCACCACGAGAAGCGCGGTAAACATGGTGATTCCCATGATCAGGGGATAATCATACTGCATAACAGCGGTCACTGCCAGCTGACCGATTCCCGGCCATGCAAAAACCTGCTCGGTGATAATGGCACCGGAAACCAGAGACTGCAGGCTCATTCCGAGAACTGTGATCATAGGAAGCATGGCATTTTTCAGTACATGCCGGAAAAGGATTCCAGACTCTTTCATTCCGTAAGCCTTCTGCACCATAACATAATCGGAGGACATTTCCGTAATGGTACTGCTTCTTAAATACCGGATGTACTGTGACGCATTTGCAAAGGTCAGAACTGCGCAGGGCATGACCATATGCAGGATCAGATCTCCTAAGGAACGGTTGCCGTCTGAATGCATACCGATACTTGGCAGGATATGGAGATGCACACTGAAGAGATAGATCAGCATGATACCGAACCAGAACGTAGGAATGGAGATACCTACATAACAGAACATGCTGGTGATCTTATCCAGAACACCATTTTTATTCTTTCCGGAATACAGGCCCAGTACAATGGCAATGAGAAAACCAAGCAGCATGCTGGTTCCCATTAGGATCACGGTTGCGGGAAGCTCTCCAGCATCTGTGTCAGGACCGGTCGGTTATTCATCAGGGAATTTCCGAAATTCCCGTGAAGGATCCTTCCCAGCCACAGAAAGTACTGCTCATAGACAGGCTTTGTAAGTCCCAGGCTTTCTCTCAGGTTCTGGATATATTCTTCACTCATATTTGGTTCCACATAAGTCAGGACAGGATCTCCGGGCGCTGCTTTTGTCAGTGCAAAGCAGAGAACAGAGACAATAAACAGTGTCAGAATACACTGTATCAGACGGTTTACGATCTTCTTCAAAATGTACCTCCTTTATTTTCCCCGAAAACAGGAAATCGGCTGGCGCAAAAAACGCGTCAGCCTCTTTCTGTTTCCGGTATTCATCCGCTATAAAATTATTTATTTCTCCAATGTGTAAATCTTGGAATAATCATAATAAATAGTTTTTAACAGACATTCATCAAAGCCTCCGAAATCTTTACTTACCGCATAGAAACCATTGGAATAAGCGATCGGATAGATATACATGTTATCATTGATCGTATTCTGGATCTCCTTATAAATCTCGCCACGTTTTGTCTCATCTGCAGTGCTGTTGCCATCTTCCCACAATGCATCCAGATCTGTATCCTTGATCCTGGAATAGTTGGAACGGCTGTCGGAAGAACTCATGTCTGCATAAAGGCTCGGCTCTTCTCCCAGAGTGTAGAAGCTCAGTACCAGATCATAATCTGTGCACTCCGTATCCTTTGTCTTATTCTTGAAGGTAGACTCATCTGTAGGAAGAAGATTGATGGTGATTCCTACATTGGCAAGGGCAGACTGTACATACAGAGCTTCACTCTCCATTGTCTTATCTGTGGAGATATACATCAGGTTCAGAGAAAGACTTGTCTTTCCTGCTTCGGAAAGGAGCTCCTGTGCTTTAGCCGGATCATTGTCGTAGGTATTGTCCGGTTTTGTATAGTAGAGTGTATCCGGTGTAAAAATAGAATCTGCAGGCTCTGCATAATCCTCGGAAAGGAAAGCAAACTGACAGAACTCCTCTTTATTCAGTGCGTATGCGATCGCCTGACGTACCTTTACATCCTGAAGATCTTCGTTCAGCTCATTCATGAACATGGCGTTGACACGTCCGGAATTATAGGTATTGATGTTTACGTTATCGTAAGCACTGACGGTATCGTAATCATCTGCGCTGATCAGACGTGCATCCAGATCTCCGCTTGCAAGTGCCGCATTGGCGGAGCTGGAATCCTTTACGATCTTGAAGGTGATGGAATCCAGATTTACATCATCAAAATAGTCATCGAATTTTGTTACTTTATAATACTCTCCGGATTTGTATTCCTCGAACTTAAAAGGACCACTTCCCACCGGTTCATTGTTGAGATCACTTTCTCCGATATTCTCCACGCCGTCATAAATATGCTTCGGAATACAGTAAACCTGGCTCAGTCCGCCAAGAAATCCTGCGGAAGATGATCCAAGGGAAATCTTGACTGTAAGGTCATCAACCTTCTCTGCCTCTACTGCCTTGTCATTAACGTATCCGTAAGAAGAATACGGAACATTCTGCTTCTCATCTACCAGCACCTGCATGGTGAATACCACATCATCGGCTGTGATCGGCTGACCGTCATGCCATTTCAGTCCGTCTTTGAGCTTCAGTGTGAATTCGCTGGCATCATCATTGGCTGTTACACTTTCGCAAAGTCCGTTTCCATAATACATCTCTCCGTTCACGATCTCAAAAAACGGGCTGTACAGTGCCTGCATCATATCGAGCTTGTCTGATCCACAACATAAAGCGGATTGATGTTCTGCGGATCTGCTGTTTCTGCAATGGTAATATTTCCGCCTTCCGCCTTGGTTCCTTCTGTTTCTGCTGCAAAGTAGTCATTCCTGACATAACAGTTGTTCCTGCCACTGCAGCAGCCAGAAGCGCTGCCAGTACTTTTTTTCTCATTTCCTGTTCCTCCTGTGTTTCAGTGAGTATTCCTCTTTTCCCACCAGTTTAATATGATATAGGTAAAATAATACTATACCATATTACCTTTGTCAAGCTGTCCCTGGCTCTTCAGAGATTTTTTTACTGCATTTCGTTAAAGCTTGTATTTATTCTACATACAGATCACACAGGCGTCAAGATAAATTTTCTGTATCTTGCCTCTGATCTATATATATTTCCTTAATTCGTCATATTTTTGATCCAGCGTCCGTAATTGCACTTCAAAAAATGCAGGCACGCATTTAAAGATCTGATCTGCATTCAGGCAGCATACCACCACTGCCGGAGATGCCTTGACCACAAATGCCATAAACATGGACAGAGGGATCACGATCCCCCAGGTACTGATCAGGTCCACCTTCATGGAATAAGCAATGCTTCCGCTTCCCCGGATGATACCACCGTTTGTCGGCATCTGATAGGACATTCCTACCATCACTACACTTAAGTTATTACCGAAAACCCGAAGGCAACCCCTGCAATTTCCACACAGCGCAGTGTAGCAAGCAGGATCTGCGTCACCGCAAAGAAAAAGTAAGTAACCGGATGATCGCCAGATAGGAAAGACCGGCTTCGATAATCGTCTGGTCTGTTGTAAAAAGCCCCAGCAGCTGTGTTGGAAAAAGGCTGGCCAGGATAAACAGCACAAGGGCAATAAAAAAGCCTGTGCGCATGGCCCAGGCACCGATCTTCCTTACCGGCTCTGTCTCTTTCTTTCCCCATTACTGACTTCCGAATATGACAAGTCCGTCTCCCAGAGCCATAAGCAGCTGCTGAAAGACGAACTGTACCTGGTTTACGGTAGTCACACCGGATAATGCAGTTTCGCTGAAGGCTCCAAGCATAATGTTGTCAGCAAGATTGACACTTAAGGTCACTACATTCTGCAACACCAGCATGGAGCATAATTTCAGAAAATTACGATAAAAATTCGTCATCAGTCTTTTACGATGGCAATGATATCATCTGCGTTGATCACCAGATATTTCTCACCCTCATATTTGATCTCAGTTCCTGTGTATTTTCCGTAGATCACACGGTCACCTGGCTTTACCTGTACCGGTACTTCTTTACCGTCTACGACCTTACCGCCACCTACTGCGATAACCTCTGCCTGCTGGGTTTTCTCCCTGGAGCTGTCCGGAAGCACGATGCCGGATGCGGTTTTGTCTTCTGTCTCAAAATATTTTACGATAACTCTGTCTGCAACTGGTTTTAATGCCATGTTCATTTCCTTCTTTCTGTGATTATTAGCACTCTTGAGTTTCGAGTGCTACTCTTTTTTATCATACTACATATCCGAAAATTGTCAAGATATTTGCGGATATGCAGTATGATATTATTTATGATAGGGTTCTCCGCTGATGATACGATAGCTGCGGTAGATCTGTTCCAGAAGGATCACACGCATCAGCTGATGAGGAAATGTCATCTTCGAAAAGCTTAAAGCATAGTCTGATCTCTTCAGTACTTCTTTTCCAAGACCGATAGAGCCGCCGATCACAAACTGGATATGGCTGGTCCCACGTATCCCCAGTTCGTTGATCTTCCGTGCGAAGTTCTCAGAGGTCAGCTGTTCGCCTCCGATCTCCAGAGTGATCACAAACGCATCGTCCCGGATATATTTGAGAAGACGCTCCCCTTCCTTGTTCCGAATGGCATCTTCTACTGTTTCGCTGGCATTATCCGGTGTTTTTCGTCGGACACTTCTATGATCTCCAACTTGCAGTAACGCCCGAGGCGCTTGGAATACTCCGCAATGGCATCCCGCAGATATTTTTCCTTGATCTTCCCTACTGTCAGGATACTTATTTTCATCCGCCGTTCTCCTCCAGATAATTCTCAAATTCTTCTGCTGACATCAAAACCTTCCTTGGCTTGGTTCCTTCCTCCGGGCCTACCACTCCTGCGTCACAAAGCTGATCCATGATCCTTGCCGCACGGTTAAATCCAATCTTGAACATACGCTGGAGCATACCGATGGAGGCCTTTTCCTTCTCAATGATAAATTTACCGGCTTCTGTAAAATAGACATCTCTGTCACCGCCGCCGGCTCCTCCCGGGACACCGGCTGTATTGACCTGCTTCTCGATGGAGGTATCATAAACAGCACCCTGGTTTTTGTCAGAAACATATTCTACGACTGCACTGACCTCCTCATCTGAAACAAAAGCACCCTGCAGTCTGGCCGGCTTCTGATACCCCTGAGGATAAAACAGCATATCGCCCTTGCAAGAAGCTTCTCGGCACCGTTCATATCTAGGATCGTCCTGGAATCCACACCGGAAGATACGGAAAATGCGATCCTGGACGGCATATTGGCCTTGATCAGGCCTGTGATGACATTGACAGATGGCCTCTGGGTAGCAATGATCAGATGGATACCTGCTGCACGTGCCAGCTGGGCCAGGCGGCAGATCGCATCCTCAACTTCTCCCGGCGCAACCATCATAAGATCCGCAAGCTCGTCCACGATGATCACGATCTGCGGCATCTTCTCAGGTGCCTTTTCTCCCTCCGGACCCGCATATTGGCAACTTTTTTGTTATATTCTCCAAGATTACGTACCCCATATTCCGCAAAGGCATTGTAACGCTGGTCATTTCAGAAACAGCCCAGTTCAGCGCACCGGCCGCTTTCTTCGGATCTGTGACTACCGGAATGAACAGGTGCGGGATCCCGTTATATACACTGAGCTCCACCACCTTCGGATCGATCATGATCAGACGCACCTCATCCGGTGTCGCCTTATAAAGGATGCTGATGATCAGCGTATTGATGCAGACGGATTTCCGGAGCCGGTTGCTCCGGCGATAAGAAGATGAGGCATCTTGGCAATATCTGCCACTACCGGTTTTCCGGCAATATCCTTACCTGCTGCAAAGGACAGCTTGGATTTTGCATTTTTAAACTCCTCTGACTGAAGGAGATCCCGCAGCATGACCGGGCTGTTCTCCTTGTTCGGGACCTCGATCCCCACGGCTGCCTTTCCCGGTATCGGTGCTTCGATACGGATATCCGGTGTAGCAAGATTCAGCTTGATATCATCAGAAAGACCAACGATCTTACTGACCTTCACATCGATCGATGTACAGCTACGTACGTCTGAGCATCGATCGATGTACAGCTACGTACGTCTGAGCATCGATCGATGTACAGCTACGTACGTCTGAGCATCGATCGATGTACAGCTACGTACGTCTG
>ENA-OQAS01001333-OQAS01001333.1-human-gut-metagenome-genome-assembly--contig:-NODE-1333-length-11692-cov-2.186857_pt1 | contig 11692 bp, 18 predicted proteins | sample MGYA00242733_ERZ504523 | MGnify/ENA primary metagenome ERZ504523 (study PRJEB26092, sample SAMD00036239) | human gut metagenome | host: Homo sapiens | study: EMG produced TPA metagenomics assembly of... | reverse complement strand
CAGTCAACTCCGTCACAACTGCAGAGTATGGCGCTTCCAAAGCAGCCAGACCGTTTAACAGCCGCCTGGATAAGAGCAAACTGACAGCCAATGGTTTCACACCACTCCCCACCTGGCAGGATGCACTGGGACGTTATCTCAAGGAACTGGATTTCTAACAAGACGGAGTAATTTCCTATAACATAAAAAATCAGCTGGCAGCCGGCATATATTATACCGATTGTCAGCTGTATTTTTTATACTCTTTTTCTGTTTTCTTCTGCTATTCTTCTTCTCTGCTGCGCTCCATATATTTTTCCATATCCAGTATTTTCTCTGATTTTGCAACGATCAGGGATGCTGCCACATCACCAAGACTATTGCTCATGGCACGCATCATACCCAGAAGCGAATCCATTCCCATGACCAGACCAATTCCAGCCAAAGGCACCTGCATCTGAGTCAGCAATACTGACAGACACACAAGCCCTGCTCCCGGCACTCCCGCGCTCCCACCGACAGGACCAGAACAGAGAAAACATGGACAACAGCATTCCTCCACTGATCTCCACCCCAAAGATCCTTGCCAGTGTCATGCCGAATATTACAAGATATATACAGGTTCCATCCATATTCACTGTTGCACCTAAAGGAATTGACAGAGAATAGATTTTCTTTGGAATGCCAAGCTTATGTTCACAGGCATCCATATTTACTATGATCGCAGCATTACTGGATGCCAGTCCAAACACCTGCAACATAGTAGGGCTGTATTTCTTTATAAACGGTACAGGAGTCAGATGTCCGATCAAAAGGATCAGCAGACAGTAAATTACCAGCATTACAATAATACCAACTGTAAAAGTTCCCAACATTGCCAGCATTGACAGCAATACATCCGGTCCTGTCTTTAATATAACTGTTAAAACAGATGCAAATGTTGCAATCGGTATAAACTGAACCAGAATAACCGTAATCTTCAGGAAAAGTGAATTACAGGCTTCAATATATCCTTCAATATTTTGGAATAATCTCCGATCTTTCCAAGTGCGATCCCGATCAGGATTGCAAGAAAAATCAGCTGCAGCATATTGGATTCCAGAAAAGGTTTCACAAAATTCGAAGGAATAATATTAACAATAGTATCCTTAATAGAGATACTGACATCCGAAGATGCAATTGCTGACATATCTGCAGTCAACTTGATGCAAGCCTCGGATCTCCGGGCTGAAAAACATAAAAAATACCAGTTGAGGAAAGAATAGCCAGTACAGTCGTAAGCATATAAAATCCCATAATCTTACCACCGATCCTGCCAACCTCCTTCAGATCTCCAAACTGAGAAATACTGCTGACAATGGAAAAGAATACCACAGGACCTACGATCATTTTTAATGCATTCAGAAACATGGTACTGATAGATGAAAAGATATTATCATTTAATGCAGTATTAACTGTATCAGGTACAAAGGTCTTCATAAGCATTCCCACCACAATGGCTGCTGCAGGGCAAACATTGTCTGTATTGCCATTGCATGTGGATTTTTCTGTACCATGATCTCCACCATATTTGTATGATTCTTATTCTTATAGCGCAGCTGGTCTTTATTAGATCTCAGAAGGATATCTCTGATCATTCCCTCTTCTTCCTGCGAAGACTGCTGATCATCATTCTCCCGGTTCAGTACCTCCTCAACTGTATATCCCTGTATCAGTTGAAATTCCTGTCCCCTGAGAGTCATATTGACATAAATCCTGTTCAGATTTTTATTTAAACTGATACCAATCTGATCATCTTGACTCTCTGCGTGTTCAGTCAGTTTAACCAGCGCTTCCTCTGCCACAAGCATTGTCTTGATTCTTTGCTTTTTTGCAATTTTTAATTCTGTAAGACCATTCTCAACAAAATTAATGCCGTCTGATATTTTGACTGTTCAATTGATATTTTTTATGCATATTTCCCCCTATCTTACGAAACTATCCTTCCAGCCCACTGCAGAACAAACAATCAGGACTTTATCTGTCAGACCACTACCTTCGTTTTATTCTGCTGCATTTTCTGCCATGCACATCCGGCAACGATCAGAAGCAGTCCCAAAATATCCGTCATAAGCGTTGGATTGATAAGCATCAGTCCTCCTACAGCCAACATAACGCGGACAATTGCAGGCATCTTCACAAACAGAAAACCTTCCAGTGATGCTGACAGACCAAATACGCCGATTAGTGAAGTGATAAAAATCTGAACTACACTGACAGCAGTGGTATCGATCAGAAGCATGGACGGATTGAAGCAGAATACATACGGCACAATGAATACCGCGATAGCCAATTTCGAAGCTGTAAATGCAGTCTTCATTGGGTTCGATTTTGCGATTGCAGAACCTGCATAAGCAGCAAGTGCTACCGGCGGTGTAATATCTGCTACAATGCCGAAGTAAAATACAAAGAAGTGAGCTGCCATAATCGGCACTCCCATACGTACCAGAATCGGTGCACAGGTTGCTGCCATGATACAGTAGTTTGCAGTAGTCGGAACACCCATACCAAGAACAATACAGCAAAGCATTGTCAAAAGAAGCGCAATGATCAGTTTTCCGTTTGCAACACTGATAATTCCGTTAATCAGGTCATTTGCAAGGCCTGTCATAGTAATGGAACCGGAAATAATACCTGCAACACCACAGGCTACAGCTACAGAAATAACACCTCTTCCACCTGCTTCCAAGGCATCAAGACATTTTGTAACACTGATTCTGTTCTCTTTATCAAACAGACTTACTATAATAGAAAGAACGATTGCATAACTTGCGGCTTTCTGCATTGTCATATAGTTTCCTGATACCCAGATAACCAGCATGATCAACGGTAATAACAAATAAATCTTACGGATCAGAATCTTAAATACAGGAAGTTCTTCTTTCGGAATACCGGAAAGCCCCAGTTTCTTAGCTTCCAGATGAACTGCGATAAAGATTCCAGTAAAATACAGCAATGCCGGCAGGATTGCCCTGACGATAATCTGTGAATAGGGTACTCCTATAAAATCAGCCATAAGGAATGCGGCAGCTCCCATAATCGGCGGCATAATCTGTCCACCTGTAGAAGAAGCCGCTTCTACTGCACCTGCAAACTCCGACTTGTATCCGGTTTCTTTCATCATAGGGATAGTAACAGAACCTGTGGTAACTGTATTACCTACAGAGGAACCAGAAACCATTCCGCAAAGAGCAGAACTGATAACTGCTACCTTCGCAGGACCACCTGCATATTTCCAGCCACGCAGTTTGCAAGCTGGATAAAGAAATTAGAGATTCCTGTTCTCTCCAGGAACGCACCAAAATAATAAACACTACAATATACTTAGAGCATACATTTACTGGTGTGGAAAAAATACCTTCTTTTGTATAAAAAAAGGTTACGTACCAGGAATTTCCACCCTGCCAAAAAACGCCGTTTGTAAGTCCTACAGCCAGCGCATAGATCAGGAAAAAGCCGGCTACAATCAGAATTGGCAGACCAACACAGCGTCTGGTAAGCTCAACAAGTGCCAGAATACCAATAATACCGATAATGATCTGATATGATTCAAATCTGGTACCCTGATTAATAATTTTATTCGCACTAAAAGTGAAATACAGAAATGCTCCTGTGCCAAGCAGCATAAAAATAATATCGCTTATCGGCATATAATTCTCTCTGATGTCACCCTTCTTTGCCGGATAAGTCAGAAACCCGATCAGAACGATCAGTCCCAGGAAAGAAGTCAGTCGAATTTCTTCCAGGAAGGTTGCAAAAAGTGTTACATAGATACACCACAGTGAGAAGGCGATGAGAATTCCGCGGATAGCAATCTTATATTTTCCTGTCCATATACGGATATTAGACTCACGGTCATATTTTTCATAACCGCATCTACATCTGACTGTCCCACCGGAGATGTATTTACTTTTTTACTGTTATATTCTTTCATACCGGTTATTCCCCTTTCGTGTCAACTGTAATTCCATGCTCTGCATAGTAACGTGCAGCACCTTCATGGAACGGTATCGTCATACCTGTAGTGGCATTCTCCAGGGAAAGCTCCTCTCCCTTTGCATTCTCGGATGCAATCTCATCTGCATGGTCAAAAATAGCAGCCGTCATATCGTACACTGTATCATCGTCCAGATTCTCAGATACAACAATTGTTGCCTTAACGGTGATTGTCTCCACCGGTTCATCCTGTCCCGGATAGGTTCCTGCCGGAATCTGGTAGGATGTATAATATGGACAGTCACTCAAAATTGAATCCCTGATCGCACCGTCAATATTGATCATATAGACACCATTGGTAGTTGCAAGCTCTGTGATAGCTGTCGTAGGTGCACCTGCAACAATAAATGCAGCATCAATTTTTCCATCCTTCAAAGATTCCTTGCTGTCCTCAAAAGACAGATACTGGGGATGGATATCATCCAGGGTAATGCCGCCTGCATTTAATACATCCAACGCATTGAAATATACGCCGGAATTGCCGCACCGATAGATACACTCTTGCCCTTCAGATCTTCCACTGTCTTAATGTCAGGATCCATGGTAAACAGCTGGACAGTCTCTGCATACAGGCCGCCCAGAGTCCTGAAATCATGGGTTGCACCGTCCTGTTCAAATGCTCTTACGCCGTCCCATGCATAGGCCATTACATCTGACTGGACAAATCCAAGCTGGAAATCTCCGTCCTGTACTGACTGCAGGTTCGCTTTGGAACCACCTGTAGAAACTGCTGTAACCTTTACATTTGTATTATTGGTAATATACTGGGCCAGTACACCACCGTAGGAATAATACGTTCCCGCCGTACCGCCGGTACCGAACGTCAGACGTTCTTTACTTTGTCCGCAGCCGCTCAGAAGGCTGACTGCAAGTGCAAGAGTCAAAACAAGGCCAACAATCCTGCCAGCTTTTCTCCTGCCTCTGAAAAGCTCTTTGTTTCTCATAAATCCATCTCCTTCAGGTACATAATATTTTGAATTATAACATATTTTTTCAAAAAATGATAATCTTTATTGAATAATCTTACAAAAAACGTTACAATAAAGTAAAAACATGGATAACAAAATAAATAATAACCCAATGGAGGTATCTATTATGTCCGAAAGAAAATACCCTGTCATCACAATCAGCAGGGAGTTTGGTGCCGGGGGACACAGTATTGCAAGAGTAGTTTCAGAAAGGCTTGGTATCCCATATTACGATCGGGATTTCGCAAAACAGGCTGCTGCCAGAAGCGGATATTCCCAGGAGGATATTGATCGTGAGGGTGAAAATCTGAGCCGCAGTGCCAGACTTCTGGACAACATTCTGAATAACTCTGCAAGCTATTTCAGTTCCCATGATGCCATTTACCAGGCTCAGAAAGAGCTGATCCTCCAGTTCGCAGCAGAACAGGACTGTATTATTATCGGCCGCTGTTCCAATCTTATCCTGCGAAACGCCGGTATTCCCAGTCTGGATATTTTCCTTCATGCAGATGTAAATCTCCGCACAGAACATATTCAGAAATTAGGCTTAAACGGAAAGGAAGATCCCAGGAAATATCTCACAAAAATGGACAACCTGCGTGAAACCTATTTCAAAACCTATACAAAACATGAGCTTGGCACTTATCACGATTATGACCTGTGTCTGGATACCGGAACCCTTGGATACGATAACTGTATTGAGATTATCACTTCACTTGCAAAACAGCAGGGGTTGAATCTGAAGCATCAGTAGAAGGACCGCAGCAAGCTGTAAAACAGCAACAAGGCTGTGGCAATCAGAAAATCTGTGCCACAGCCTCTTTACTTCAGTTCTTTTAATAGTTGTTTCTAAATTTCTTTTATTTTACAAACTCATCCAGAGAACGGATCTGGATTCCTTCTTTTGCAAAAGCCTCTCTGATTTTTTCCACAAACGCCAGAGCCTTGGCTCCGTCTCCATGAACGCAGACAGAATCTGCCTGAATATCAATATCTTTTCCTGTAATTGCAGTAATCTTTTTCTCTTTGACCATACGGATCACCCTGACAATAGCCTCATTTTCATCAGTGATCACAGCACCTTCCTTACGTCTGTTTACCAGAGTACCATCTTCTTCATAAGCGCGGTCTGCAAAAACCTCCATAGCTGTACGCAGGCCCATATCCTGAGCAGCCTTTGCCAGCTGTCCGCCGGAAAGAGCAAGTACGATCAGACTGCTGTCAAATTCTTTGATTGCCTCACAGATCGCAGTAGAAAGGGCATAGTCCTCTGCAGCCATATTATATAAGGCTCCATGAGGCTTTACATGCTGCATTTTTACACCGGTTACTCTGCAGAATGCATCCAGTGCACCCAGCTGATAAAGCACATATGCTTTTGCCTCTGCAGGGGAAACACTCAGATTTCTTCTTCCGAAGCCCATCAGATCAGGAAAACCCGGATGTGCTCCTATACGAATTCCCGCTTCCTTTGCCATTGCCAGCGTATTTCCCATAACTACCGGATCTGAAGCATGATAACCGCAGGCTACATTTGCAGAGGAGATCAGCGGAATGACCTTATCATCATTACCGATTTTATAGTTTCCAAAGCTCTCTCCCAGGTCACTGTTTAAATCTACTGTATACATTCATTTTACCTCTTTTTTATTTATCATCCTTTGATTTTCAGCACATTTTCTATAAATCCCGTATCTGCCTTTCCGCCGCAGAATACCTGATTCTTCATAATCTGATACTGGAAATCAAGGTTTGTCTCCACACCCATGACCACCATCTCATCCAGCGCAGAGCGCATTTTCTGCAGGGCAGCCTCTCTGTCAGGTGCATGGACGATTACCTTCGCGATCATGGAATCATACTCTGACGGAATCTTATAGCCTGTATAAAGGGCAGTATCCACCCGGACTCCGTTGCCTGCCGGAAGATGCATATGCTGTACTACTCCGGGACTTGGCATGAAATTCTTTTCTGGAATCTCTGCGTTGATACGGCATTCAATAGCATGTCCTTTAATCCGGATATCTTCCTGTTTAAAGCTTAACTCCTCTCCCATAGCCACACGGATCTGCTCAATGATCAGATCTGTACCTGTAACCATCTCTGTTACTCCATGCTCAACCTGGATTCTGGTGTTCATTTCCATGAAATAGAAGTTGCCTTTTGGATCTACGATAAATTCAATAGTTCCTGCATTGGTATAACCTACTGTTTTCGCAGCAAGAACTGCATATTCATTCATTTTCCTGCGGGTTTCTTCATCAATGGCAGGGGACGGGGATTCCTCAATCAGCTTCTGATGATTTCTCTGTACCGAACAGTCACGCTCTCCCAGTGCCACCACATTTCCATGACTGTCTGCCATAATCTGGATTTCCACATGGCGGGGATTTTCTACAAAACGTTCAATGTACATGGTATCATCCCGAAAGCATTGGCTGATTCTCTCTGTGCCATATTAAACTGAAACTCAAATTCATCCTCATTGGCAGCTACACGCATACCCTTACCGCCGCCTCCTGAGGAAGCCTTAATCATAACCGGATATCCGATCTCTTCAGCCAGCTTTTTACCTGTTTCTGCATCGTATACAGGTTCTTTTGTTCCGGGTACAACCGGTACACCGGCATCCATCATGGTTTTACGGGCATGGGATTTATTTCCCATCTTATCAATAACATCTGCATCCGGTCCGATAAAAGTAATTCCGTTTTCTTTACATTTACGTACAAACTCACTGTTTTCTGAAAGAAAGCCAAAACCAGGATGGATAGCATCTGCTCCCATATTTTCTGCTGCAGCAATGATCCGGTCCATGTTCAGGTAGCTGTTTCTGGCAGGACCTTCTCCGATACAGATACGCTGGTCTGCCAGCTGTACATGAAGGCTCTTAGCATCTTCTTTTGAATAAACAGCCACACTTCGGATCCCCAGATTCCTGCAGGCACGTATGATCCGGACTGCAATTTCCCCACGGTTGGCGATCAAAATTTTATTAAACAATATGAAAGCCTCCTTATCCTACAGTCTCTTAACGCGGAACAGAGGCTGTCCGTATTCTACTTTCTGTTCATTGCTTACCAGAACTGCTTCAATCTCACAGTCATAGTCACTCTGGATCTCATTCATAAGCTTCATAGCTTCCAGAATGCAGACTGTCTGTCCTGCTTTTACCTGATCTCCCACCTTTACAAAAGCAGGTACATCCGGAGCAGCAGCAGAATAGAAAGTTCCTACGATAGGAGAAGTGATAAACAGACTCTCCTCTTCTTCCTCAGCCTTTTCCACAGTTGTATTCACAGGTGCAGATGCAGCCACAGGTACTCCCGCTGCAACTACAGGAGGATGATCCAGCTTGCTCATTGTAATCTTTACATCCTTGTCCTTATATGTGAATTCGTTAAGGATGAATCCTCAATAATCTTTACCAATCCTTCAATCTTCTCTAATCCATCGAACATTATCCTTTCTGTCTATTCTATGTTATTTTTATGGTTATTCTTCAAACAGCTTACGCAGTCTCTTTGCCACCAGACGGCAATCCAGAACCTCTTTACATGGCTGATGAATGATCTTTCTCAGCCCGTCAAGTTCTTTCATTTCCTCAACATAAAGAGCCTGAGCCTCCTGTACGGTAATTGCCTTGAAATGTATCTTATCATCTGTTTTTCTCTGTACCAACTTGGGAATATCCACAGATGCCACTGTGGCAATTTCCCATAACCGCCTGTTGTCTGACGGTCAGCCAGCAGAATGATAGGTTTACCATGGGAAGGTACCTGTATAGCCCCAAATGCGATTCCGTCGGAAATAATATCCGAAGTCTCCTTAGGTGCGATAAACGGTCCCTCCAGCCTGCAGCCCATACGGTCAATTCATTTGTCACCGTATACTCACTGCCCAGGAAAGTCTGGATGCCCTGTTTGCTGAACATACCATCCTGCGGTCCCATTACTACCCGCAGTGTTGCTTCTGTCTGATCAAACTCATCCATATCAAGCTTTCGGGAAAGGAAAAACGGCAGATAACGTCTCTTAATACGAAATCCGATATAATCGTCCGCTTCCAGTTTTCTTCCCTTAAATCCGCCCAGACCACTCTTTAATTGGTGCATCGGCTTCCCATCACTACCGGAATATCCAGATAACTGGAAAAAGCAATATAACCTCTGCTTCCCGTTCTGGCGCTTCCAAATTTCAGTACATCTCCCTTATTCATATACAGGGCTGTATACATGGGAGCCGGCTCTCCATTAATGGTTGGCTGGAAATCTCCGCCTGTGATTGCAATGATAGTAGCTGATGTAAATTCAAGGGTTGGGCCTATCAGCGTTATCTCCAATACTGCCTCATTCTCCGGATTATCCAGAAGAAGATTGGCTATTTTGAATGAACGGACATCCATGACTCCTGCCACACTGAATCCCTGACTCTGATATCCATAACGCCCCAGATCCTGAACCGTTGTCATCATTCCGCCTTTTAATATACGAATTCCCATTTTATGCCTCCTCATGAACGGTGCACTGGTATTCGCCACGTTCTACTAATTCTCTGATCCGTTTGTACTCATCTTCATCGATCGGTACAAAACGGATATAATCTCCTGCCTCTACCAGAATCGGGATTTCACGGTCCGGATCATAGGTTTTTACAGGTGTCATTCCCATCAGCTGCCATCCTCGGAGAATCCAGAGGATAAATCCCTGTCTGGGAACCACCGATTCCCACACTTCCTGCATTGATCTTGATTCTGGGATTTGCAAGACGGGGTGTATGGATCCTTTCATCCAGCCCGCCCAGATAACAAAAGCCCGGAAGAAAACCAAGCATATAGATCAGGTAATCTCTGGAAGAATGAATCTTTATTACTTCCTCTACGGAAAGTCCGGCATGTTCTGCAATATTCTCAATATCCGGACCATATTCTCCTCCATAGCATACAGGAATCTCATAAACTTTTCTGCATCCTTCACCTGCTGTAACTTCCATCTTTAACAGAATTTCCAGTCTTTTTTTCAGGTCATCGTAGGAAATCACACGCGGGTCATAATTAACCAGCAAAGAACAGAACGCAGGGATCATATCTACAACTCCCTCTATATGCTGTTCTTTCATAAGCTGTACAGTGGCAGTGATCTTCCGGTTGATCTCCGGACTGATCTCTTTGCCAAATTCAACCAGAACAGAAGAATCACCTTCTGTTAAAATTCTAATGTCCGGCATAATCTGCTCCTCTTTTCTTAATCTTTTCGCCATGTCTTTTTATCTGCTTCTTTCTGCATCACATGGCTGTTAATGAACCAAAAAGGTGTAACCTGGACGATCACACCTTTTGATATACTCTCCAGTCTGAAAACCGGATACATTTTCCTCAATTATAACAATGTACCATCTTAGATACAAATGTAGTCACACCGAGGTATGCTGTAAGAATTACCACGATCACTCCAAGAATGGTAAGTACTACCGGATGATGATAATTCTCTCCCATAATAGGTTTCTTATGTGCAGCGATCAGACAGATTGCCAGGGTGATCGGAAGGATCAGACCATTCACAGCACCTGCAAGTACAAGAAGTACTGCCGGATTTCCAAGGATAAACATAATGGCTGTAGAAATAATAATAAATCCGATAATCACTTTATTTTCATTTTCCTCGATAGACTTGCTGAAAGTCTTCAGGAAGGAAACTGAAGTATAAGCTGCACCGATAATGGATGTGATTGCTGCGCACAGAAGAACCAGACCTGCAAAACGGTATCCGATTTCACCAGCCCCCTGCTTGAAGGCGTCTGCTGCAGGATTTGCAGCATCCAGTGTTACGCCCTTGACAACAACACCCAGAACAGCCAAAAACAGGAAAATACGAACAATCGTAGCAATGATCATACCCATAACAGAACTCTTGTTGATCTCTTTCAGGTTCTTCTCGCCTGTAATTCCTGCATCAATCAGACGATGTGCGCCGGAGAAAGTGATATATCCTCCAACAGTACCTCCCAAAAGTGTAAGGATTGCAGGAATCAGATTTGTGGCACCGGCTTCCGGTACAAATGTATTCTTCAATGCACTTCCTACCGGTGGTTTTACCACAATGATCACAACAAAGATTACGATAATCATAATGGCACCCAGTACCTTGGTAATAGTATCCATGGCACTTTTGGCATTTTCCAGCACAAATACCAGGATTGCCAAAAGACCTGCCAGTATGTAACCAACTTTGGTAGGTATTCCAAGCAATGTGTTAAAACCAAGTGCTCCGCCACCTACGTTTCCGATATTAAATACCAGACCACCGAATACGATCAGTATCGATACCAGATATCCCAGTCCCGGAAGTACCTTATTGGAAACATCCTGACCACGAAGTCCGGTCACACAAAGCACACGCCAGATATTCAGCTGTGCAATGGCTGCAAGGATTACGGAAACCAGGATAACAAATCCAAAACTTTCCTGATACTGTCCGGTAAAGGTTGCTGTCTGTGTCAGGAATCCTGGTCCGATTGCAGATGTGGCCATCAGAAACGCTGCGCCAAGTAAGCTCCGCCACTCTTTTTCTTTTCGCTCATTTTTATTGCCTCCTTTTCATGTTATTATCGCACATTATACTAAAAAATGAATATTTACACAAGCAAAAATTATTTTGATAACTTTTGATGTCGAATTTTGTTACTGTTCACTGGTAATATCCCGCGAGGTGT
>ENA-OQAS01001332-OQAS01001332.1-human-gut-metagenome-genome-assembly--contig:-NODE-1332-length-11696-cov-2.122482_pt1 | contig 11696 bp, 15 predicted proteins | sample MGYA00242733_ERZ504523 | MGnify/ENA primary metagenome ERZ504523 (study PRJEB26092, sample SAMD00036239) | human gut metagenome | host: Homo sapiens | study: EMG produced TPA metagenomics assembly of... | reverse complement strand
ATCTGTAATTTCATTCCGCTTAAGCCGATACAGTGGCGGCTTAATGGTGTTCATTGACAAAATCGTTATCCTTGTACAGTTTCTCATCGGGAAACCATTTGTATTTTTCAATATCTGCGGTGGAACGGCAGGATTGTGCACAGTATGCGCAGTCCTGGGAACAGTTGCCGCTGCGGGCATTGGTCAGAATATGGATGCTGACGTGATTTCCTTTATATTTTCTCCGGAGTTTTTCAGCACGGGCGATCAGATCATCCAGCTGATCGTCCGGAGTGTTTAAAATAGAAAGAGCCTCCTCGCGGGAGAGAACCGGATCGTTTTCTTTTGTTGTATGCATTTGCTAAATACCTTCCTTGTGTGTAATTATTAACAATATGCATTCACTTTAGCATGGAAAAAATGAAATGTCAACGATGATGAGCGAACGGGTTGACAATAAAGAGTAAAAAACCCGGAGAATGAAAAAATTCTCCGGATTTGAAGTATTATAATAAAATTTTTGATTTATGCTTTAGTAAGCGGGACCCGTTTATAATAAGAAGAACCCCTGCGGCGATTCCTGTGGCAAGTACACAGATTCCGATCACGAGGCTTGATACGCTGATGATCCCATTGCTTTATATATTTTCTCGTTCATAAAAACAAACCTCCTTAAATTGACGAAGTTTAATATCTTAATTCATTCTTATTTTAACACAACATCCGTTGACATTGCAACGTGGATTTGCTACAGTTGACAGTGTATAAATTAAATTAGAAAAATAACACGAAAATATATAGTAACTGAGAAAAATCAGGAGGCATAGAGATGGCAAAAATTATATTAACCGGAGATCGCCGACAGGAAGACTGCATGTGGGACATATGTAGGATCTCTGCGAAGAAGAGTGGAATTACAGAATTCGGGAGAGTTTGATAAGATTTTTATTATGATTGCGGATGCACAGGCGCTGACCGACAATTTTGATAATCCGGAGAAGGTGCGTCAGAATATCATAGAGGTGGCACTGGATTATTTATCTGCAGGGCTGGATCCAGCGAAATCCACATTGTTTGTCCAGTCACAGATTTCCGAATTGACAGAGCTTACGTTTTTCTATGCCAATCTGGTAACTGTTTCCAGGCTGCAGCGGAATCCGACTGTTAAGTCAGAAATTAAAATGCGCAATTTTGAGACCAGTATTCCGGTCGGATTTTTACATATCCGATCAGTCAGGCAGCAGATATTACTGCTTTTAAGGCAACGGTTGTACCAGCGGGAGAAGATCAGCTTCCAATGATTGAGCAGACAAGGGAGATTGTCCGTAAATTCAATTCCATTTATGATGAGGTGCTGGTGGAGCCGGATGTGCTGCTTCCGGAGAATGAGGCATGTATGCGTCTGCCGGGAATTGATGGAAAACAGAAGATGAGCAAATCCCTGGGGAACTGTATTTATCTTTCAGATACGGAAAGTGATGTCAAAAAAAGATTATGAGTATGTACACGGATCCGACACATATTCAGATATCTGATCCGGGACATCTGGAAGGAAACTGTGTATTTACCTATCTGGATGCTTTCAGCAAACCGGAACATTTTGAAGAATATCTTCCGGAATATCATAATCTGGATGAATTAAAGGAACACTATACCAGAGGCGGTCTTGGAGATGTAAAAATCAAAAAATTCCTGAACAACGTCATTCAGGAAGAGCTGGCTCCGATTCGTGCGCGAAGGGCAGAATTTGAGAAAGACATTCCGGCAGTATATGAAATTCTGAAAAAAGGAAGTGATGCAGCGCGTGAAGTTGCAGCACAGACACTTTCTGAAGTAAACAGGCGATGAAAATCAATTATTTTGATGATGAAGACTGATTCGTGTACAGAGTGAGAAATATCAGGGTGTATAAAAAGAAAGGATCGGAAAATATGATGATGAAAAAGACAGGACTGCTGGCAGTACTGACAGCAGGAGTACTTTTACTTGCAGGATGCGGTGGGGAAGCAAAGACAATTGATGCGCAGGCTCTTGCAAAATCGCTTGCAACAGAGATTAAATATGATGATACATTAAAGGAACTGACAGCGGATGAAATTTCGATGCTTGTAGATTTACCGGAAGATGTTGATTCTGTTATGTATGCCGGAAGCGGTTCTACGGCAGAAGAGGTAGGTGTTTTTACCGCAAAAGATTCAAATCAGGCAAAAGAAACCATGGAAGATGTCCAGAAATATCTTGATGATCAGGCGGATTCTTTTCAGGATTATGTGCCGGAAGAGACAAAACGGATTGGAAATGCGGTGCTGGAGCAGAAAAATCAGTATGTGGTTCTGTGTGTGTCCGGGGATTCGGACCAGGCAAAAGAAATTATAGAAAAGGCGTTTAAATAAAATGGTTTTTAGTAGTTTTGTATTTTTACTTGCGTTTTTACCGATCGTATTATTGCTGTACTATCTCTGCCCGGCAAGGCTTAGAAACCTTGTTTTATTGGTTTTCAGTCTGGTCTTTTATGCGTGGGGAGAGCCGGTCTATGTATTAATCATGCTGTTTTCGATTGTATTTGATTATGCGAATGGGCGGTTGATCGAGCACTTTAAAAACAAAAACTGTCCGGGGAAAGCAAAAGCCGCACTGATCGTTGATCTGTGCGGAAACTTGCCATCCTCGGGTTTTTTAAGTACACGGATTTTGTTATCGGGAGTATCAATTCCATTACAGGGGCAGGGTTGTCGCTGCTGCATATAGCACTTCCGATTGGAATTTCTTTTTATACCTTTCAGACAATGTCTTATACGATTGATGTTTATCGCGGGGAGTTGCAGCACAGAAAAACATCCTTACATTTGCAACCTATGTAACCCTGTTTCCGCAGCTGATCGCAGGACCGATTGTGCAGTATAAAACGGTGGAAAAAGAACTCATGCACAGAAAAGTCACGCTGGAAGATTTTTCCGAAGGAGCATTTCGTTTTTCCGTGGGTCTGGCAAAGAAAGTGCTTCTGGCAAATCAGATCGGAAGTCTGTGGAATTCCATTTCACAGCTGAATCACATGTCGGTGGCTACGGCATGGCTTGGTGCAATTGCATACAGTTTTCAGATTTATTTTGATTTTTCTGGGTATTCGGATATGGCGATCGGACTGGGCAGAATGTTTGGATTTTATTTTCTGGAAAACTTTAATTTCCCGTACATGTCAAAGACAATTACGGAATTCTGGAGACGATGGCATATTTCCCTGAGTTCCTGGTTCCGCGAGTATGTATACATTCCGCTTGGGGGAAACCGTAAGGGTCTGGTACGGCAGCTGTTTAATATTATGGTTGTATGGATGCTGACCGGGCTGTGGCACGGGGCAAACTGGAATTTTGTACTCTGGGGTGTGTATTATGGTGTGCTTCTCATGATTGAAAAGTTGTTCCTGCTTAAATGGCTGGATAAACTTCCAAATTGGATCGGGCATATCTACAGCATGTTTCTCGTGATTATTGGATGGACGATTTTTGCACAGACCGATATTCATCAGCTGGGGGGATATTTAAAGACAATGTTTGGAATCGGACATGTTGCAGTTGCGGACTCTGATTTCTTATATTTCCTTGGAAGCAATGCGGTACTTCTGGTGGCATTGATCGCGGCATCTATTGATTATCGTGTCTGGATGCGCAGATTAAAGCTTGGAAAAGATGCTACTGTATACGATACGATTGCAACGTCGAAGGGATGGACTATAGCAAAGCCGGTTCTCATGGTTGTGTTTTTGCTGGTGTCCTTTGCGTTTCTGGTAGGGGACAGTTACAATCCGTTTTTATATTTCCGTTTTTAGGAGGCATAGATCATTGAAAAAAATCAGAGTGACAATGATTGTCATTTTTGTTGCGTTTCTTGCGCTGGTATCCGGTGGAAGCCTGCTGATGAAAGATCGTGAGTTCTCACCGAACGAAAACAGATATCTGGCGGAACCGCCCAGACTGACGGTTGACAATATATTGAGTGGAAAATTTCAGGATGGTCTTGAAAATTATCTCAGGGATCAGATCTGTTTCCGTGATGGATGGATCACGGTAAAAACCGGAATCCAGAAAGCCTGCAAAGACACGGATATCGGAGGGGCTTATGTGGGAAAAGACGGCTATGATTTTGAAAAAATCACACCGGAAGATGTGGATGAAAAACAGATTGCCCGCAATGTAAAAGCGGTGCAGGATTTTTTTGCAAAAGTTTCTGAAAATGTAGAAAAGGAGCGGTTATCTTTTCTGCTTGTTCCGTCATCCGGGCTGGTAATGGAGGATAAACTTCCGGCACATGCACGGCTGTTTGATCAGGCAAAGTATATTGACCAGATTGAAAAACAGATGACGGACTGTCGTGTGACAGATGTGAGGAAAGACCTTCTTTCGCATAAGGATGATTATATTTATTACAAAACGGATCATCACTGGACGAGTGAGGGCGCTTACCTTGCCTATGAAACATGGTGTGACAGTACCGGGATGGAGAGCACGCCGCTGGCTGATCTGAAAAAACAGGTTGCAACCCAAAAATTCCGTGGAAGCCTGTATTCCAAAATACTGGATGCGGATTCGGCATATGACAGTATCTGGACGTATGGAGATACGAAGCAGAAGACATACGGAAGTGACTGCAGTCTGACAATTGATGAAAAGAAACAGACAGACAGCTGTTACGATACAGCGCAGCTGAGTCAAAAGGATAAATATAAATACTTTTTCGGAGATAATTACGGAACGGTACAGATTGTATCAGACCATGCCAGACATCAGGATCGCAATCTGCTCGTCATCAAGGATTCGTTTGCAAACACCTTTGTGCCGTTTGCAACAGAAAACTATGGACAGATTACCATGATTGACTTACGGTATTATAATGGAAATGTAGAGGAATATATGAAAGAACATCAGATTACAGATGTACTCGTTCTCTATAATATTACAAATTTTTATTTCAGACCGGAATCTGTATAAACTGGTCGGAAGAATTTAAAATAGAAAAGAGGTAAGATAAATGGTTTATAAGAGAGTAAGTAAAATAATCTTTGCTGCCATACTTGCCGTAACGGTGTTTTCAGGTTGCGGGAACAGGCAGGAAGAGAAAATAGATAAGACAGAAACAGAGACCACAACACAGAAAAGCACACAGGATTCCACACAGGATGTCACGCAGGAAGCGGAAGAGGAAACAAAATATCCGTCCATCACTTCGGATGGAAAAATAAAAGATTACAAAAGTGTTGTGACAGTGGATGATACAGCATATGAGTTATACACCTATCTGGACAAAACAGCAGACAATTATGCAAAGAGTGTTAATAAGGTAGCAGATACCCTGACCGGGAAATCGGATGTGTATGATCTTGTCATTCCACTCAGCTCGGGAATTACATTTCCGGATAATCTGAAGGATGAAATCACATCTTCCGACCAGCATGACGCCATGCAGAAGATTCAGGCAAAAATGGATAAACATGTAAAAAACGTGGATGTATATGACGTGCTTATGCAGCATCGGACGGAGTATGAATATTTTCGGACGGATCATCATTGGACAACACTTGGTGCCTATTATGCATATACAGAATTCTGCAAAGCAAAAGGAATTACGCCGGAATCGCTGGATGCATATAGTAAAAAACAGGATTTTGACGGATTTCTGGGATCTTTTTATAATGATACTTCGGATGCAAAGCTGAAGGCGAATCCGGATACTGTGACAGCATATTATCCAAATGCTGAGAGCATATGCCATGTGACGGCATCGGATGGCAAAAAATATGACTGGCCGGTAATTTATGATGTTTCGAATTACAATGCGGGACTGAAATACAGTACGTTTATTGCAAGTGATAATCCATACACGGAAATTGAGAACAAGGATCTGTCGGATGGAAGTTCCTGCATTGTTGTAAAAGAATCGTTCGGAAATGCATTTATTCCATTTCTGGTTGATCATTATCAGACGGTGTATGTCGTGGATTACCGTTATTGGACAGGAAGTATCAGTAAACTTGCACAGGACAAGAACGTGAATGATGTGCTGTTTTTGAATAATCTTTCCATGATTCGCAATAAAAGTCTGGTAGGAAGTTATACAGAGTGCTATAATACATTACAGTAAATAATTCCGTACAGACGATACGAAAGGAGGGAAATCCGGTGGTTAAATATTACAGAACAGATGACCGAAAGATTCATGAAGAACCGACAATTCAGGATGGCGTATGGGTGCAGATGGTAAACCCCAGTGTCGCGGAGGGACAGATGGTCGCGGATGCTCTGGATATGGATGTTGAAGATGTGCTGGCCGCACTCGATGAAGAGGAGAGTTCCCGTATCGAACTACAGGATGGTTATACTCTCATTCTGGTCGATATCCCGTCGATCGAGATCCGTCATGAAAAAGAATCGTATACGACCATACCGCTTGGTATTCTGATTACATCGGGTGAGATCGTTACAGTCTGTACGGAGGATACACCGGTTCTTCAGGCGTTTTTGAATAACCGTGTCCGGGAATTCAGCACGAAAAAAAAGCTTCGTTTTGTCTATCAGATCCTGTACCGGATTGCAGTGCTTTATCAGAGTGATCTTCGGATCATCGACAAGATGCGTACGGAGATCGAGGAACGTGTCGGGGATGATACGGAGGAAGTGGATCTGATTGCGCTGCATGAACTGGAATCGACACTGGTCTACTTTGCGACATCCCTTCGTGCCAACGGAGTAGTGCTTGACCGCCTGACAAGATACAAGCGGCTGGAGCAGTATCCGGAGGATAAGGAACTGCTCGGGGATGTAATCGTAGAGAACCAGCAGGCAATTGAGATGACAAGTATTTACCGTGACATCATAAATGGTACCAGAGAATTGTTGTCATCGGTCATCGACAATCGGATGAATTCCATCATGAAATCGCTGACAGTCATCACGCTGGTTATGGCGATTCCTACGGTTATTTCCGGAATTTACGGTATGAATGTCAACGAGCACTGGGTCCCGTTTGCCAATACTGCGCACGGATTTGCTATTATCATCGGAATTATGGTGATCATTTGTGTGATTATCCTGCTTCTTCTGCGAAAGAAGCGTATCCTCTAGCGGATTGAATTGCGGTATTGCAGAGGCGGGACATGAAAGGTGTTCTTAAATGTCCGGATAAAATAGCTTACATTTGGAAAGCCGCTCTGCAGTGCTGTCTCTGTGATGGAGAGACTTGTGGTTTCCAGCAGATGCTTTGCGTGGGATAACCGCAGGTACGTGATATACTGCGAGAGCGTAAGCTGGAAATGTTCCCGGAAATACCGGGAGATATATTTTTCAGACATATGGAAATGTCCGGCGAGATCGTACAGGGAAATACGAAAACAGTAATTTTGCTGAATATAAGATAACAACTCTTTCTGGAGACTGCTGGTGCTTTTGGTATGGCTGGGATAAAACAGATCCTGTTCTGCCATAAGAAGCACAAGTTTCATGAGAAGAATGCGGGTGCCAAGCTGGTTTTGGTATCCGTTTTTTTGGTTCGCAGCAATACGGTCAGAGTTGGCGTTGATGATCTGATCAAGCAGAACGGATGCCTTTGCTGCTGTGTCGTGATCCTCTGGAAGTTTACAGGGAAAGGAGAGGGTGTGGTTCCGCAGGGGAAAGAAAAGTTCCCGTTCCAAAGAATCATCCGACTGAAATGAAATAAATTCGAGAGGAAACAGGAGGGTGTAGTAGTCGACATCCCCGGCTGCCGATCCCATCAGATGAAGCTGCCCCGGAGCAACAAAATAGACCGAACCGTCCTCAGCAGTATATTCTTTCCCGTCAATCAGGAGGTTTAAAGGTCCTTTTTTCGTGTAAATAACTTCAAGCTCATCGTGCCAGTGTACGGGAATCTGAAAAGCATGGAAAATATTGTGCATGTGATATTGTGTATAGGGGTAATTGTCTGTGCCGTGCGGACGGTTTTCCTTGAGTTCCGGATACATGAAGTCCCTCCTTCTGTCGGTTTCCTAAATTATAATGGAAAAGTAGAAATAATGCAATTATAAGGCGATAAAATGCAAGCATTTTTTTGAAAAAAGGGCATAAAATGAATACGAAAGAAAGGAGATACCATAAATGGAACAGAGGAGAAAAAATTTAACGCAGCTTTTTATTCCCATTTGTCTGGAAACACTTTTGTATATGCTTTCGGGGATGGTCGATACCCTGATGCTTTCGTCTGTAAATGATCAGGCGGTTGGGGCGGTGGGAACTGCAAATACATATATCGGAATTTTTATCATCATGTTTCTGTGATCTCTTCGGGAATGGTGGCCGTCATGACGCAGAATATCGGGGCGGGCAGGCCGGGGGTGGCATATCAGCCAGACAGCTTGGACTGGCTTTTAATGCAGTGCTTGGAATAATCCTATCCCTGATCCTGGCATTTGGGGCAGGAACAATACTTGCTGGTGTTGGCGTGGCAGATGCATTGATGCAGCCGGCGAGAACCTATCTGCAGATTGTGGGTGGATTTTGTATTTTAAATGCTTTGATTCCAATCTGCTCGAGTTATCTTCGGGCATTTGGTTTTTCGAAAGAACCGTTGTATGCATCAATTATCGGTAATGTTATTAATTTTTGCCTGAATGCATTTTTCCTGTTTGTACTGCACAAAGGGGTAGCGGGTGTTGCCACCGCCACGGTGGTCTCGCGTATTATCAATCTGGTGATTGTTGTACTGCTTGGTGCTGTTTTGGTGAAAGCAAAAAAGCATCCGGAAAGGGAGAGCAACCGGGAAGTGATGGGACAGATCATCCGTATCGGATTTCCGTCTGCATGTGAGACCGCGATTTATAACGTTTCCATGACGCTGGTGATCCGTTTCCTGAATCAGATGGATGCGCAGGGACTTAATGTGACGGCGCGTTCCTACACAATGCAGATCACAAATTTTTCCTACTGTGTGGGTGCGGCGCTTGCACAGGCGAATGCAATTATGACTGGGTGGCATATCGGTGCGAAAGAGTATGATGCGTGTGACCGTGGAACGAAAAAAGCAGCGGTGATCGGAGTGATTGTTGCAGTTATTCTGGAGACGGTGTTTACGCTTTGTTCCGGCTGGATTATGCAGTTGTTTTCGAAAGATCCGCAGATGGTGTCGCTTGTCGGCAAACTTCTGGCAATTGACATTGTGCTTGAGATGGGGCGTGTAACCAATCTGGTGTACGGGCAGGCGTTAAAGACGAGTGGAGATGCCGTGTTTCCGGTAGTGATGGGTGCCTGCTTTATGATTTTGTGTTCAGTTGGGGGAACGTATCTGTTTGGAATCCGTCTGGGCCTTCTGGCCGTGGGCGCATACATCGGTATGGCTGGTGATGAATGCGTCCGTGCCGTTGGCATGTACCTTCGCTGGAAGAGCGGAAAGTGGAAAGAAAAGGGATTGGTTAAATCCCGGTAGCTTCGTAGCGCCCACTGGCACCACATGGAAGAACCAGTCCGTTGGAGGAAACCGGAAGACCGATCTCGCTGGCGGTGACTGTACCATTGGCAGTGCCAAGCACCGTGCTTATCATATAGGAAAGAACTGCCGGCTGCAGACCGGTGGTATATGAGTTAATCAGGAAGAAGAGCGGATTGTCCGTTAAAATCTGGCTGCAGAGCTGGATGAGCGGATAAACGCTCTCTTCTATTTTCCAGATTTCCCCTTTTGGTCCGCGACCGTAAGACGGCGGATCCATGATAATGGCATCATAATGGTTCCCACGACGGATTTCCCGCTCTACAAATTTGACACAGTCATCGACCAGCCACCGGATCGGGGCATCTTTCAGACCGGAAGAAATTGCATTTTCTTTTGCCCAGGTGACCATGCCTTTGGATGCATCTACATGGGTTACGCTTGCACCTGCCGCAGCGGCCGCAAGTGTTGCCCCACCGGTATAGGCGAAAAGATTAAGAACCTTAACCTGGCGTCCTTTGGAAACGGCGTCTGCAATGAGCTGGGAAAACCAGTTCCAGTTGGCAGCCTGTTCCGGAAATAATCCGGTATGTTTAAAACTGAAAGGTTTTAAATGAAACGTTAACTTCTTATTAATAGGCAGGGAATATTGAATGGTCCATTCTTTTGGAAGCTGGAAAAATTCCCATTCTCCACCTCCTTTGGAACTGCGGTGGTAGTGGCCGTTCATTTTGCGCCATCCTTTTTCCTTTTTCGGAGTATCCCAGATTACCTGGGGATCTGGGCGGACGAGAAGATAATCTCCCCAGCGTTCGAGCTTTTCACCTTTTGAACAATCGATCACTTCATAGTCATTCCATTGATCTGCTAACCACATATATCATATCCTCCTGATTTCCATCTGTATAAAACAGTAACATTATATGAAAAATAGAAAAAATAATCAATCATTAAATTTGGGGCGAAAAAACGTAAAAGAAAAAATAAAAAAAAGTTCTTGCTTTTTTGGGAAAGACCATGTATAATATCAATTGCTGTGGCATGATAGCTGTGAAACGTGAGGTTGCTGCCTATGTGGCAGGTTTTCCGTGGAGCGAATGTCAAGTTAGGAAACTGACGACAAGTCACTGTACAAATAATATGGTCTATCAAAGATAGAAACAACGTGTGAAAAAATGCGAATCGCCTGACGATGGGGCGATACATCAGAGATGTACCGCAGGACACACACGGAGAAGTGTACAGTCACCGCTTGTCGTACTATTTACAAAGTGCGAAAAGGAGGCGACTTTTTATGGCAAGTCAAGTAATGAGAATCACTCTCAAGGCTTATGATCACGAATTAGTTGATTCATCAGCAAAGAAAATCATCGAGACTGTAAAGAAGAACGGATCACAGGTGAGCGGACCGGTACCTCTTCCTACTAAGAAGGAAGTAGTTACAATTCTTAGAGCTACTCACAAGTACAAAGATTCCCGTGAACAGTTCGAGCAGAGAACTCATAAGAGACTGATTGATATCGTTACACCAATCAGAAGACTGTTGATGCTTTATCACGTCTTGAGATGCCAGCAGGTGTTTACATCGATATTAAAATGAAACAGAAATAATAACTGTTTCGACAAATTATTTCGTAAGTCCTGATTAGTTATTTCATATAGATATGGCTGCTCTAGGATGAACGGTTCCGCTACTCCACTGCAGATCAGCAGGTGGGCAAGAGGCGTTCCGCTGTAGAAAACAGGAGGTTAAACAATGAAGAAAGCGATTTTAGCAACAAAAGTCGGAATGACACAGATCTTCAATGCAGACGGCGTATTAGTGCCGGTTACTGTATTACAGGCTGGTCCTTGTGTTGTTACTCAGATTAAGACAGTAGACAACGATGGATACAGTGCAGTTCAGGTTGGATTTGTTGACAAGAAAGAAAAGACTGTTAACAAAGATGCCAACGGAAAGAAAGAAATTCGCAACAGACATGGCGTAAACAAGGCTCAGATGGGCCACTTCGCTAAAGCTGGTGTATCTGGTAAGAGATTCGTTCGCGAGTTCAAGTTTGAGAATGCAGACGAGTATAAGTTAGCAGATGAAATCAAAGCTGACATCTTCGCAGAAGGTGACAAGGTTGATGTTACTGCTATTTCAAAAGGTAAAGGTTTCCAGGGTGCTATTAAGAGATTAGGTCAGCACAGAGGACCGATGGCTCATGGTTCTAAGTTCCATCGTCATCAGGGTTCTAACGGTGCATGTTCTTCTCCGAGCGTGTATT
>ENA-OQAS01001329-OQAS01001329.1-human-gut-metagenome-genome-assembly--contig:-NODE-1329-length-11721-cov-7.509746_pt1 | contig 11721 bp, 16 predicted proteins | sample MGYA00242733_ERZ504523 | MGnify/ENA primary metagenome ERZ504523 (study PRJEB26092, sample SAMD00036239) | human gut metagenome | host: Homo sapiens | study: EMG produced TPA metagenomics assembly of... | reverse complement strand
TATTGATTATAATCATAAATACTGCTATAATAGACTCTGTATTCTGGCGTCGTGGCAAAAGCTGGCTCCGGTGCCCCAACCACGACCATTATGAGATTTGTGAAGTACCCTTAAGGAGAAGATATGGATTCCATAAATGAAATTTGGATGGCTGTTTTAAATTACATGAAGCCCCAGGTCAGCGAGACTGCCTACAGAATGTGGCTGCAGGATCTGATTTTAAAGAACCTGGACGGCAAGTGTGCTGTGGTGGAATGTAATAACCAAATGAAATACAATATTGTCAGCGAGCAGTATAAAGAACCGTTGGAAGCGGCATTTGAAGAAGTGATCGGCTTTCATGTTACGGTAGAGATCACAACCCGGGACAATACGCCTAAAGAAGAAGTAAAGCCCAAGGATACCCATCTGTTGCCCACGGAGCAGCCGGGGGATATTCATACTTTTGATACCTTTATTGAGGGCTATTCCAACAAATTGCTTACCGTGCAGCCATGGCGGTGGCAAAGGATCCGGGCGCGTCAGCAGCCAAACCAACTATAACCCGCTGTTTATTTACGGTCCCTCCGGACTGGGCAAGACCCACCTGCTTAACGCCATTTGGCACGAAATTCAAGACAATTCCGGAAAAGCGTATTCTTTATGTAAAAGCGGAAAGCTTTGGCAACGAATTTGTAATTGCCTTGCAGCGGCACACTACCGATGACTTCCACGACAAGTACAGAAAAAATATTGATGTACTTCTGGTGGACGATATTCAGTTTTTAGCCGGGAAAGAATCCATTACTGAGGAGTTCTTCCACACCTTCTCTGCACTGAAGGACGCAGGCAAGCAAGTGGTAATTACCTCTGACCGGGTGCCGAAAGACATTCCCATGATTACCGACCGATTGAAAACCCGGTTTGAAAGCGGTCTGCTGGCGGACATTAACCCGCCGGAATTTGAGACCCGCTGTGCCGTCATTAAGCGCAAGGCGGAAATGCTGGATTTTGACATTCCCCAAGAAGTGGTAGAATATATTGCAAAAAATGTAAAAAACAATATTCGCCACCTGGAGAGCGTGACAAAAAAATTGCAGGCCATGCAAAACCTGTTTAACCAAAAGCCCACCATTGCCGGGGCACAGACAGTGATTAAAGATATTATTGAGGACAGCCAGCCCCTACCGGTCACCATTCAAAGAGTGGTAGACGAGGTGAGCCGGGTTACCGGCATCTCTGAAGAAGAAATTTACAGCACCAAGCAACAAGCAGCCGTAACGCACGCCCGCAAGATTACCTTTTATGTGATCCGGGAAGTAACCGGTATGAGCTATGTGGCGATCGGCAAAGAATTTAAAAAAGACCATTCCACCATTATGTATAATGTGAACAGTATTGAAAAGGCCATGAAAAAGGACTCACGCCTGGCTCGTCAGGTCAACGACATTGTCAACAACATTAATCAACACAAGGATAATCAGTAAGACAAAAATACACACCTTACAAACCAAAATTTTCAACATTTTTTTCATTTTACACAAAGAAAATTTGCACACCCCTTGTGAAAGACAAAATCTTTCCACATCTTCAACAAATTTTCAAAATCCGGGCGTGGAAGAAAAAGGCGACGAAAATCCCGCGGTTGACCGCAATTTTGCCGCTTTCCACATTTTCACCGCCCTATACTACTACTACTAAAACCCATACTGTAATAGGAAACGGAGGGAGCGAATTTTATGAAATTCACCTGCAACGCCAGAGAACTGAATACCGCCTGCAATAATGTGATGCGCGCAGTCAGTACCAAAATGACCGTACCCACCATTGAGGGTATTTTAATGGAATGCGGCAGCGATACGCTGAGCCTTACCGGCTATGACTTTGAATTTGGCATCAACACCACCCTGCAAGCCAGCGTTACCGAACCGGGTGCCATAGTGATCAATGCCAAAGTGCTTTGCAATATTATTAAGGAACTGACGGCAGAGACAGTGACCTTTGACATCAGCGGCACCTCTGTTTCTATCATTTGCGGCGCTGCCCAATATGCCATTACCGGTATTGACGCAGACGATTATCCGGAGCTGCCCAGCGTCAGCGGCGGCTATCCTCTGTTCTTAAATCAGAACCTGTTGCAAAAGATGGTACAGCAGACGCTGTTTGCGGTGGCAGACAGCGAAGCCTCTAAGCCGGTGCACACAGGGCTTAAATTTGAAATGAGCTTGAACCAGCTGCGCCTGATCGGCGTAGACGGCTACCGCTTGGCCATTCGCACGGAAACCGTAAAATATGACGGTGAGGATATTAGTTTTATCGTACCCAAAAAGACGGTACGGGAGCTGATCAAGTTGCTGAACCCGGAGGAGGACGAAAATATCTCCGTTTCCGTAGGCAAGCGTCATATTGTATTTGAAGTGGGACAGTACAGCATTATCAGCCGGTTGCTGGAAGGCGAATTCTTAGATTATAACGCCGCAGTGCCTAAAAGCAGTAATACCACGGTACTTATCAACACCGAGGACGCCATTCACTGCATTACCAGTACCATTCCGGTCATTGAAAATAACCAAAAGAACCCCATTCGCTGTCTATTTGATGCAGACGAAATGCGGGTATCTACTGTGTCCGGCCTGGGCCGGGTGGTAAACTACACCCACGCCAATGTAAGCGGCGATCGGGTGGAGATCGGCTTTAACTCCAAATATGTGCTGGACGCACTGAACGCCGCAGACACCGATCAGGTACGCATTGAGTTGTCCGGCCCGGTTAGCCCGGTGAAGGTGCTGCCGATGACAGACGACAGTTTTCTGTTCTTGGTGCTGCCTATGAGGCTGAAAAATGAAGCTTAATGTAAATATCAAACCCCACCGGCAAGAGACGGTGACCATCAGTACCCCTTTTATCCGGCTGGACGCGCTGCTGAAATTCAAAGGCGAGGCGGAAACCGGCGGCCAGGCTAAGCAAATGATTCAGGACGGACTGGTGAAAGTGAATGGGGAGACCTGTACCGCGAGAGGCAAAAAATCAAGCCCGGCGATGTGGTGGTCATCCACGGCACTGATTATACCATACAGCAATGAAGATAGAACGCATGGGAATTGACGCCTACCGCAATCTGGAACACCTGGTGTTGGATTTTGACGATGTAAATGTAATCTACGGCGAAAATGCCCAGGGTAAGACCAATTTGATTGAAGCGGTGTACCTGTTTACCGGCGCCAAGAGTTTTCGCGGTGCCCGGGACAGCGAGCTGGTACAGTTTGGCAAAGAACAGGCACAGCTGCAAATTCATTTTGTCAGCGGTAATCGACCCAAACGGCCATGTTACAGATTAAAAAACGCCGCAGCGCCACCTTAAACGGCATTGCCAAGACCTCTGCCGCCGCACTGGGGGAGGAGATCAAGGCGGTGGTGTTCAGCCCCGCCCATTTAACCATGATTAAAGACGGTCCGGCAGAACGGCGCAAGTTTTTAGATCTTGCTCTGTGCCAAATCCGTACAGGATATAAAAAATTGCTCAGCGACTACAACCGCAGTTTGGCTCAGCGGAATATGCTGCTGCGAGATATTGCGGCAGGTAAAATGAGCGCTGACACCCTGTTTATTTGGGACGGCAACCTGGCTCGTGCCGGAGCAAAAATCATTTATCAGCGCCGTGCCTATGTGGCTGCGCTGGAAGAACCGCTTTTCCGTATTCACACCGGTCTGTCCGGCGGGCGGGAGCAGATCGCGCCCGACTGCAAGGCGCCTTTGATTACGGTGATTTGGCCGTAGAAGAACTGGAACGGCGGCTGCTCTCTTTGCTGGAAAGTGCCCGCAGCGAGGATCTTTACCACCGGGCCACCACCGTTGGACCCCACAGGGATGATCTGGATATTACCTTAAACGGTATTTCCGCCCGAAAGTACGGCAGTCAGGGACAGCAGCGCAGTTGTGTACTCTCCCTAAAACTGGCGGAGGCGGAAATTCTGCAACAAAAAACAAATGAAGCCCCTATTGTCCTACTGGACGATGTAATGAGCGAGCTGGACGAAGGCCGGCAAGATTATATTCTCAACCACATGAAGGGTATGCAGTTGTTTATTACCTGCTGTGATGCGGGCACCATCTTGCGTGGCACCCGGGGCAAAACCTTTCATATTGAAAACGGCAAGGTGGTGAACTGATGCTCCTGCACATTGGCGGCGACACAGTGGTGCGTACCGGCGATATTATTGGTATTTTTGATATGGATACCTCCACGGTAGGTAAGGCCACCCGAGATTTTTTAACCAGGGCAGAGCAGGAAAAGCGGGTGCAGTATGTAAATTACGACCTGCCTAAAAGCTATGTGCTTACCAAAGAGACGGTGTATATCAGTCCCCTGAATGTAAGCACCCTGATCAAACGATGGAAATAACCCATTTTCGATAGATACGGACACAGGCACCGCACCTGCCCACAGTGCGGAGGCGCCTTTGTGGGCAGAAAGGCAGAAGTTATGGCTGAAGAAGAAAAGACTGTTTTGGAAGAAGCGGATATGGACACCGTTGTAACGGAAGAATATTCCGCAAAAGATATTCAGGTGCTGGAGGGCCTGGAGGCCGTCCGCAAGCGCCCGGGTATGTATATCGGCTCCACCGGCCCCCGAGGTCTGCACCACCTGGTGTATGAGATCGTGGACAACTCCATTGACGAGGCACTGGCCGGGGTCTGCACCCACATTGAGACGGAGATTTTGCCCGGTAATGTGATTAGCGTGCGGGATAACGGCCGTGGTATTCCCACCGGCATTAATGAAAAGACCGGTCTGCCTGCTGTAACGGTGGTGCTCACCGTACTCCACGCCGGCGGTAAGTTCGGCGGCTCCGGCTATAAAGTATCCGGCGGTCTGCACGGCGTAGGCTCCTCTGTGGTAAATGCTCTATCCCAGTGGCTGGAGGTAGAGGTGACCCAGAACGGCCATGTGTACGCCCAGCGCTTTGAGCGAGGCAAGCCGGTGGACGACCTGCATATTATTGCCGATCGAGAGGGGCACGGCACCCTCATTCGCTTCCAGGCGGACCCGGAGATTTTCTCCGAGACCACCGAGTACGAGTACGATGTACTGGCCCGCCGTCTGCGGGAGCAGGCGTTCCTGAACGCCGGGCTGTCCATTACGCTGACGGATAAGCGGGGCGAAGAGCCGGTAGCCGAGGAATTCTGCTACGAGGGCGGTATTCGGGAATTTGTAAAGTACATCAACACCACACGGGGACTAAACCCCATTCAGGACGAAGTGATCCACATCTCCACGACCAAGGACGACCGCAGTGCAGAGGTGGCGCTGTGCTATACGGACAGCTACAATGAGACCCTGCTGTCCTTTGCCAACAACATAAATACCATTGACGGCGGTACCCACGAGACCGGGTTCAAAACCGCCCTGACCCGGGTGTTTAACGACTACGGCAAAAAGTTTAATATTCTGAAAGAGAATGACAAGAAGCTCTCCGGCGACGATGTGCGCGAGGGGCTGACTGCGTCATCAGCGTGAAACTTACCGAGGCCCAGTTTGAAGGCCAGACCAAGGGCAAGCTGGGCAATACGGACATTACCGGCCTGGTCAGCTCCCTGGTATATGACAAACTAATGACCTATTTTGAGGAGAACCCGGCGGTAGCAAGGCGCTGCTGTCCAAGTCCCTGGACGCTTCTCGCGCCAGAGAGGCGGCCCGCAAGGCCAGAGATAACGCCCGTAATAAGACCGGGCTGGAAAGCAGCAAGCTGCCGGGCAAGCTGGCGGACTGCTCCTCCAACGACCCCTCCCTGTGCGAAATTTACATCGTCGAGGGTGATTCCGCCGGCGGCTCCGCCAAGGACGGACGGGACCGTGCCCACCAGGCCATTCTGCCCCTTTGGGGTAAAATGCTGAATGTGGAAAAGGCACGGCTGGACAAGGTTTACGGCAACGAAAAGCTGATGCCTGTGGTGACCGCGCTGGGCACCGGCATCGGCGAGGACTTTGACATTACCAAGCTGCGCTACCACAAGATCGTGATTATGGCCGATGCGGATGTGGACGGCGCGCACATTCGTACCCTGCTGCTGACCTTCTTCTTCCGCTATATGAAGCCCTTAGTTGAGGGCGGCTACATTTACCTGGCCCAGCCCCCGCTGTTTAAGGTGCAAAAGGGCAAAAAATTCAAATATGCCTTTAGCGACGAGGAGCGGGACCGGCTCATTGAAGAAATGGGCGGCCAGTGCGACATTCAGCGATACAAAGGTTTGGGTGAGATGGACCCGGAGCAGCTGTGGGAGACCACGATGGATCCGGAATTTCGCATTATGCTGCGGGTGACCGTAGAGGACGCCCAGCAGGCGGACGAAACATTCTCTATTTTAATGGGCGATAATGTTGAACCCCGCCGTGAGTTCATTGAAAAAAATGCAAAATATGTACAGAATCTGGACATTTAATTGCAAGTAGCCACCTACCCCGGCGGGGTTCAAACGACGCTCCGCGGGCCGGCGCAGCGGGCTGCGGGAGAACGCTCCGGTGGAGCGTTGATAGCGGCGTGCACCAACTGTGCTGTGGCAAAAGCCCCTGCCGGATAAAAATAAAATTTATACTCTTCTCCCAAACAAAGGAGAACACCATGACCACATTTGAATTTAAAATGACGCCACGGGCGTATTACGCCGGGTGGCGGGTGCTACAACGGCAGCAGCTGCGGCTGCAATGGGTGTTTTGCGCCCTATGTGAGGTGCTGGCAGCGGCGGGTATTTTGTTGTATTTTCTGCTGCAAGATGTGGCAGAGACGGCGATGCTCCCGGCACTGAGCGGTATTGTAGCAGCCATGGCTGTGCTGCTGCCTTGGATGCGGCGCAGTTCCGTGCTGCGGGAGTTGGCAACTCTCCCACACTGACCCAGCCCTTTACCCTCCGGCTGGAGGAGCAGGCGCTGCTGGTGTGGAGCAAATTTGAGCAGTACACCCTGCCCTGCAGGGGATCACCTACGCCAAAGAGACCAAGGACTATATTATTCTCATCGGGTGCTACCGAATGGGGCTGTTTGTAATTGAAAAAGCAGACTGTGACCCGGCGGATCTGAACGCGCTGCTCAGCGCCCTGCACGAGAAGGCACCGGCCTTTGGAGGTGCAAAATGATTGAAGTAAACTACTGCTTAAATGCGGCGGATTTTGCCGATATGGCGGCGCTGCGTCGGCGGCTGACCCGCATAATCCCCATTCTCTTTTTTGCAGCTGTTGGATTTGGCTGTGCAGTGGCGGGCTTTAGCGCCCGGTCCCACCAGCCTATCGTTGCACTGGCGGCCTGTTTGCCCCTGTTGGTCATGGGCGTTCTGCTGCTGTGCCGCGGACCTGTGTCTCGGCGGATGTATACCCGCCTGTGCAAGGCACATCCGTCCCTAACTGCGCCGGTGCAAATGCGCATTACCGGCACGGAGGTGGAGTGGACCATGCCCGGCGAAAAGCCGGATCAGTGCGAAATTCACGCTGTGTACCCTATGGCCATGTTCGGCGCCGTATTTGAGACCGGGCGGCTGTTTGCCTTTGCCATTCCCGGCACCGTTACGCTGCTGCTGCCCAAGCGGGCACTGCCGGAGAGCGAACTGCCCCGGCTGCGGGAAATGCTGGAAAACACCGCTTATTATAAATTGATCAAGTAAAACCTGCCGGGCTGCGGCCCGTATTTAGGAGATGAATGCCAATGGATAACAATGAGATCCGGTATGACAATCAAAAGATCGTAGATGTAGAGATTAACAAAGAGGTGCGCAAGGCCTTTTTGGACTACTCTATGAGCGTGATCGTCAGCCGCGCCTGCCGGATGTGCGGGACGGGCTGAAGCCGGTACACCGCCGTATTCTTTACACCATGTTTGAGAACAACCTGTACCCGGATCGGGCATACAGAAAGTGTGCAGACACCGTAGGTACGTACTGGGTCGTTACCACCCCCACGGCGACGCCTCTGTGTATGACGCCATGGTGCGACTGGCCCAAACCTTCTCCATGCGCTACACGCTGGTAGACGGTCACGGTAACTTTGGTACCGTAGACGGCGACCCGGCCGCTGCGTACCGATACACCGAGAGCCGAATGAGCAAGATCAGCATGAAAATGCTGCAAGATATTGATAAGGACACGGTGGATTTTGCCTCCAACTACGATGACCGACTGAAAGAGCCGGTGGTACTGCCGGCCCGCTATCCCAATTTGCTGGTGAACGGTTCCAGCGGTATCGCCGTAGGTATGGCCACCAACATTCCGCCCCACAACCTGCGGGAAGTGATTGACGGTATGTGTTGCCTGATCGACAACCCGGATGTAGGATTGCCGGAGCTGATGCAGCACATTAAAGGCCCGGACTTTCCCACCGCCGGTATCATTATGGGCGCTCGGGGCATTCGCCAGGCCTATGAGACCGGCCGGGGCAAGATCTATCTGCGTGCCCGGGCAGAGATCGTAGAGAGCAAGGGCGACCGCTACAAGATCGTGGTTACCGAGCTGCCCTACCAGGTGCGCAAGGCGGCGCTGATCGCCAGCATTGCCGAGTTGGCCCGAGACAAGAAGATCGAGGGCGTGGCGGACATTAAGGACTTCTCCTCCCGCAATATGCACATTGAGATTACCGTTAAGCGGGACGCCAACGCCCAGGTGGTGCTCAATAACCTGTACAAGATGACGCAAATGCAGGTAACCTTCGGTGTGATTATGTTGGCGCTGGTAGACGGCGTGCCCCGCATTCTTTCCCTGAAGGAAATGCTGCAAAATTACATTTCCTTCCAGGAAGAGATCATCACCCGCCGCACCCGCTATGATTTGAAGAAAGCCCAGGATCGCGCCCATATCTTAGAGGGTCTGGCCCGCGCCATTGATATTGTGGACGAGATCATCGCCACCATTCGCGGCTGCAAGGGCGGCCAAGCCGAGGCCAAGCAGGAATTGATGGCCAAGTACGACTTTGACGAGCCACAGGCTGCGGCCATTGTGGCGTTCCGTTTGGGTCAGTTGGCCGGACTGGAAATTGAAAAGATCCGCACCGAGTTGGGCGAGCTGCACATCAAGATTGCCGATTATCAAGACATTCTCAGCAGTGAGACCCGGGTGTTAGAGATCGTAAAGGAAGAGGCCCGCGCCATCGGCGACAAATTCGGCGACGAACGGCGTACCGAGATTACCGCTGCTCCGGCGATGTGGATGACGAGGACCTGATCCCGGTAGAGGACTGCATGCTCACCCTGACCACCATGGGGTATATGAAGCGCCAGACGGTAGATACTTATAAGGCACAGAACCGCGGCGGCAAAGGCATTATGGGCATGAGCCGCAGAGAGGAAGATGTGGCCAAGACCATGTTTACCTGCTCCACCCACGACTACATTATGCTCTTTACCAACAAGGGCAAGGTGTTTAAGATGAAGGGATACGAGATCCCCGCTGCCTCCCGTACCAGCAAGGGTATGAATGTGGTGAACCTGCTGCCGCTGGAGAATGAGGAGCAGATCAGCGCTATGGTGCGGGTGCCGGACAGCGAAGAGCGCCAGTACCTGTGCATGGTTACCAAGAACGGTGTGATCAAACGCACGGAGATCAGCCAGTACGATCATATTCGCAAAACCGGCATTATCGCCATCAATTTGGACGAGGGCGACGAACTCAGCTGGGTGGAGATCACCGACGGCAACCGCAATCTGATCGTGGCTACCCACGATGGTATGAGCATTTGCTTTAAGGAGAGCGACGCCCGCCTGATCGGCCGTACCGCCCGCGGCGTGCGCGCCATTCAGCTGGCAGAAGGCGACTATGTGGTTGGCTTTGCCGTGGCGCTGGAGGACACCCGCCTGCTCACCGTAAGCGAGACCGGCTACGGCCGCAAGAGCAACTTTGACGACTACCGGGTGCAGTCCCGTGCCGGCAAGGGTCTGATCAACTACCATACCGAGACCTACGGCAAGGTGGCCATGATCGCCCCGGTGCGCGAGGACCAGGATATTATTATGATCTCCCAGGAAGGCATTGTCATTCGCACCCCTGTGGATCAGATCTCTGCCTTTAAGCGCCCGGCCAAGGGCGTAAGGGTGATGCGTACCACAGACGAGGACAAGGTGGTTACCCTGTCCGTGGTGGAGCACATGGAGCCGGAGAAAACGGACGACACCCCGGAGGGTGACGGCACAGAAACCCCGGTATCTGCCCCGGAAACCGCAGAATAATAGACACTTAACCGTCTGTGTGTTCACAAAGCACAAGATTTTACAAATTTTTTATTGTAATGACATAAAAAAATGAAGTATAATTGTGGCTATGCTTTGGGGCACACAGGCGCTTTTGTTTTTTGCGCCGTCAATCCCAACGGAACTACCTGCAAAAAGAGGAGATCTTTTTCATGGCAAAAGACTATAATATTGACGATATTTTGTCCGAGGTAAAGCAGCGCCGGGCAGAGCAGGAAAGCAACTTAAAGGCTGCGCCTGCGCCCAAGGCTGCGCCTGTACAGACGGACGCCAATCGAGAAGCCTACGCCGGTAAACTGGTGGAGGAGCTGCTGGGTCCGGAAAAGCCCGCTGTAAAGCCGGAACCGAAGGAGAAAAAACAGCAGCGCCGCAGCCCACCCCGGCACCCCGGGAGAAAGCGGAGCCGCAGCAAAAAGCTGCCCCTGCGCCGGAAGCCAAACGGGCACCCAAACCCGCCGCACCCAAGGCAGACACTGCCGATGTGCCGGTGCAGCAGGTGCGCCGCAAGTTGCAACCCCCGCCCCCGGCATACGAAAATCGGGATCGCACCGTGACCCCGGACAAGCCGACCCAAAAGCCGGAAAACCAGCCCCCGCTGGAGCCGGCGAACCTGCGCCACCAAGCCACGGACGAGATGATTGATTTGTTCTCTCTCTCCGGCAAGACTGAGAATGCACCGGCGGCAGCGGACAAAAAGCGCAAAAGCGGCAAAAAGCAAAAAGGCGGCAAAAAGCAAAAAGGCGGCAAAAAGCAAAAAGATCCCAACGCTTTGCCTGGCGCAAGACCAAAAAGGGCAATTTCCATTGCCATTATTGTTGTGCTGGCTGTGCTGATTGTGGCCGGCGGCGTTTTTGCCGTGTGCTATGTAAACGGCCTGTTGGGTAAGTTCACCGACGAAGCGGACGATTACCAAAAGACGGACACCTCCTATCACGGTATGGATTTCTTAAAAGAGAACTTTCCGGAGATCAAGGAGCCGTCTGCGGCAGACGCAACGACCTATAAAGAATATTTGAAAAACTGGTACAAAAACGGCGATCCGGTCAGCTCTACCCATGTAAAGAACATTTTGCTCATCGGGGAGGACACCCGGGAGGAGCAGATCAGCGACACCTCTCGTGCCGACTCTGCCATTATCGCCAGCGTCAATATCGATACCGGCAAGATCACTTTGACCTCCGTACTGCGCGATTTGTATGTGTACTTTGAGGCGAACGGTGAGGGCCAGTACGACAAGATCAACGGCGCTGCTCCATGGGCGGCATGAAGGAATACATCAAAACCGTGGAGCGTTACTATAAGATCCAGATCGACAACTACGCGGTGGTGAACTTTGCCAGCTTCCCCAAGATCATTGACAGCCTGGGCGGCGTGACCATTACCATTACCGATCGGGAGATCAACGAGATCAACAACCACCCCAAGCGCTACGGCAATGTGTATATCGAGAAGAGCTACGAGGGCACCGAGGGTAAGCAGAAGCTGAACGGTAAGCAGGCGCTGGCCTACTGCCGTATTCGT
>ENA-OQAS01001328-OQAS01001328.1-human-gut-metagenome-genome-assembly--contig:-NODE-1328-length-11723-cov-1.936616_pt1 | contig 11723 bp, 17 predicted proteins | sample MGYA00242733_ERZ504523 | MGnify/ENA primary metagenome ERZ504523 (study PRJEB26092, sample SAMD00036239) | human gut metagenome | host: Homo sapiens | study: EMG produced TPA metagenomics assembly of... | reverse complement strand
GTACGTGGAAGAAGAGTGGAAGCAGAAGTTGTGCAGCTTCGTTCTATAAGAGAGCAAAATAAAAGAAAATGTAACTGTTCAGAGCCAAGCAAAATTTCATAAAACAGGTGTAAAATGCTTGCATTTTTAAGACTGTTTTTGAATTATTTGCGGATACGCCACACCGACGAAATGCGTAGCATTTTGGAGTTGGCTCTGACAGTTACAAGAAAATAATAACGAAAATAGATTAACAGTCCGGTCGCAGAAAAAAGCGATAGAGAGTGTTTGGAAAAGGCGACCGGCAGTTGAAAAGAAAAGGAGATTAAAATCATGGAAGTAAGAGCAGAATTAAAATATACAAAATCACACGAATGGGTAAAAGAAGAAGGAGGAGTCTGGACAATTGGACTTACGGATTATGCACAGTCAGCACTCGGTGATCTCGTATTCGTAAATCTTCCGGAAGCTGGAGACAGTGTAGAAGCCGGAGAAGTATTTGGAGATGTTGAATCTGTAAAAGCGGTATCAGATGTATACTCACCGGTAACAGGAGAAGTTGAAGAAATCAACGAAGAACTTCTTGACGCACCAGAAAGATCAATGGCGCTCCGTATGATGCATGGTTCATCAAAGTAAAAGATGTATCGGGAACAGAAGGAACTTCTTTCAGCAGAAGAATATGAGGCATTTGTAGCAAGCGAAGAATAATCAGGGAAAGGCGGTGGACCATTTATGGGAAGCTATGTACCGAATACAAAAGAACAGCGTCAGGAAATGCTGAAAGAAATCGGGTTTCAGACAATGGATGATCTGTTCGCACACATTCCGGCAGAAGTAAAGATCCAGGGCGGTCTTAATATTCCGGAAGGAAAAACAGAATTAGAAGTACGCCGTGATATGGAAAATATTGCTGCAAAGAATCAGTCTTTAAGACGATTTTCCGCGGCGCAGGCGCTTACCGGCATTTTATTCCGGCAACAGTAAAGAGCGTGATTTCAAAAGAAAATTTATTAACTGCATATACTCCTTATCAGGCAGAGATCAGCCAGGGAATCCTGCAGTCGATCTTTGAATATCAGACCATGATCTGTGATCTGACAGGAATGGATATTTCCAATGCCTGCGTATATGATGGTGCAGAAGCATCCGCAGAAGGTGTGGCAATGTGCCGCGACAGAAAACGCAGCAAAGCACTTGTTTCAGCTACCGTGAATCCATATGTTCTTGAAACAATCAAAACATACTGCTTCGGTAATGAATGGAAATAGAAGTAATTCCGGAAAAAGACGGACTTACAGATATTGAATATCTGAAAGAACATGTAGATGCACAGACAGCATGTGTACTGATCCAACATCCGAACTATTACGGTAATCTGGAAGAAGCAGCCGAGATTGGTGAGATCGCACATGGAGCTGGTGCGAAATATGTGATGAATGTCAATCCGATTTCTCTCGGTGTAGTAAAGACACCGGCAGAATATGGAGCTGATGTGGCAGTTGGCGAAGGACAGCCACTTGGACTTTCTATTGCATTCGGCGGGCCATATCTTGGATTTGTGGCTGCAACACAGAAGATGATGAGAAATCTTCCGGGACGTATCGTTGGACAGACAGAAGACCACAATGGAAAGAAAGGTTATGTACTTACTCTTCAGGCAAGAGAACAGCATATCCGTCGTGAAAAAGCATCCAGCAATATCTGCTCAAACCAGGCACTCTGCGCACTTGCAGTAGGCGTTTATCTGGCAACAATGGGCAATGAAGGATTAGGAAAGCAGCAACACTTTCAACCTCAAAAGCACATTATCTTTCAGCAGAACTTGCAAAAGTTGGATACCAGACCGAGAACAAAGGAGAATTTTTCCATGAATTCGTAACTGTATCAGATACTCCGGCCGTAAAAGCACTTGCAGCACTTGAGGAAAAAGGAATCCTTGGAGGATTTCCGCTTGACGAACACAGAATTCTGTGGTGCTGTACAGAAGTGAATACCAAAGAAGAGATGGACGCAGTTGTTCAGATTCTGAAGGAGGTGCAGTAATGTTAATATTTGAAAAAAGCAGACCTGGAAGAGGTTGCGATTTACTGCCAGAATGCGATGTAGAAGTAACACTTCCACAGGAAAAAGATAAAAGAGAGAAAAAACTTCATCTGCCAGAGCTTTCTGAAATTGAACTGAGCAGACATTATACAGAACTTGCAAAGAAATCACATGGTGTGAATGATGGTTTTTATCCACTCGGATCTTGTACAATGAAATATAATCCAAAGATCAATGAAGATATGGCAGCACTTCCGGGATTCACAGAGATTCATCCACTGCAGCCGACACATACGGTACAGGGATGCCTGGAAGTCATCAAAGAATCTGAAAATCTTCTCTGCGAGATCACAGGTATGGATCGTATGACATTCCAGCCGGCAGCCGGTGCTCACGGAGAGTTTACAGGCTCCTTTTGATCAAAGCATATCATAAGAGCCGTGGAGACGAAAAGAGAAAGAAAATTATCGTTCCGGACTCTGCACATGGAACCAACCCGGCAAGTGCGGCAATGGCAGGATTCCAGGTAGTCAGCATTGAATCTGCACCGGATGGTGGTGTTGATCTTGAAAAATTACAGGAAGTATGCGGAGAGGATACAGCAGGACTTATGCTTACCAATCCAAATACGGTAGGACTTTTTGATAAGAATATTCTGAAGATCACGGAGATCGTTCATAACTGTGGCGGACTTTGCTACTATGACGGAGCAAATTTAAATGCAGTTATGGGAACTGTTCGCCCTGGAGATATGGGATTTGATGTGATCCATCTGAATCTTCACAAAACATTCTCAACTCCGCACGGTGGCGGTGGTCCTGGAAGCGGACCTGTTGGATGCAAGAGCATGCTGGTTCCGTTCCTTCCGTCTTATGTAGTAGATGGGGAAGAAGAACTGAAATTTGTAAAAGAACCACAGAGCATCGGTGAGATGAAGAGCTTCTATGGAAACTTACAGTCATCGTAAAAGCACTTACTTATGTGAAGACACTGGGACGCGAAGGTATTCCGGAAGCGAGCCAGAATGCAGTTCTGAATGCAAATTACATGATGAACAAACTGAAAGACCTTTATACAATGGCGTATGACGAGGTATGTATGCATGAATTTGTAATGAGTCTTGCAGATTTGAAAAAGAAAACAGGAATTTCTGCAATGGATATTGCAAAAGGACTTCTTGATAACGGTATCCATCCACCGACAATGTACTTCCCGCTGATCGTTGAGGAAGCACTGATGGTAGAGCCGACAGAGACAGAGTCCAAAGAAACTCTGGATGAAGCAGTAGAAGTATTACGCAAACTGTATGAAATCGCAGAAACAGATGCCGAACAGCTTCATCAGGCGCCTGTTACAACACCGGTTACAAGAATGGATGAGGTTGGAGCAGCAAGACATCCATATCTGCGATACGAATGGCAGGACTAATAAGTTATAGCTTAAAGCGAGGGAAAACTATGATCGAAAGATACTTATATTGAAAGCGATCAGTTCAGTCCATATAGAAATCTTGCAGTGGAAGAGTATTTGCTCCTCCACTGCGAGGATAAAGAATGTATTCTTTATCTGTGGCAGAATCAGAATACAGTTGTTATCGGACGGAATCAAAATGCTTGGAAAGAATGTAGAACAACAAAGCTTGAAGAAGAAGGTGGTCATCTTGCCAGACGCCTGTCAGGTGGCGGAGCTGTGTACCATGATCTGGGAATATGAACTTCACATTTCTGATCAATAAAGAAGAATATGATCTGAACCGGCAGCTTCAGGTAATCATAGGAGCGATGGAGATCCTTGGATTGAAGGCTGAAAAATCCGGGCGTAACGATATCCTGATCGATGGAAAGAAATTCTCGGGAAATGCGTTTTATGAGCAGGAAAAGCATTGCTATCATCATGGCACGATCATGGTAGGAGTAAACATGGAAACCTTATCCAAATATCTGACTGTATCGAAGGATAAACTGAAATCAAAGGGGGTTGATTCAGTAAAATCCAGAGTGACAAATTTAAGAGATTATCTTCCGGAGCTTACAATGGAAGAACTGAAGGTGGCACTTAAACAGTCATTTGAAAAGGTATACGGATTAAAGGTACGTGATAAAAAAATAGAAGACCTTGATACCGGAGTAATTGCAGAAAGAGAGAAATTTTTCTCTTCATGGAACTGGCTTTATGGCAGAAAAATTGATTTTCAGTATGAGCTTTCCCACCGTTTTGGATGGGGAGGGATTACACTTCAGTTTGCAGTAGAATCAGGAAAGATCAAGGATGCAATTGCATGGTCGGATGCACTGAATCCGAATTTCATACATACACTTCCGAAGTATCTGAAAGGATTGAAGTACAGAAAGGAAAGTATCTGTACGGAATTGGGGCTTTCTGGTCAGATGATCCACAGGAAGAAGAGATGATGAAAGACATTATCGAATGGATTCGGGGCGAGGAACTGTAGGAGGATGAAATAAAATGAGTGAGAAGTTTGATGTAGTAGTAATTGGAGCCGGTCCGGGAGGATACGTGGCAGCAATCAAATCTGCAAAGCTTGGAATGAAGACCGCAGTGATCGAAGAGAGAGAAGTCGGCGGAACATGCCTGAACAGGGGATGTATTCCGGCAAAAGCAATGATTCATGCATCGACATTATATCGTGAAATCAAAGAAGCGGATCGTTTCGGAATTTCAGCATCAGATGTTACTTATGATTTTGAAAAAATACTGGAATATAAGGAGCAGACAACCGGACAGCTTGTTCAGGGAGTAGAACAGCTTCTGCAGGCAAACGGCGTAACAAGATATTATGGAAAAGGCACACTTTTTTGAGGGGAAAAAAGTTAAGATTACAGGAAATGAAGAACAGTTTGTCGAAGCAGAGAATGTCATTCTGGCTTCTGGTTCCAAACCACTGATTCTTCCGATCCGGGGAATGGATCTTCCGAGAGTTCTGACAAGTGATGAACTTTTTAAGCTGAGTGAAGTTCCAAAGAGTCTGGTTATCATCGGTGGTGGTGTGATCAGTGTAGAATTTGCAACCGTATATTCCGCACTTGGATCTAAGGTTACCATTCTTGAAGCAATGCCGCGCCTGGTTCCAAATATGGATAAAGAGATCGCACAAAACCTGAAACTGATCCTGAAGAAACGTGGCGTAGAAAGCCATACATCAGCAACAGTACAGGGTGTGCATATGGAAGGGGATACTTGTGTATGTACTTTCGTTGAAAAAGAAAAAGAACAGACTGTAGAAGCAGAATATGTTCTGTGTGCAGTCGGAAGATGCCCGAATACCGACGGATTATTTGCAGAAGGTGCTGCTCCGGATATGGAAAGAGGACGTGTTCTTGTAAATGATAAATTCGAAAGCAGTATTCCGGGAGTCTATGCGATCGGTGATCTGATCTTTGGCGCACAGCTTGCCCATGCAGCAAGTGCACAGGGAATCGTTGTTGCAGAACAGCTGGCGGGAAAAGAACCTTCTGTGAATCTGGATGTGGTTCCGGGATGTGTTTATACAGATCCGGAAATCGCATCAGCAGGTATTACCGAAGATGCAGCCAAAGAACAGGGAATCAAAGTGAAGACTGGTAAATTTATCATGAGTGCCAATGGTAAATCGCTTATTACAAAAGAAGAAAGAGGATTTATCAAGATCGTGGCAGATGAAGAGACAGATGTGATTCTCGGAGCACAGATGATGTGTGCAAGAGCCACAGACATGATCGGTGAATTTGTAACTGCGATCGCAAACAAAATGACGGTTGCACAGCTTTTGAAGGGAATGCGTGCACATCCGACGTATAATGAAGGAATCGGAGAAGCCCTGGAAGAAGCAGAGGGTGGAGCGATCCACGTTGTACCAAAGAAAAAGAAATAGAACTGTACAGCAGTAAGGGAATATGATAAAATATTCAGATATCAGCATATGCTGAAAAGTACAAAAAGGAAAATTAAATCATGTTATACGAAGAAGCAAGGGTATATTTGGATCATGTATCGAAATACGGAAGTGTACTTGGCTTAGATAGTATAAAGAGCTTATTGGGTGAGCTTGGAAATCCGCAGAAAGATTTGAAATTTATACATATAGCCGGGACTAATGGAAAAGGATCGATTCTCGCCGGACTCTCCGGTATCCTGCAGCAGGCTGGATACGGACCGGAAGATACTGTTCTCCGACCGTGATGGGATATATGGAACGATTTCAGGTTGATGGTCAATGGATGGCGGAGGACGAGCTCGCCCCTTTTGTATCTCAGGTGAAAGAGGCAGCAGAAAAAGTAGAAGAAAAAAAGGATCTCACCGTAACTGTTTTCGAGATGGAAACGGCGATCGCATTTCTCTATTTCAGGGAAAAACAGTGTGATTATGTCGTTCTGGAAGCCGGAATGGGTGGGCTGCTTGATGCGACAAATGTAATAGATACTACTGTTTTGAGTATTTTTGCATCGATCAGTATGGATCATATCGGAGTGCTGGGAAACACATTAGAAGAGATAGCAGAAAATAAAGCCGGAATTATAAAACCATCATGTCTGGCAGTTGTCACGTCGCCACAGCAGATGTCTGTGACCGATATCCTCCAGAAAAAGGCCGGAGAGTGTGGATGCCGGTTTGTGGTTTCGCATCCGGAAAAGGCTGTGATTTCTGAAGAAACGATGGATGGACAGATTTTTTCTTATGGAGAATATAAAGATATCTGTCTTCGCCTGGCTGGCAGATATCAGATTGACAATGCGGCGACAGTATTGGAAGCTGTGGATGCGTTAAGAAGGAGCGGTGTTCCGATTCCAGAAGAAGCTGTAAGAAAGGGATTTGTGAAAGTGACATGGCCTGGACGGTTTCAGGTACTTGAAAAGAACCGACCGTGATCGCCGACGGAGCGCATAACAGGGATGCCGCAAGAAGACTTGCGGAAAATGTGAGAACCTATCTGACGGACAGAAAGATTGTCGGTGTGATGGGGGTTTTTAAAGATAAAGAATATGAACAAATCGCAGAGATCATGGCTCCGTATCTTTCAAAGGTGTATACGATCGATCTTCCAAATGGGGAGAGGAATCTGGGAAAAGAGAGATTATGTGAAGTATTAAAGGCCAAGAACGTACAGTCAGAACCGGCAGAGAACATTGCAGATGCGCTTGAAAAAGCAAAAGCAGAATGTGGGAAAGAAGATGTTGTTCTGGTGTTTGGTTCCTTATCTTATCTGGGAGAAGTGATAAGACTTGAACGGGAAACAAACGTGTTTGAAAGAAAAAAGGAAGAGAGAACATTATGGTAGATCATAAAAAAGTAGAACAGGCAATCCGTCTTTTACTGGAAGGAATCGGTGAAGATCCGGATAGGGAAGGACTGGCTGAGACACCGGACCGGATTGCAAGAATGTATGAAGAAATCTGTGGCGGAATGAATGAGGATGCAGCGGAACACCTGAAAAAGACATTTACAGCAGAAAACAATGAGATGGTTGTGGAAAAAGATATTACGTTTTATTCCATGTGTGAACATCATATGCTGCCATTTTACGGAAAGGTTCATATTGCCTATATTCCGGATGGAAAGGTAGTGGGACTTAGCAAGCTTGCACGGACTGTGGAAGTGTTTGCCAGAAGACTTCAGCTGCAGGAGCAGATGACAGCACAGATCGCGGATGCCTGATGGAGAATCTTCATCCAAAGGGAGTAATGGTACTTGCTGAGGCAGAGCATATGTGTATGACCATGCGTGGAATCAAGAAGCCGGGAAGCAAGACGGTCAGTGTTGTTACAAGAGGTGCATTTGAAGAAAATGAAAAGCTGCAGAACATGTTTTTCCGTATGATAGGTTAGTGCGATGGAAATAAAACGAAAACTGGAAGAGCAGAGGAGGATGCAGAGAATCTGGAAAATATATGAGCATCCTCTTTTTATAGAAGGACTGATAAAGAATAAAGATGCAGAAAAGGAAAGAATATTCTGCCATCATGATATGAACCATTTTCTGGACGTGGCACGTCTGATGTATATTTTTTCGATGGAGCGTGGATATGCCTTTGGAAAAGAAGCGATTTATGCGACGGCATTACTTCATGACATCGGGAAATGGCAGCAATATAAGGCGGGAGTTCCCCATGAGATAGCGAGTGCTGAAATTGCAAAAAGGATTCTGGAAGAGACTGGATTTACAAAGGAGGAGTCGGACAGGATTCTTTTTGCAATTTTAAGTCACCGGGGCAATGCAGAAGAGACAGAAAATGCAGGGCAAGATAAGTGGCAGCTTGCAGAAATTCTTTATGATGCAGATAAGATTTCCCGTGCGTGTTATACGTGTCCGGCTGAGAAGGACTGTAACTGGAGCGGAGAAAAGAAGAATCAGAAAATCATCTGGTAGAAAACGAGGAAACAAAATGAAAATTGGGAATAAAGAATTTGACACAGCAAAACATACTTATATTATGGGAATATTGAATGTGACACCGGATTCTTTTTCGGACGGGGGAAAGTGGAATGGTTATGATGCGGCAATGCGTCATGCAGAAGAGCTTTTAGAAGGCGGAACCGATATTCTGGATATCGAGGAGAGTCCACAAGACCAGGACACCAGCAGATTACGTCAGAAGAAGAAATTACAAGAACTGCGCCGGTTATCGAGGCTGTCAAAAAGAATTTTGATGTGCCGGTTTCGATTGATACTTATAAGAGTGATGTGGCAGAGGCAGCACTTCAGGCAGGGGCAGACCTGGTGAATGATATCTGGGGATTCCAGTACGATGAAAAGATGGCAGGCCTTGTGAAAAAATATGATGCGGCATGCTGTCTGATGCATAATAAAAATGAGGCGGTGTACAAGAATTTCCTAAAGGATATGTATGCAGAATTGCAGAAGTGTGTAGATACAGCGAAAGCGGCTGGGATTGAAGATGACCGGATCATGCTGGATCCGGGGGTTGGATTTGGAAAGACCTACGAGATGAACCTGGATGTGATGAAGCATCTGGATCTTTTTAACGGACTTGGATATCCGATGCTTCTTGGAACTTCCAGAAAATCCATGATCGGTCTGACACTGGATCTGCCGGTAACAGAAAGAGAAGAAGGAACGCTTGTCACAACCGTGATGGCAGTACAGAGTCATTATGGATTTGTGCGCGTTCATGATGCTGAGAAAAACCGCAGAGCGATCAAGATGACAGAAGTGATTCTGGAAGAGAGTAAGCAGGAGAAAAAGATGGATCAGATAAAAATTGAAAACCTGGAAATATTTGCAAATCATGGGGTGTATCCGGAAGAAAACAGACTGGGACAGAAGTTTCTGGTTTCCTGCATTTTATATGTGGATACACGCAAGGCGGGAAAAACGGATGACTTGGAAGCGTCTGTGAATTACGGAACCATTTCCCATCTGATAAAAGAAAAGATGGAAGAGAAGAATTACAGGCTGATCGAAGCAGTAGCAGAGCAGCTTGCAGAAGAGATTTTATTATTTGATGAGAAGATCCGGAAAGTCATGGTGGAAGTAAAGAAACCATGGGCACCGGTAGGACTGCCGCTAGAGACGGTTTCCGTGAAGATTGAACGTTGCTGGAATGAAGCGTTTATCGCACTCGGATCGAATATGGGTGATAAGAAAAAATACATTGAGAATGCGGTAGAAGAGCTGAAAAATGAAAAACTTTGCAGAGTCCTGAAGGTATCGAAACTGATCGGAACCGAGCCATATGGCGTGACGGATCAGGATGAATTCCTGAACGGGGCACTGAAAATGGAAACACTGCTTACCCCGCATGAGCTTCTGGAGCTGTTACACCGAATTGAGCAGGAAGCCGGAAGAAAGCGGATCCGCAGATGGGGACCGAGAACACTGGATCTGGACATCATTTTCTATGGGGATCAGATCATTGAAGAGGATGATTTATGTATACCACATATCGATATGCAGAACAGGGAATTTGTGCTTGGACCAATGTGTGAGATCGCACCGCATAAACGGCATCCGGTTTTGAAGGAAACGATGACGGAAATGCTTGTAAAGTTAAAGGGTAATAATTGACTTCTTATCGGGAGAGGATTATACTGAAAGCATTGTGGGGAATCCCAACTGAATTGAAGAGAGGTATAGAAATGGAAGAAAAAAAAGAATCTCTGGAGCTCTTATGATGAAGCTGCCAAAAAAGAACTTCATGAAATCAATGAAAAGTACAAAGCCTGCCTGGATGCCGGAAAGACAGAGCGTGAATGCGTAAAGCTTGCGGTTGAGATGGCGAAAGAAGCAGGATATCAGGATATCAAAGATGTTCTGAAAGAAGGAAAGAGCCTGAAAGCAGGAGATAAAGTATATGCGGTATGCATGGAAAAAATGCTTGCCATGTTCCGTATGGGCGAAGAACCGCTTTCAAACGGTATGAATATCCTTGGAGCTCATATCGATTCACCACGTATTGATGTGAAACAGAATCCATTATATGAAAGTGAAGGAATGGCTTATCTGGATACACATTACTATGGTGGAATCAAAAAATACCAGTGGGTAACAGGACCGATGGCACTTCATGGTGTTGTTGCGAAAAAAGATGGAAGCGTAGAAGAGATCAGCATTGGGGAAAAAGAGTCTGATCCGGTATTTGTTATTACAGACCTTCTTGTTCATCTTGCAGCAAACCAGATGTCAAAGAAAGCAAGTGAAGTGATCGAAGGAGAAAAGCTGGATCTTCTGATTGGAAACAGTCCACTTGATAAAGCGGAGGGACTTGATAAAGAAGAAAAAAGAAAACGATCAAGGCTAATGTACTTCATATTTTAAAAGAGAACTATGGAATCGAAGAAGAGGATTTTGCATCGGCTGAGCTGGAAATTGTTCCGGCCGGAAAGGCAAGAGACTGTGGACTTGACCGCAGCATGATCCTTTCTTATGGACAGGATGACAGAGTCTGCGCATTTACTTCTCTGTTCGCTATGCTGGATGTGGAAAATGCAAAGCGTACAGGATGCTGTCTGTTAGTAGATAAAGAAGAGATCGGAAGCGTCGGAGCAACTGGAATGCATTCTCGTTTCTTTGAAAATACAGTTGCAGAGCTTGTTGCACTTACAGAAGGTGAATCTGAACTGAAGGTACGCCGTGCACTTGCTAATTCAAGAATGCTTTCTTCTGACGTAAGTGCTGCTTATGATCCGATGTTTGCAGAAGCATTTGAAAAGAGAAGTGCCGCTTTCTTCACAAAGGGACTTGCATTCAACAAGTTTACAGGAAGCCGCGGAAAGAGCGGATCCAATGATGCAAATGCAGAATATCTTGCAAGACTGCGCAAGGTGATGGACGATGCAGGCGTTACTTACCAGTTCGCAGAACTTGGTAAAGTCGATGTAGGCGGTGGCGGAACCATCGCATATATTATGGCAAATTATGGTATGGAAGTGATCGACAGCGGTGTTGCTGTACTTTCCATGCATGCACCTTATGAAGTCAGCAGCAAAGCTGATGTGTATGAAGCAGTAAAGGGATACAGAGCATTCCTTCTGAATATGTAAGAGATGAAAAGAACTCAGGCAAAACAATGGATACAGTCCGGTTTTGCTGAGTTTTTTCTGATAATAACAAAATTTGTAACTGTTCAGAGCCAAGCAAAATTTCATAAAACAGGTGTAAAATGCTTGCATTTTTAAGACTGTTTTTGAATTTTATTTGGCGGATACGCCACACCGACGAAATGCGTAGCTTTTGGAGGTTGG
>ENA-OQAS01001327-OQAS01001327.1-human-gut-metagenome-genome-assembly--contig:-NODE-1327-length-11769-cov-2.126009_pt1 | contig 11769 bp, 17 predicted proteins | sample MGYA00242733_ERZ504523 | MGnify/ENA primary metagenome ERZ504523 (study PRJEB26092, sample SAMD00036239) | human gut metagenome | host: Homo sapiens | study: EMG produced TPA metagenomics assembly of... | reverse complement strand
CACATGTAATTTGGTGATGAAACCGCTTACCATCGGACGGATTTCCACATCTTGTTTTCCTTTAATAGTAGCCGGATAACTGTTTGTCAGGTTGGCAGTGGTTGTTTCTACTGTAATCACTGCAAATTCGGGTGCTTTTCCCGTGCTTTTGTCACCTTGTCCACAACTGCTGAGCAGTGCCAGGCAACATGCCAATAATACTAATCTACTCTTCATACTCTTTTATTCTCTGTATAAATTTTATTCTAGTTAATCCGAAGCTTTTGTGTGTAAATCATAGAAGAAGGATAACGGTGAAAACTAAATCATAATGTTTAGTTTTCGGTCGCAAAATTATTCTTTTCTCCGTATATAAGGTATGAATTTCCCTCATTTTTAACTATGTTTTATATATACTTGAAGGAAATATTTGTTTTTTGATTAAAATACTGTAAAGCATACTGCTAATTGCAGGATAACCTTTATTTTTGCATCATGTTAGATTGCAAGCATCATATTAAGATGAAACCGTTTGTACGTCGGTTGTTAGGGGCAGCTGTAAGTGTGGCTGTTTTATATTCCTGTGCCAGTGTGGGCCGACTGGAAGGTGTCCGATTGATGAGGAACCGCCTCATTTTGTCACCGGTTCTCCCCTGCCGGGTGCACTCCATAACAAAAAGAGTAAAATCTCTATTGAGTTCGATGAGTTTATCAAACTGGAGAAAGCCAATGAAAAAGTGGTTATTTCACCTCCTCAAGTGCAGCAACCGGAAATAAAGGCAAACGGTAAAAGGGTAGTGGTCAACCTGCAAGATACGTTAAAGGCTAATACTACGTATACTATCGATTTTGCCGACGCGATTCAGGATAATAATGAAGGAAACCCGATGCAGGGGTTACCTATACATTTTCTACCGGAGCAGAGCTTGATTCAATGGCCATTGCCGGTACGTTGCTTGATGCATCGAATTTGGAACCGGTAAAGGGGGTACTGGTAGGATTGCATGCCAATTTAGCCGATTCGGCATTTACCACGTTGCCTTTCGACCGTGTAGGCCGTACGGATAGCCGTGGACAGTTTTCCATTCGTGGAGTCTCTCCTGGCAAATATCGTATTTATGCTTTAATGGATGCCGACCAGAATTTTAAATTTTCCCAGCCTACGGAGGTCATAGCTTTTAATGACTCCGTTATTATCCCTTCCATGGAAAGGCGTATGCGCCAGGATACCTTGTGGCGAGACTCTTTGACCATAGATACGATTGTAGAGAGACAATATACCATTTCCTGCCGGATGATGTGCTGTTGCGCAGTTTCAAGGAAAAAACCTTCTCGCAGCGTCTTATGAAAACGGAACGTCTTACTCCGGAAAAATTCTCTTTTTATTTTACGGCTCCTGCCGACAGTCTGCCGCTGATGAAAGGGTTGAATTTCGATGAAAAGGATGCTTTTGTCATTGAGCAGACAACCGGGAGGAACGACACGATTCACTATTGGATAAAAGATTCTTTGCTTTATCAGCAAGATACATTGAGGATGAGCTTGAGTTATTTGTATACAGATACTTTGAATCAGTTGGTTCCCCGGACAGATACTTTGAGAATTGTATCGAAGGTAAGCTGGCAGAAACTGCAGGAAAAGAAACTGGAAGAGAAGGAAAAAGCCGAGAAGGAGAAGAAGAAAAGAAGGAAAAAGGGTGAAGAAGAGCCGGAACCGACTCCTTTCCTTGCAATGGATGTGTATGCGCCTTCGGCAATGGATGTATACGACTATATCACATTGAGCTTTACGGAACCGGTAGCCGGCTTTAATGATACTGCCTTGCATGTAAGGCAGAAGGTCGATACGCTATGGCAGGATGTGCCGTTTGACTTTATGCGGGATTCGTTGGATTTGAAACGTTACAATCTGTATGCAGACTGGAAACCGGGTGAAAGTTACGTTTTTGAAGTGGACTCGACCGCTTTTCACGGGTTGTACGGTTTGTTTACCGATAAAGTGAAGAAGGAGTTTACTGTAAAGAAACTGGAAGAGTACGGACAGATATTTTTCAACATTACCGGAGCTGATTCTACTGCATTTGTAGAATTGCTGGATGCTCAGGACAAGGTGGTACGTACTGTTCCGGTTGTAGAAGGAAAAGCGGATTTTTATTATTTGAATCCGGGTAAATATGGAGCCCGGCTCATTAATGATACAAATGGGAATGGGGTATGGGATACCGGTGATTATGCTGCCAGGCGCCAGCCCGAAATGGTTTATTACTATCCGCAGGTATTGGAATTTAAGGCCAATTTTGATTTGATTCAGGACTGGAACGTAAAAGAAAAACCGTTGGATAAGCAAAAACCGGATGAACTGAAAAAACAAAAGCCAGATGAAGACAAGAAAAAGAAGAAAAGCCAGAATAACCGCAACAACAGCAACCGTAACAGCGGTAGGGGATATAGTTATTAAACGGAAGCGGGCTGCAGGATTGTTTTTGCTGGCCGGACTTCTGTGTCTGTGCAGCATAATGCCTGTGCAGGCTCAATGCGTGGCTAAGAACGAAGCGTTTCAGTCGGGCGAACATGTTATGTACGATTTGTATTTCAACTGGAAATTTATCTGGAAGAAAGTAGGGCTGGCAAGCTTGACTACTAATGCTACTACTTACCGCTTCCAGCCGGCCTACCGTTTCAATCTTCTTTCTGTGGGCAGCAAGAAAACGGATTTTTTCTTTAAAATGCGCGATACGCTGACTTGCTATGTCAGCGATAAACTGGAACCGCTTTATTTCGTAAAGCAGCCGAGGAGGGAAAACGCTATACGGTCGACGAGCATGGTTCTCGTATGATGACGGTATAGCTACCGTAAAGCAGAGACGTACCTGGCATAATCCCGTGCGTGAACCGCAGGAGATGGAGTACAGCGACAGCCGCTGTATCTTTGATATGCTGAGTATTTTGGCGCAAGCCCGTTCTTATAACCCTAAAGACTACAAGATAGGCGAGAAGATACTTTTCCCTATGGCAACAGGGCGCAGAGTGGAGGAGCAAACCTTGATTTATCGCGGAAAGGAAGATATAGAAGCGAATAATGATACAATTTACCGCTGCCTTGTATTCTCTTTCGTGGAGTACAAGAAAGGAAAAGAGAAGGAGGTGATTACTTTCTTCGTTTCCGATGATAAGAACCACCTTCCCATACGTTTGGATATGTATTTGAATTTCGGCTCTGCAAAAGCTTTCCTCAAAAGTGTAAGGGGGAATCGTTACCCGATGACTTCCGTTGTTACAAAGTAAACGGCAGTGCGTCTCCTTTTCTGAAGATACTTGACTCGAATGTGGCTACCAGCTCACCGTTCTGGTTGGTGATGTCAATCTGATAATGTCCGGTAGTACGTCCGATGTACCGTTCGCGGGCTTCGGCATATAATATGTCGCCCGGACCGCTGCTACGCAGGAAAGTGATATTGGAAGACAGTGAGAAAGCCAGTGTGCCGTGAGAATTGGCTGCCGCTGCCAAGGCGAGGTCGGCCAGTGTAAAAAGCGCTCCGCCTTGGGTGCGATTTCCGGCATTGAGATGTGTTTCCGTAATCACCAGACGGGCTTTGCTGTATCCTTCTTTTATTTCTATCAGTCTACACCTGCTTTATCGGCAAAACAGTCTTTCTTGAAAAATTCTTGCGGCGTCATGTCGTTTGGTAATAAATGATTAATATTAAGGAGAAATCTGATGTTTTGGACACAAATGTAATATTTTAGCTTTTAATTGGATAATTTAGGTGGGTTATTTTCGAAAGCATGCACTACTTTTGTCTTCGAAAAAATAGACATAATTAATAAATAAATCCCTTATTATGAAAACGACTCTTACTACATTGGGTATTTCCCTTCTTGTTTTAGCAAGTTGTGCAGGACAAAAACAGACTGCAAATGATTTCATTCAGGAGAATATTGATAATGCGGTGGCACAGGAAACACTTCAGACAGACATTATCGAAAAATCTGGCAAAATTCTTAATCCGCGTACCATTAATAAGGATGGTAGCATTCACTACGTTCCTATCGACGACTGGTGCTCTGGTTTCTTTCCCGGTAATATTTGGTATACGTACGAACTGACCGGTGATAAAAAGTGGTTACCGCTGGCAGAGAAGTATACTGAAGCATTGGATTCCGTACAATATCTTACTTGGCATCATGATGTAGGCTTTATGATTGGTTCCAGCTATCTGAACGGGTATCGTTTTGCCAATAAGGAAGAGTACAAGCCCGTAATTATCCAGACTGCTAAATCATTGTCTACCCGTTTTCGTCCGGGTGCAGGTGTTATCCAGTCTTGGGATGCCGACAAAGGCTGGCAGGCCGAACGCGGATGGAAATGTCCGGTTATCATTGACAATATGATGAATTTGGAGCTGCTGTTCGAAGCCACTAAACTTTCGGGCGACTCTACTTTCTATAATGTGGCTAAGAAACATGCTGATACGACTATGGCCAACCACTTCCGTGCGGACAACAGTTGTTACCACGTGGTGGATTATGATCCAGAGACTGGTGAGGTGCGCAAAAACAAACAGCGCAGGGCTACGCCGATGAATCGTCTTGGGCTCGCGGACAGGCATGGGCTTTGTACGGTTATACAATGTGTTATCGTTATACTCATGATGCCAAATATCTGGCACAGGCAGAAAAGGTGTATAACTTTATTTTCGGAAACAAGAACCTTCCCGAAGATTTGGTTCCTTACTGGGACTTCGATGCTCCGAAGATTCCGAACGAGCCTCGTGACGCTTCTGCCGCAGCATGTACAGCTTCTGCTCTCTACGAACTGAGTACCTATGTTACCGATAAGGGGTATAAGGAAACGGCTGACAGAATTATGGAAAGTCTTGCTTCTCCGGCTTATCGTGCAGAGGTAGGGACAAACGGGAACTTATCCTGATGCACTCGGTCGGCAGTATTCCTCACGGTGCTGAAATCGATGTTCCGCTGAACTATGCCGATTATTATTTCCTGGAAGCTTTGAAGCGTAAAAGAGATTTGGAAAAATGAAAAGTCAATTGAATATATTGTTAGGTGGTTTAGGCTTGTTCGCCTTGCAGGGTTGTAAAACTCCGCAGGCAGAGCAGGCCCAACAGCCGAATGTTATTTATGTTTTTCCCGACCAGTTCCGCAATCAGGCAATGGAGTTCTGGGGGCAGGAAGGTTTTCGGGAGAAAGTGAATTTCCGGAATGATCCGGTGCATACTCCTCGTCTGAATGATTTGCGAGAGAGTCTTTGGTACTGACCTCTGCCATGAGCAATTGCCCGTTGAGCAGTCCTCACCGGGGTTCGTTACTGACAGGCATGTATCCCAACAAGAGTGGCATTCCTTTGAACTGCAATTCGAACCGTCCTATCAGTCGTTGCGTGAAGATGTAGACTGTGTGAGCGATGTATTCAGCAATGCGGGGTACGACTGTGCTTATTTCGGTAAACTGCATGCAGACTTCCCGACCCCCAATGACCCCCAGCGTCCGGGAAAATATGTGGAAGACCGCATACCAGCATGGGATGCTTATACACCGAAAGACCGTCGTCACGGATTTAACTATTGGTATGCTTACGGAACTTTTGATGAACATAAGAATCCGCATTATTGGGATACGGACGGTAAACGGCATGATCCGCGCGAATGGTCTCCGCTGCATGAGTCAGGTAAAGTTATTTCTTATCTGAAGAATGAGGGAAATGTACGCGACCCGAAGAAACCGTTCTTTATCATGGTCGGCATGAATCCGCCGCATAGTCCTTATCGTTCGTTGGACGACTGTATGGAACAGGACTTCAACTTATACAAGGATCAGCCGTTGGACAGCCTGCTGGTTCGCCCCAATGCCGATTCTAAAATGGCAAAGGCGGAGAGTGTACGTTACTATTTCGCTTCCGTTACAGGTGTTGACCGTGCTTTCGGGCAGATACTCGATGCGTTGAAAGAACTGGGATTGGATAAAAACACAATCGTAGTCTTCTCTTCCGACCATGGTGAGACTATGTGCAGCCAGCACACGGACGATCCGAAGAATTCTCCTTTCTCCGAGTCGATGAATGTGCCTTTCCTGGTTCGCTTCCCCGACAAGATTCAACCCCGTCTGGATGATTTGATGCTTTCTTCTCCGGATATTATGCCTACTTTGTTGGGGTTGGCGGGTCTTTCCGATTCTATTCCGGCAAATGTGCAGGGACACAATTATGCTCCGCTGTTCTTTAATGAAAAAGCTGATATAGTGCGTCCTGCAGGAGCTCTTTATATTCAGAACGTAGACGGTAAGAAAGATGAAGACGGTAAGGTCCGTTCCTATTTTCCATCGTCACGCGGTTTTAAATCGGCCCGTTACACATTGGCTCTTTATGTAGACCGTGATAATCACAAGCTTGTAAAGAGTTTCTTATTTGACGACGAAAAAGATCCGTATCAGATGAATAATCTTCCGTTAGAGGAGAATAAGGAAATAGTAGATGAGCTGTGTGCAGAGATGGGAAAAGTCTTGAAGGAGATTGACGATCCCTGGTACAGAGAGCGCATTTTGTCGGACATGATACCGTACGATAAATAAAAATTGTTGTTTCTAAACTGAATTACCCCTGCTACAATCATATGTAGCAGGGGTAATTTTTGGAGGATATGATGCACCTCTTTTCTTTCGTTTATAGGAAACGGTTATAACCGTTTTGAGTTTACTTGTTTAATTTCCACTCACATCCGTCTTTGGTGTCCTTGATGGCAAAGCCTAATGCAGTCAGTTCATCACGGATTTTATCGGAAGTAGCCCAGTCCTTGTTGGCTTTGGCTTTTATACGTTCTGCCAGCAACATGTCTACAACTTACCGAAAGCGGCTTCGCGTTCTTCATTGGAGGTGTTCTCCTCTTTCAGTCCCAATATATCGAAGCAGAAGAGATGGAAGGTCTCTTTCAGCTCTTTCAGGTCTTCGGCTGTAATGGTGTCATTGCCTGCAATGATATTGTTTATCATTCTGGCACCATCGAAGAGATGGGCTATTACAATCGGAGAATTCAAATCATCGTTCATGGCTTCATAGCATTCGGCACGTAATGTTTTCACGTTTACCGTAGAAGCTTTGCCTGGAACAATCTTTTCCAGTCCGTGTACAGCATCCATAAGCCTTGCCAGACCTTTTTCTGCAGCTTGCAGGGCTTCATTGCTGAAATCTACCGTACTGCGATAGTGGGCCTGGAGAATGAAGAAACGGATGGTCATCGGGCTGTAAGCCTGTGTCAGCGTTTTGTTGGAACCGGTGAAGAACTCATCCAATGTGATGAAGTTGCCGAGCTTTTACCCATTTTCTGTCCGTTGATGGTTATCATGTTGTTATGCATCCAGTAATGCACCATGTCATCGCCTTGTGATGCTACGGATTGTGCAATTTCACATTCGTGGTGCGGGAAGATAAGGTCCATACCGCCACCGTGAATGTCGAAATGTTTACCCAGATATTTCTTTCCCATTGCCGTACATTCGGCGTGCCAGCCGGGGAAGCCGTCACTCCATGGGCTTGGCCAGCGCATGATATGTTCCGGTTGGGCACGTTTCCACAGTGCAAAGTCGGCGGGATTGTGTTTTTCCTCCTGGCCGTCCAGTTCACGCGTAGTGTTTAGTACATCGTCCAGATTACGTCCTGACAGTTTGCCGTAGTGGTGGTCTTTGTTGTATTTGGCTACATCAAAGTAAATGGAGCCTTCACTTTCGTAAGCGTAGCCGTTCTCCAGTATCTCTTTTACGAGCTCTATCTGTTCGATGATATGTCCCGATGCATGCGGTTCGATGCTGGGAGAAAGCACGTTTAATGCTTCCATTGCCTTGTGATAACGGTTTATATAATACTGTGCCACTTCCATGGGCTCCAGTTGTTCCAAACGGGCTTTCTTTGCAATTTTGTCTTCACCGTCGTCCGCGTCATGCTCCAAATGACCTACATCGGTAATATTGCGGACATAGCGCACTTTATAGCCAATGTGTGTAAGATAGCGGAAAAGTAAATCGAAAGTAATGGCAGGACGTGCGTGGCCCAGGTGGGCATCACCGTAAACGGTCGGTCCGCAGACATACATACCTACATGAGGAGCATGCAAAGGTACGAATAACTCCTTTTTTCTATTTAAGGTGTTGTAAATGGTCAGTTGTTGTTCCATAACGTTTGATAATTAGTTCTTTTTGGAAAGGCAAAGGTATAACAAATATTTGTAAATTAGGACTATCTGTTTTTAAAAAGCGTGCAGGAAGTATCGTTCTACGGCGATGGCTACTCCATCTTCGTCGTTACTTGGGGCAATGTAGTCCGCAGCAGCTTTCACGGGTTCCTGTGCATTGTTCATTGCTATACCAAGTCCGGCGTATTTTATCATGCTGAGATCATTGTAACCGTCGCCCATGGCTGCCACTTCTTCGCGGGTGATACCCAGCTTTTCCGATAATACGGCGATCGAACGTGCTTTGTCTATGCCCAAAGGAACGAGTTCCAGAAAATAAGGTTCCGAACGGTATACGCTGATTTGCCTTTGCAGACGAAGGCTCAGTTCGGCTTCTGTTTTCATAAGTTGTTCCGGTTCACCTACAATAAGGCATTTGGGTAGGGGAAGGGGAACTTCCTGCAGGAAGTTCTCTACGCAGCGTACCTGCATTTTGTTGAGGAATGCTTCTTTTTGTACGTACGGGTCGTTGGGATTTTCGGTAAGTATGCATTCGTTGTCGTATGTGAGGATTGTTTGCCGGTTATCGGTTGCAGTCTGGTACAGGATAGGCAGTACATCGTCGGGAAGCAGATTTTTATACAGTAGTTCGCCGGTACTCCAGTCTATGATTTCTCCGCCGTTATAAGAAAGAATATAGCCGTTGTTTTCTTTCATTTGCAGTTGTTCCGCCAAAGGAACAATGCCGTAGGTAGGACGGCCTGATGCCAGTACCAGGCGTACGCCGCTTTGCTGTAGCCGTAACAGGTACGGAGATTGCGCGGAGAGATTTCTTTCTTCGAATTGGTCAGGGTTCCGTCCAGGTCGAGGACGAGCAGTCGATAGTCTTGTTTCATGGTTTGAATTTGATTGTTTTTTGAAAGTGGCAAAGATAGGATTTTCTCAGGATGAAATACTATTTTTGCAGTATGAAGTCAAAAGAACGTGTATTATTGGGAATGAGCGGCGGTACGGACAGTTCCGTGGCTGCCATGAAGTTACAGGAAGCCGGCTATGAAGTAACGGGAGTCACTTTCCGTTTTACGAAGTGGGTGGAAAAACGGAATATCTGGAAGATGCGCGGGCGCTGGCAGGACGGTTGGGTATTGAGCATATTACATACGATGCAAGGGAACTCTTCCGTGAACGCATTATCCGTTACTTTATAGATGAATATCTGGCGGGGCATACCCCCGTTCCCTGTACCCTCTGCAATAATGAGCTGAAGTGGAAACTTTTGGCGGAAATAGCCGATGAAAAGGGGATTTATTGGATCTCTACCGGACATTACGTACGTAAACTCTTTTTAGAGGACAACTATTACATTGCTCCGGCAGTTGACAGAGACAAGGACCAGACTTTCTTTTTATGGGGCTTGAAACAGGATATCTTGCAACGGATGTTACTCCCGATGGGAGATATGACAAAAGAGGATGCGCGTGCTTATGCCGCTGAACGTGGTTTATGCGTGTCGCCACTAAAAAAAGACAAGTATAGGAGTGTGTTTCTGTCCGTTGGATTACCGTTCTTTCCTGAAGCGTGAGGTTCCTATGGAGCAACTGCCGGGCAGAGGGCATTTTCTCGATGAAAAGGGGAATGTATTAGGATGGCATGAAGGATACCCTTTCTATACGATAGGTCAACGGCGCGGACTGGGCATTCATCTGAATCGGGCTGTATTTGTGAAGGAAGTCAGAATGGAAACCAACGAGGTGGTACTTGCACCACTTGCCTCCTTATATAAAAAGGAAATGTATCTTAAAGATGGAACCTTATCAGTGCACATCGGGTATTGGGAGCGGAAACGGTTATCGTAAAGATACGCTATCGCAAGCAGGCAAACCGCTGTATGGTTGCTCAGGAGGGGAACGGATATCTGCGGGTTTCGCTATTGGAGCCGTTGGAGTCTATCGCCCCGGGGCAAGCCGCCGCCTTTTATGATGCGGACGGCTTGTTGTTGGGCGGTGGTATTATTCTTTGAAGTTGAGCTTCAGCATCTCTTCCATGTATTCTCTTGTATTGCTGAGGCGCGGTATCTTATGCTGTCCGCCAAGCTTGCCTTTACTGTCCAGCCAATCGTGGAACAGATTTCTGCGGGCAACGATTATCTCCAGAGGCTGCAAAGCCAGGTCATTCTGTCGTTTGGCTTCATAGTCGGAGTTTACCTCTTTAAGGGTGTCATCCAATATTTTGGCAAATTTATCCAGGTCATCTGGCATTTTGGCAAATTCAATCAGCCATTGATGGCGGCATTTGGCATGTTCGTCCATGAAGACGGGAGCGGCGGAATAGTCTACAATCTGTGCTCCCGTGGCAGCACAGGCTTTGCTTAAACCTTTTTCCGCATTGTCCACGATAAGTTCTTCGCCAAAGGCATTGATGAAATGCTTTGTGCGGCCGGTAATGACGAATTTGTACGGGCGGTTATTGGTGAACTTCACGGTATCTCCAATCATATACCGCCACAGTCCGGCAGAAGTGGAGATGACCATTGCGTAGTTCTTGTTGAGTTCTACTTCTTCCAGACAGTAGATACGCGGATTTTCCTTGCCGACATCTTCCAAAGGTATGAATTCATAGAAAACACCGTAATCAATCATCAGCAGCATGGCCGGATCGTTCGGGTCGTTCTGTGTGCCGAAATAGCCTTCGGAGGCATTATATGTCTCGACATAGTGCATCTTGGAACTTTTGATGACTTGTCTGTATTGTTCCCGATAAGGAGTAAAAGCCACTCCGCCATGGAAGAATACTTCCAGATTGGGCCATACTTCTTCCAATGACTGTTTCCCGGTTTTTTCAAGTATATGTTTAACAAGTACCAGCATCCAGGATGGCACACCCGAAAGATTGGTGACATTGGCATGGATTGTACTGTTGGCTATGGCTCCATCTTAGGTTCGAACTCGCTCATCAAGGCTATTTCCTTGCTTGGCACACGGATATAGTTGACCAGCGGGTGTACATTCTGTATCAGAATGGCAGATAAATCACCTACCAAACTATGATTGGAGTTCAGGTTGGGGCTGTGGCTACCGCCGAGAATCAATCCTTTCCGGAAAAAAAACGGCTTTCGGGATTGATTCCCAGATAGATGGCAACAGCATCTTTCCCGCCTTGATAATGAGTGTCTTGCAGAGACTCTTTGCTGACCGGCAGGAATTTGCTTTTATCGTTGGTTGTTCCCGAAGACTTGGCAAACCAACGTATTTCCGACGGCCAGAGCAAATTTTGCTCACCGGCACGCAAGCGGGCTACATAAGGTTTGATTTCTTCGTAAGTCTGTATGGGAAGGCGTTTTTTGAAATCTTCATAAGTACGAATAGAGGCATAGTCATATTTCTTTCCCCATTCCGTATTGGCGGCCATGCGTACCAAGCGTTTCAGGACACCTGCCTGCAACTCACCTGCATGTTCGGTGTACAGTTCGATTTCTTTCAAGCGGGGGCGAAGTATACTTTATTCAGAAGTTTTGTAATATTCATCGTTCTTATCGAAATCTGTTTAAGTGTGCAAAATTAATCTTATTTATCGGCATCTCTATCTTTTTCTCTTTTTTTCTATCTTTACGTCCG
>ENA-OQAS01001326-OQAS01001326.1-human-gut-metagenome-genome-assembly--contig:-NODE-1326-length-11771-cov-1.797235_pt1 | contig 11771 bp, 16 predicted proteins | sample MGYA00242733_ERZ504523 | MGnify/ENA primary metagenome ERZ504523 (study PRJEB26092, sample SAMD00036239) | human gut metagenome | host: Homo sapiens | study: EMG produced TPA metagenomics assembly of... | reverse complement strand
CTCTTTTTGTTTAAAGTTATTATTATATTCATACAAAAATCTCTTTCTATTTAAAATCAAACGGTTATATTTTAAATAATAATAACAACGTAGTATCATTAGAACTAAGTCGTTTTCATGTTTTGACAGACAAATATATATATAATAACTATACATACAAGTTAAAACGTAACAAAAATCAGTATGTTCCTCACTTTTTCAGGTGTTTGCGATAACACATAGTCAAATTTTCATCATGCCTCAATAAATTAAATATGTTAATTTGATTTAGTTCTAATGAAACTAAACAACAAATTTCAATTAACATAATTTTCCTTCATTATCTTCTTCCTCCTATAACATCCAATCACTATCTGACTATCATCTTGGAATAAAATTACAGCTCTATTTACAAGCTTCGAAAACAACTCAATCAGGAAATTAACCAATTAACTCTAATTTCTTCCACAAATTATTCAATGATTTGCACAGATTATCTCTACATTTGCGATATTATATATATATTAATGTATTGACTATGAACTGGACCCAGCTATTATCCGGCAAGCGTTTTGGGATGGAAGAGTATCACGAGCGGAAACATGAGAGAACTGATTTCCAACGAGATTATGACCGTTTAATTTTCTCATCCCCTTTCCGAAGACTACAAAACAAGACACAGGTATTCCCCCTGCCGGGAAGTATCTTTGTGCATAACCGACTTACACATAGTCTGGAAGTATCCTGCGTAGGACGTTCATTGGGTAATAACGTAGCGAAAGGGCTTATCCAAAAATATCCGGACGCAGTATCAACTTCCCAGAGATAGGTTCCATCGTATCAGCCGCTTGCCTTGCCCATGATATGGGAAACCCTCCATTCGGGCATTCCGGAGAGAGAGCGATCTCCGCTTACTTCTCCGAAGGGAATGGGCGAAAACTAGAAGAGAAAGTACGGAAGGAACGGGGACGCTGGGAAGACTTCGTCCATTTTGAAGGTAACGCAAACGCCATGCGGTTGCTGACCCATCAGTTCATTGGACGCAGGAAAGGGGGATTTGCCTTAACATATAGCACATTAGCCTCTATCATCAAATATCCTTACGCATCCATCTATTCAGGAAAGAAAGGGAAATTCGGCTTTTTCCAGTCGGAGGAGGGAAGTTATCTGCAAATCGCCCAAGAGCTAGGGATCGGGCATAACCCGGAAGCCCCGGACAAATTTCTTCGTTACCCGTTAGTTTACTTAGTAGAGGCGGCAGACGATATCTGCTATCAAATTATGGATATAGAAGATGCTTGCAAACTACATATCCTGACCACCGAAGAGGCCATACAACTATTATTGGGATTTTTCGAAGGAGAGCGGTTGGAGCATATCCGCAAGGTCATGCATATGGTAGACGATACCAATGAGCAAATCGCCTATCTTCTTCTTGTATTATCGGGCTATTAGTGGATGAATGTTCCCGTGTCTTTTTAGAGAACGAGGAAAGCATCCTCAATGGTACCTACAGCACTCCGTTAATCAGTAACATATGCGATCAAGCCAAGCAGGCTTACGCTAATTGCTCGGCTACAGCATACAAGAAAATATATAAGGCAAAAGAAGTACTCGACATTGAATTAGCCGGTTATCATATTTTCAGCCATCTGATCGACAGCTTGACCGAGGCCGTGATGAACCAAGAGCATGCTTACAGCAAACTGCTCTTACAACGGATACCGGAGCAATATGACACGAACGCTCCTACTACATATGGCAAGATACAATGCGTACTCGATTATATCTCCGGCATGACCGATGTATATGCGCTCGATCTATACCGTAAAATCACCGGTATGAGCCTGCCGGCCGTTTGATGTTGTAATAATGTGTTAGAATTCTTCCCGGTACTTGCTTTCCATGCGATCATCCAAGATGCTAGATAGCTTTTATAGCGGGACTCGCTGATTAGCCCATCGTTAACGGCTTGAATGACGGCGCAGCCCGGTTCATGACGGTGCGTGCAGTTATTGAAACGGCATTCTTCCGAGTATTTAAACAACTCCCGGAAATAATGGGAGATCTCAGCGTCCGCCATCTCGATCGTTCCAAATCCTTTGATACCCGGAGTATCGATCAAATAGCCTCCCCCGGGAAGGGAAATCATCTCGGAAAAGGTGGTCGTATGCATTCCTTTGTTATGATATTCGGAGATATCACCGGTACGGAGATTCACCCCCGGCACCAGTTTATTGATAATCGTGGATTTTCCGACACCCGAATGGCCGGACAAAAGCGTAATCTTATCTTTTAGATCCGCTTTCAAGGCATCCAAACCTTCCTCGGCCCGGCACATAGCGTCGAACAGGGATAACCAATCGAGGTATACAACTCGATTAAATTCTCCAACGCTCTTTGATCCTCATTATTATAACGATCAATCTTATTGAAAACTAATTTAACGGGAACACGATAAGCCTCGCTGTCGCCAAGAAGCGATCGATAAATATCGTTGTTGTTATAGGATAATTCACTGTAACGATCAGCATCGCCTGATCCAAATTCGCGGCGATAATATGCGATTGCTTCGATAAGTTAGAGGCACGACGGATGATATAGTTCTTACGCTCCTCGATCTCTGTAATAAAAGCGGTTCCTTCTTTATTAATATCGATTACGACACGGTCTCCTACCGCGACCGGATTGGTACTCTTTATGTCTTTCAGACGAAAGTTACCCTTGATCTTACTCTCTATATCTCGCCCGTCTTCCGTACGGACGTATACCAACTACCTGTGTTTTTTATTACCAGTCCCCTCATGAGAATTGAAAATTGAGAATTGAAAATTGAGAATTGGAATAAGGACTCAATGGGGTTCCTTAATTCTCAATTCCCAAGTTTCAACTTTCAATTATTTAAACGGTCATTACTTCTTTTTCTTTAGCGGCGTAAAGCTCATCGATCTTTTTGATAAACTTATCATGGATTTTCTGAACCTCTGCCTCGGCATCTTTCTCTACGTCCTCGGGAACCCATCAGACTTGATGCTTTTCTTCAAAGCCTCGATAGCGTCACGACGAGCGTTACGAACGCTGATCTTCGCGTTCTCCGCCTCCTGCTTACATTGTTTCACCAATTGACGGCGACGCTCCTCAGTCAACGGAGGAATACCTAAGCGGATCACCTCACCGTTATTCTCCGGCGTGATACCTAACTCAGAATCCAGAATACCTTTCTCAATATCGCGGATGATCTTCTTCTCCCACGGAGTGATCATGATAGTCCGTGCGTCCGGAACCGTCACCGTAGCCACGTTAGTAAGAGGAACAGCGCCCCATAATACATTACCTTCACACAATCGAGGATTTTCGGATTAGCCTTACCAGCCCGAATGTGAGACAATTGCTCGTCCAGATACTCAATGGCGAACGTCATCTTCTCTTCCCCTGCTTTGATCAATTGTTTCGTATCTATCATAAATATACGTTTTTTGTTTGCGAATCTTTTAATTAACAAAAGTAATAAAGATTTCCAACTTCGCAAACATATAATTAAAATACTCCCTAACAAAAGATTTATAATACCGTATAAAAGCTTATCGCCCTCACTGTTTACTTAACTTAGGCGTAAAGAATAGTAAGTAGGCTACGCCCACGCACAACACCAGCACTGCTCCTACTTGAGAAGCCAACATATCGGATGCCACGCCCATAAAGATCGGGAAGATCGTGCCGCCAAACAGTCCCATAATCATCAAACCGGACACCTCATTCTGCTTATTCGGCATAGAAAGCAGAGCTTGGGCGAAAATAATGGGAAAGACGTTCGAGTTTCCAAAGCCGATCAAGGCGATACAAGCATAGATGATCTCTTTCGAATGAAATAGCAGCAAACCGATCATCGCCAATAACATCAAGAAAACACTAAAGGCGAAGAATCCTTTCGGAGAGACTTTTCGCAAGATAAAAGCCCCGGAGAAGCATCCCGCCGTACGGAATATGAAATAGAGGCTCGTGGCGAAGCCTGCGTCGGCCAACGTCATGCCCAGACGTTCCATCAAGATCTTCGGGGCGGTCGTATTCGTCCCTACATCGATCCCCACATGGCACATGATACCGATAAAGCAAAGCAGGATAAAAGGCTTGCCCAGCAAAGCCAGACATTCGCCAAAGGTGGAGGGCCGCCCCTCCTCTTTGGTCTCGTGGATAGTGGTAGCTCCCAATAGCAGGATAGCGATCACGCGATCACCATATAGACCGGAAACAAGACACGCCAACCGAGTTCCATCGACGGTATCGCTTGGGTAGCACCCCACATGGCGATATAAGGCGCCAAGAAGGAGCGATCGCCTTCACGAACTGACCGAATGTCAAAGAACTAGCTAGTTTATCCCCGCTTACGATATTCGATAATAACGGGTTCAAGGAAGTCTGCATCAAAGCGTTGCCGATACCCAACAGGGAGAAGGATATCAACATGACCATATATGCGTCGTCGAAGATCGGGATCATTAGCGAAAGAAACGTTACGATCAAGCTCAATAACACGGTCTTCTTCCGCCCGATACGGTTCATCAACATCCCCGTCGGGACGGAGAAGATCAAGAACCAGAAGAACACGAGCGACGGAAGATATTCGCCTCCGAATCACTCAAGCCTAAATCCGCTTTCAGGTAATTAGAGGCGATTCCCACTAAGTCCACGAATCCCATGGCGAAGAACGCAACATCACGGGAATCAATTTCAAGGATGAAGTCTTCTCGCTCATGGCATATAAATCTTTAGGGTAAGCAGGCCATGCGCCACTCTGCGTACAAACATAAGCGGCTACTTTTACCGCTTTCTCATGTGCCTCACGTAAAGGTTTTCCGGTTAAGATCGATGAAATAAACGCCCCGGAGAAAGAATCGCCGGCGCCTACCGTATCTACACTGTACCTTCGGGGTAGGAATCGTAGAGACCTCCTCCTCGGAAAAGATCGTACTATACTCCGCCCCGGCCGTAAGTACCAAATAGCGCAAACCATATTTCTTCATGAACCAGCGACACATATCCTCTATCGTGCCTTCCAGACCAAACATCGGGCGAAGCATTTCCAATTCCTCATCATTGATCTTGAATACGTTCGCCAATTCGAGCAACGATTCGATCAATTCCTTCGAGTAGAAATGCTGGCGGATATTGATATCGAAGAAGCGCAAGGCATGACTAGGCATATAAGAAAGTAAGGTACGAAGCGTCTCACGAGATTCCGCAGCACGTTGCGCCAATGTTCCGAAGCATACGGCGTCCGCACGTTTCATCAGGTCGATAGACGCTTGGGTAAGCGGGATATGATCCCATGCCACACCTTCGATGATCGTATAGGAAGGGATGCCGTTCTTTAGCTCTACCATCACGCTTCCGGTCGGATATTCCACCGTACTGATATAATTACTATCGATACCGTTCTTATCCAATTCCTGAATAATCTCGGTTCCGAACACGTCGTTGCCCACGGCACTGATCGCATAACCTTCCGCTCCTAATTGGGTAGCGTGATACACAAAATTGATCGGCGCTCCACCGGCTTTCTTCACGTCCGGGAAGACATCCCACAATAATTCACCAATGCCTACTACTACAGGTTTACTCTTTTCCATGATATATTTTGTTTTTAATTATTTGAAGGGATAAATGGTTAATGACGTAACCGTGAACGCTCCTCCCTTGGCATGAAAGCTAATGCGATTATACGGTTCTTCCGGGAAGACTAGGTTGGTCATGACAAACTCCCCATTCCCGTCGAAAGCCTCTATGCTGGATTTATCTACCAGCAAACGCAAGGTATATTCCTTAGCGGCGGAGATCGGGGCCGAGGTAGCCGTGGCGAATGTCTTGCTGAAGCATCGTCGATCCGCTGTTACGGCGATCCATCGTGAACGTATTATCCAGAAGATTATAACGCATCTCCACCTCCTCGCCTTTCGAGTTAAACAGCTGGAAGCTCATGATATCGGCCCCGTTGTTCTTAAACTTGATCTCGATCTCATAGGTTCCCGTCGGATCGGGAAGTACCGGATTGACCTCATGGGAGCGGTCCACCTTGAAGGAACCTTTCTTCTGGGCTTTCCCTCTCAACTTCAACACCTCGGGAGACGGGGTGCTGCTCAAGTACGTCTGCCCGTTTTTCGTATAAAGAACCAAGTCGCGAGGAACCGAATTCGCACTCCGGTATTGCAAGGTCGGCACGTTATTCGCGTATTCCCAATTGCTCATCCAAGCCAAGGCGATCTTCCGGTCCTCCGGGGCGTTACTCCAAGTTACCGTAGCGTAATGATCCTTGCCGTAATCCATCCATTTGGTCAAGGCCGGGGATTCATTCACGAACTGTTTCCCATCGAACGCACCTACGAAATATTGGGTAGCGGAGCCGCCAAACGGACCACCGGGGTTGATATTACAGATCAAGACCCACTTCTTCAATTCCGTGCCCTTCACCGGAAGCTCGATCAAGTCCGGGCATTCCCAAACGCCCGCATGCGCTCCTTGTCCTTCCCCGAAACTGCTCTCATACGTCCAGTCCTTCAAATTGGGAGAAGAATAGAGTTGCATCTCCTGCCCTACGGCGAGTACCATGATCCATTTATTGGATTCCTTATGCCAGAAGACTTCGGGTCACGGAAATCACGTTGCGTAGAAGTAAGGATCGGATTCCGGTCATATTTCTTGAACGTTCGGCCGTTGTCCAAGCTATAGGCCATACTCTGCACTTGCCGGTCGCTGGCCGAGGTATAGAAAGCCACGATAGCGCCAGCGCCAAACCCCGCGGTATTATCCTTATCCACCACACAGCTACCGCTGAAGATCGTACCCAAGGCATCCGGGGCGATCGCCACCGTTGATGCTCCCAATGAATCAAGTCCTTGCTGATCGCATGCCCCCAGTGCATATTCCCCCACATCGAGCCATACGGATTGTATTGATAGAACAAATGATACTCACCATCCTTGTACACCATGCCGTTCGGATCATTCATCCATCCCCAAGCCGGCGAGAAATGATAGGCCGGACGGAATTTCTCCCGGTTAGACGAATCAAACTGATCGGATAGCTTCATCTCTTTCCAGCAAAGAGCCGATTCCGGGGCAAGCTGGAAGTTGAAGGAGATATGCTTATCCGCATACCCCGAGAGATCTACCGGAACGAAATAATCCACCTTATTCACCGCCAAACGAACATTGAAAGTCCGTACCACGTCATTATCGACAATCATATACAACTTGGATTCGGCGAGGACTCCTCGACCGGAAGCAACAAATATTTGGCTCGCGCATCCACACGGACAATGCTTTGCCCTTCGCCCAGATGCTTTATATCTATAGTACGTTCTGCCGCATATCCGGCCAACGGATCGACCGCGCTCAATAAAATGATACCGACAGCCATACATAAACTCTTCAGAAGTCTCTTTGTTTGTTGTTTCATAAACGAACGGATTAAAGGATAATATTGTTTGATTCTCCGCCAAAATTAATAGGATTCTTCCGGATAGAAAAACACTTATCCCTTAAAGGTGAGGAGATATGACATTTGTGATAAAGATCGTACAAATGTTATTGATACTCGGTAGGCGTAACCCCGTAGACCGCCTTGAAGCATTTGGAGAAGTAAGCGGGTGAGGAGAAACCGGTTCGGTAAGCGACCTCGCTCACCGTGTACGCGTTCTGCCTCAACAACTGGGTCGCCTTATTCAAGCGATAGGTACGCAAGAACTCGACGGGTGAGGTTCCGGTAAGCTCCTTGATCTTCCGGTGAAGGTGCCCCCGGGATAATCCCAAGGTCTCGCTTAGTTTCTCCACATTATATTCGGGGTCCGCGTAAACGGCCTCGATCTGTTCCGCGAACTTACGCAGAAAGGCGTCATCGATGCTCTCCACCTTCTCCGGCTCGGACAGAAGGAGCTTATTATCCCGCAACTTCTCCAACAAACGTTCCCGTAACTTCCGGCGCTCTTGCAATAGGTGGATAATCTTGATCTTCACGTAATCCGTATGGAAAGGCTTCTGTATATAATCGTCCGCTCCGCCGGTAATCCCGAAAATCCGTTGGCGCTCATCGGTCAAGGCGGTCAATAAGATCACCGGGATATGGCTAAAGGGAAGTTGCGACTTGATCATCCGGCAAAGTTCGAAACCATTCATCTCCGGCATCATCACATCGCTTACTACCAATGATATCTCCTCCTCTTCCAATACCCGCAAGGCATCTTTCCCGTTCGCGGCCGTCTGGGTCTTGAAATGAGGGCTAAGCTCACGTTCCAAAAAGCAGCGAACCTCATCGTCATCCTCGGTGATAAGTATCGTATAAGGATAGGTTTTGGAAAGCATCTTATGGGTTTCCGAATCGTCCAACCGGGAGGCTTCGTAGGCTTGATGGGATACGGACGTTTCCATCAGGTCGCTATCCTCGAAATGCGCCTTTCCTTTCCGCAGGCAAACCGTAAAGGTAGTCCTTTGTCCCGGCTCGCTCTCCACACGGATCTCCCCTCCGTGCATATGTATATATTCCTTTACCAAATGTAATCCGATCCCAGTTCCCATCGACCGATCCTCCGTATAGAAACGGTCAAACAAATGCGGAAGGTTACCGGGTTGGATACCACTTCCCGTATCGATAACCTGTATAAAAACCCGATCCTCCTCTTCTGTCAGCTCTATCCGCACGCTACCTCCCTCCGGCGTAAACTTAAAGGCGTTCGAGAGAAGATTGACAAATACCTTCTCCAACAGGTCCGGATCCGATCCAATAGCGTACATTGTTTATCGAAGAAGTGAACGTATAGGCGATCGCACGTACCGAGGCCATACTGTCAAAATAAGATTGATCTCGCCAACGAAAGGGACCAAATCGATTTCCCGTACCGCTAGTTTCTCTTGCTTGCCTTCCACCTTCCGGAAGTCCAAGATCTGATTGATCACACGCAACAAACGGTTGGCGTTCTTCTGGATCAACCGAGATCCGAGGCGTAAGGAGATTCCCGCAAGGAGATTATCAGGCGATCCAAAGGAGCGAGAATCAAGGTCAAGGGCGTACGTACTTCGTGAGAGACATTCGTAAAGAATTGGAGTTTCTGCGCCGTCACCTCTTTCATCTCCGCGTTCAAGGAGATTAGCTTACGATTCGCCTGCCTCATCTTCCGGTTTATGTAAAAGGCGTAAATGGAAAGGGCGATAAAACCGATCATCAATAAGGAGATCACCCCTAAAGAGTTTCGCAGGAAATAAAACCGGTCGGACAAACCGTCGATGCGGGAACGCTGCGCCTCGATACGTTGCCTATATTTCTGGAGTTGGTCCGCTTGCAACAATAAGGTGCGGGCAGACTGATGATCTACCGGAGCCGTACGAAGAGGGATAAACTTATCCACCGGCTCCCCTTGAATGATACGCATAGCCGTGCGAATCACTTGCTCCCCTCCTGTCGGATAGAGGAAAGAGGCATTGATCCGTCCATCTTCCACGGCTTCCAGACCGGCACCCGCCACGCATCAACGCCGATAATCCGCAACTCCCGTCCTCGGATGGAACCCCATGCCATAAAGTATTCCCGGGCGGCTATGGCCATCATGTCGTTATGGGCGTAAACGAAATCTATCTGCTCGGGATGCTCTAACTTCCGAAGCTCCATCCGGGCGGTATCGACCAGCCATTGTCCTTCTATCTTACGGAAAGAAAGATCCTCCCTTTCTCGCAAGGCATCGACAAAACCTTTATGTCGCTCTTGCGCCGGGGAGGTTTGCGTGAGTCCCCATATCTCTAAGATAATAGCGTTCGGGGGAAGATAATTGGCGGCGTAATTGCCTGCCGCTAGTCCGATCTCATAATTGTTCGCCCCGACAAAAGAGGTGTATTGATCGGTATTTACCTTGCGATCTGTAATGATCGTCGGGATTCCGGCACGGTACGCTTCCTCGGCAACTGCGTGATCGGCTCGGATTGGTAAGGGAGATGATCAAGACATCCACCTTTTGGCGGATCAAGTCTCGTATTTGTTGTATTTGTGTCTCGTTATTGTTTTGCGCATCCTTTATAATAATTTCCACGTCATCATAGTTGGAGGCTTCGATACGCATATCGTTAATCATGGCTTGCCGCCAAGCATCGTCCAGCATACATTGGGAGAGCCGATAACGTGCTTCTTCTGTTTCCCCGAGCTTGTGCAGCCACACAAGACGATCAAGGTTAACCATACTAGTAAAAAGGGATGCTTCATATACAAGAATAAAGGTCTAACGTATTTGCCACAGCTGGCACAACCTTGCCATGCCTGTGGCACGACAGTACCACCAGCATGGCACTGCCGTGTCATCGGTTAATGGCACTAATTATGCACCAGTGTCCCGATATTCTCTCCGCTCATCACTTTCTTCAAGTTGCCGTTGGTATCCATATCGAATACGATGATCGGGAGGTTGTTCTCTTTACACATCGTGGTAGCGGTCAAGTCCATTACCTTCAGGCCCCGGGTATAGATCTCATCATACGTAATATCGGAGAACTTGGTAGCCGTAGGATCTTTCTCCGGATCAGCGGTGTAAATACCGTCACACGGGTACCTTTCAGCATGACATCCGCCTCGATCTCGATACCTCTCAAGGAAGATCCGGTATCCGTAGTAAAGAACGGATTACCCGTACCGCCGGACATGATGACCACGTTACCTTGTTCCAGCAACTCGATCGCACGCCATTTATTATAGAACTCGCCGATCGGTTCCATACGGATAGCGGTCAAAACCTTCGCATTCACGCCTTGAGCGACCAATGCGGAGCTAAGCGCCAAGCTATTGATTACCGTCGCCAGCATACCCATTTGGTCTCCTTTTACCCGATCGAAACCTTTGGAAGCGCCACTCAATCCACGGAAAATATTACCGCCACCAATCACGATACCGATCTGTACGCCCATCTCGGCGATCTCCTTGATCTGTGCCGCATATTCATTCAAGCGGACCTCATCGATCCCATATTGTTTACCACCCATCAGCGACTCCCCGCTTAATTTTAATAAGATACGTTTGTATTGAGCCATGTTTTGTATATATTTAATATGTAATTCCGCAAAAGTAACGAATAATCCGATATTCGCATAAAAGATCGCCCCAACCGGTGTCGGGGGCGATCTAAACACTAACCCCGTGTTTTGTAAGCTGCGAGGATTAGCTAAAATTATATGAAACGTTACTGGTTATTTTTTATCTAAGATCTTCCAAGGTATCGGCAGCGATCATGAATTCCTCATCCGTAGGAACGACGATGATAGTCACCTTACTGTCCGGAGTGCTGATTACCATCTCCTCGCCACGCATGCCCTCGTTCTTCTCTACATCGATCTTCATGCCCATGTATTCCATGTTCTCACAAACCGCACGACGGGTCGCCCATTGGTTCTCGCCGACACCACCGGTCCAAACCAAGATATCACAACCACCCATAGCGGCGGCATAAGCGCCTATATATTTCTTGATGCGGTAGTTATATACGTTCAAGGTCATGATCGCACGCGGATTTCCGGCAGCTACGGCAGCTCGATCTCACGCATATCGGAAGAGATTCCGGAAGACCGGCAACACCACTTCTCTTATTGATCAAGTCGGAAAGGCCGGCACCATCCATGCCTTCCTTATCCATGATGAAAGACAAAGCACCCGCATCCACGTCGCCGCAACGAGTACCCATCAACAGACCCTCAACCGGAGTCAAGCCCATGGAAGTATCCACGCTCTTACCATTCTTGATAGCGGTGATAGAACCACCGTTACCTACG
>ENA-OQAS01001325-OQAS01001325.1-human-gut-metagenome-genome-assembly--contig:-NODE-1325-length-11781-cov-1.563240_pt1 | contig 11781 bp, 16 predicted proteins | sample MGYA00242733_ERZ504523 | MGnify/ENA primary metagenome ERZ504523 (study PRJEB26092, sample SAMD00036239) | human gut metagenome | host: Homo sapiens | study: EMG produced TPA metagenomics assembly of... | reverse complement strand
CCACCATCTCTCTAATTTTCAATTCTCAATTCTCTATTTCAATTATTTAAGTATGTTCACCAACAGGCCGGTGATCGAGACCAAGATCGAGATCGAGCTCACCCACAACGTCGTGCTGTTTCCGATATCGGAGTTCTTCGCCTTCGTCTCGTTCGGCGTGACATAAAGGATGTCGTTCTGTTTCAAATAATAATACGGGGAGGTCACGATACCGGCGTCGTTCAGGTCAAGGTTGATGATCTTGCGCTTCCCGCTCTCGTCCTCGCGGATCAGCTTCACGTTGTCACGTACGCCGTAGATCGTCATGTCGCCGGCCATCGCCAACGCCTCCAGAACGTTCACCTTCTCGTTGCCGATCGTGAAGCTGCCCGGACGGGCCACCTCGCCCAAGACCGAGATCTTGTAGTTCGCCATGCGCACCGTCACGATGGGCGCCTCCTTCAAGTAAGGCCTCAATCTCTCACGGATCAGGCTCTCCGCCTCGTTCTTCGTCAAGCCGCCGACCCTCAGCGTACCGATCACAGGGAAGTCGATCTCGCCGGAGTTGTTCACGAGGTATTGCTGCAACGTGGGTTGCGTCGTCGTGTTGATGTTCGTCAGGGCGCGTTCAACGGGGTCTGCACCGTCAGGTTGAACGGGGCCGCCGCCTGAGGGTCCGTCGTGTTGACCGTGATGCTCAACAGGTCCTTGGGCATGATCTTGGCGTCATACAGGGGAAGCGTCCCCTCGAGATCGTTCACCGCCTCCGGGTTCTGGAGGTAGGGCACGTTCTTGTAAGACGTACACGCCGCCAGCAAAAGGGGCAGCGAGAATAGGAACAGTAGTCTTTTGATCTTCATATTATTTTGTTATCGTTTTTATTTCTTTAAACACGGATGACACGGACTTAACGGAAAAGGCGGGACAGGAAACCTTGGGTTTCTCCGGCTCGTATTCCGACTCGTATTTACGCGTCAAGTCCTCATAGCTCAGTCTCTTGGTCACCATCTCGTAGATCGTGCCCCAGTCCGGGAGGCCGCCGAGGTTGCGGTCGTCGATGAAAACGTCCGCCTTCAGCTTGCGGGAGAAGTGGTTGTTCCGGTCTCTCTCCTCCTCCGGGTAGTCACGGTTCACCGCGTAGAACTCCAAGCCACGCTCACGGCAGAAGGACAACGCCTCCTCCAAGAGCCCGCCCTCACGGACCGTCCAAAGGATCAGCTTATGCCGATCCGATTGCAATTTCCTCAACGTCTCGATGGCGAAAGGAAGCTCACGCCCGATCGCCGGATACTTGTGCTCGACGATCGTACCGTCGAAATCTACCGCTATTATCATCTCTTTAATTCTCAATTTTCAATTCTCAATTATAAAAGGGCCGGACCACCGGACGGCCGGAGTGGTATATGTTAAAGCGGGGTCGAGCCTATCGGCCAAAGCCAAGGGGTCTCCTAGCCGCTAGAGACGGCCATTGCCATCCGGGGGATCCGACCGTTTCTTTTCTGCCCTTATCTAATTCTCGCTTAACCGGGGCAATCCCTCCACCTCGCCGGCGTGCCATTCACGGTAGTCTGCCAAGGAAAATCCGGGGACGGTCAATAGCTTGTAATCCGACTCGTCTCTTCTCAAGATATGTTTGCGGGCGTACGAGCGGAGCGAGCGATCCGTAACGGACACCATCACGATCGGGAACGGGTAGGCGAACAGGCGCAACGGCATGGTCTCGCTATCTGGAAATGCACGATACAACTGATAGGCCGAACACTCAAAAGCCACCCAGTAAGCCCCCGTACAATACAGGTGTATTGAGTTTTGGTTCGCACGCTCACGATCCATGATCTCTGTCAAACGCTCACGCAACAGGTTCATCAACCGGAGGCCGGAAGGAACCTCGCACGTCTCTCTCTCTTTTCTCATATCTTTCATTTATCGCTATGCGCAACTTTTACTTATCAACTGATCCCGTGTCCGAGCCAACGGTCGTAATCACGTAAACGACGTATCAACACGGACTTGCTCTTCTTGGGCGAGGCCTCCTCCATCCAAGGGTCAACCAGCTCGTGCGCCATGCGCTGGTAGAGGCTGCTGTCCGTACAGCCGTACAGCGTGACCAGCAACAAGGCACGGGATTGCCCCGCTTTTATCACGGGGAGCATACTGCGCACCGTGGCATGCAAACGATCGAACTCATCCTCATCGCCCAAAAGTTTATAGGCAGGAAGGAGCAACGAGTAAAGCTTGCAACGGATCACGTCGGTCTCACCACGGAGAGAGGCGTAGCCACGCAGGACCTCACGGGCCAGACGGGCATCCTCATCCACTACCACCGCCGGAGGCATGGTAACGCCCCAAGGCATCGTGCAAGCCCTCCGACAGACGGTCGTTGTCCAAATGGGTATACACGTGCTTGCCCCCCGTGTTCAGCTCGATCAACTCATACTCCCCAGCTCTCACCTCGAACAAGGGGACCCACAGACAGTCGAGGATACGCACCATCACGTCCTTATGCCCACCGCCCGGCTGCACCACCACCTCCGCCTCCATATTGGTAAAAGGGCCGGAGGTGATACGCACACGGTCGCCTTTCAACAAGCGGCCGCTATCTGGCACGTATACGGGAAGCTCGTTGGAGTAAGAAGCCGCGACCCAACGCAAGGTATCCATCTCACGATCCGAGAGGTACGGGAAATAAGACCGCCCGCCGGAGGAAACCCGGGGGAGGAAATTATACAGGGGAAGCGTACGCTTCAGGCGGAAGATCTCGTCCTCCGAGGCGTGGACGAACACGTAGTTGTACAGCAGGGGCCGTTTCGTGTTGACCATCTTGCCGCCCACCTTCCTCGCCTCGACATACGAGGGGGAGAAATACTCGAACAAGGCCTCCCCACGACGCTCGCGGCGGGAAAGCTCAACGTCCAGTCCCTTCGAGGGGCTGATCTTGTCACGCCCGCCACCGGCGGTAGGAAGCGTGAGCACGTACCAGCGGACAGCCTCTTGATCACGTCGCTTCAGAACATGCGCCATGAACCTATCCGAGCACTTGCTTGTCAATATATCCATCTCTATGATTATCTTTTCCAGTGGTTATCCCGTGGCCCGAAAACAGACCCCACGGCAATTCAGAGCCCTACCAAGAATCATTTATATCATCTTGATAAACAGTGCTTTATATTTCCAAATATGGCATTACTGAAAATTACCATCTCTCGAAATCTTAGGCTACTTGGGGAGTAGCCTAAAAGGTGCGAGAACGGTTATCACCCGGTTGTAGAGACGGGGCACGCCCCGTCTCTACAGGAATGTATGTTCGATTTTTTAGAAGGGACGTGATGATGTAGGAAATACGAGATCATTTCGTCTCTATTACCATGTCTATACACTAGGAATAAGAACGAAGATTTAAGGAGAATCAAGGCCGGAGCACAAACTAAAACTAATGATTGCTTGTTATTTGCTATTTTTTGCTACATTTGCACCGTGAAATGAACGCTACTCCCAAGTAGCCTCACCCCACCTCTGGCATATAATTATATACATTCTCAAAGCAAGACTTATTTACCACCGTCATTTCTCCAACGAGAAACTTCTTAGATAAATCTGGGGTTGTCTTGATGGATTTATGCCCCAATAACTCGCTGATCATCTCTATGGGGACATTTTGTTCCTTCAATGACATGGCAAAGGAATGACGGATCGTGTAAGAAGTCACATCCGAGACTATTCCGGCAACCTCTTTCAACGTCTTCAAGTTCCGGTTAAACCGGGACAAGGCCGCATTGTACTCGAGATATTCCTCATGGCCGTTCTTCGTCCACTTAAAAAGGGAAATAAATAGCCGGAGCCTCCCGCCCTCTCACCTGCCAGCTCCTTATACATAGCTTCCGCCGTATCCAAGACCTCCAACCGCATAGAGGTCCCGGTCTTCTGGCGATTGTAATCCAATATGCCGTTCTTGATATTACCCCTATTCAAATGGGCGAAATCAACGAACGACATTCCCCCATACTGAAACATCAAGCAAAGGGCCAGCTGTGTCTTCCTCAACCTCTCTCCCTTCACCGGGACAGTCATCAAGCGATTCAAATCCCCCGGAGGCAAGGATTTCTTGCGCTGGCTTTCCACACCCGTAAAAACCCCCTTGAATAATGAAGGGATAAACGCAGCCTCGCCTTTCTCCACCGCCTTGTTATAGATACAACGCAAACGGCGGATATACGTGGAGATCGTATTACGCAGGCAGCCTTTCTCCAACAAATAAGCCTCGTACCGGCGAAGAGTATCCTTAGTTATAGATGTATATGGGATACGATCCGTCCCGCTATACCGTATAAAAGAGTTCATCGCGTCTTGATAACTTTTCGCCGTGGAATACCGTCCTTCCATTTTTAACAGGCTTATATACTCTCGCATCCCTTCCACCAAATCTTTCTCATCCATATCTCTCTATTTTAAATGCCTACTGAAAACAAACACGCGAAATTAGACATCCTGACAAATTATATCTTTTGCGGCAAGTTGTTTTATTGACGAATAGCCACTATATTTGTACGTTGTTTTAAACAGAGTACAGACTAAATTAAAAAGTAAAGCATATGCACAATTGGTTTGAATGTAAGGTCTCTTACGAGAAAATGCTGGAAAATGGCATGCAGAAAAAAGTAACCGAGCCTTACTTGGTAGACGCCCTGTCTTTTACGGAAGCGGAAGCTCGCATCATCGAGGAGATCCGCCCCTTCATCACGGGTGAATTCACGGTAACAGACATCAAACGAGCTCTTTATCCGAATTATTCTTCAACGAGAATGGTGATCGGTTCTATAAGATCAAGGTTTATTTTATCACGTTGGACGAGAAGAGCGGAGCGGAAAAGAAAACCGCCGCACAAATGCTTGCCCAAGCCACTACGCTGAAAGAGGCCATCGCCGTATTGGAAGATGGAATGAAGGGTACATTGGCGGATTATACCATGCCTCGGTAACGGAAACCCAGTTGATGGATGTATTCCATTCGACGCGAACAGTATTCCCGGCGGAGAAGAAAAGTGGCGAGGAAACTGATAGCGGAGCAAAAACAACAAGCTGAACAAAGAGGATAAAAACATGCGTATCGCTCAAACATAGTACAACTGAAAACGTCGCTCCCGCAAGGGGTGACGTTGGTTGCCGTCTCTAAGTTTCACCCGGTGGGAAGCTCTATGGGAGGCTTACAACGCCGGACAGCGGGTGTTTGGCGAAAGAGGGCACAGGAACTGAGCGCCAAGCAAAAAGTACTACCTGAGGATATCGAATGGCATTTTATCGGCCCGTTACAAAGCAATAAGGTAAAAGATATCGCTCCTTTATTCATTTGATCCATAGCATAGACTCCTTGAAGCTTTTGGCTGAGGTGAATAAACAAGCGAAAAAACACGACCGCACGATCCGGGTATTATTGGAGATCCATGTGGCGCAAGAGGAATCCAAGCACGGATCAGTCCTGAGGAATGCAAGGAGTTGTTGCGTGACGAGTCCTTGGCCGAATTCCAGCATATTCGTATTTGCGGATTGATGGGCATGGCTACCAATACCGATGATACGGGGTTGATACGGGAAGAATTCCGCAATATCCATGATTTATTTATCGAACTGAAAGAGACGCTCTGTAAAGATAATGTCGATTTCAAGGAGATATCCATGGGGATGAGCCACGATTACCCGATCGCTATCCAAGAAGGAAGCTCCTTGATACGGGTGGGTACCAGTATCTTTGGCGAACGGGAATATTAAAGTAATTATTAAATCTAAATATAGGCAACATGATTGACATTAAAACCCAATACGCGGGGTTAACACTTCGCAATCCGATTATCGTAGGGAGCTCCGGACTCACCAATAAGGCGGAACGTAACAGGGATTTTGAGAAAGCAGGCGCTGGAGCTATCGTATTGAAATCTCTTTTCGAAGAGCAGATCGAGATGCAGAGCGAGGCTTTGATGCAAGACTCCGATTACCCCGAAGCGGCGGATTATATCCGTGGTTATGTAAAAGCGAATCAAGTAAATGATTATCTGGAACTGATCAAGAAGAGCAAGGAATTATGTACGATCCCCATTATCGCCAGCATCAATTGCTATAAGGCGGACGCTTGGATCGACTTTGCCCGCCAAATTGAGTTAGCGGGAGCGGACGCTTTGGAATTGAACGTGTTCTTCATGGAAACCGAACTGACCGAAGATTTCGAGAGTATCCGGGATACGTATGTCAGTATCATCCGCAAGGTAAAAGAAACCGTATCGATTCCGGTTATCATGAAGATCGGAAAGAATTACAGCAATATTCCTTCACTGGTTAATTTGTTGAAAGTAAACGGTGCTGATGGTGTCGTGCTATTCAATCGTTTCTACCAGCCGGATATCGACATTAATAATATGCAGATCGTTTCGGGTAATGTATTTAGCAATCATTCCGATTTGAGTGACACGATTCGCTGGACGGCTATCGTATCCGGAAAGATCCCGGGAATCAGTATCGCTTCCTCTACCGGTGTGCATGATTGGGAAGATGTCGTTAAATGTCTATTGGCCGGCGCTTCGCCGTACAGATGTGTAGCGCTGTCTATACACATGGAGCGGAAATCATCTCCCAAGTATTGACTTGCGTGGAAGAGTGGATGCATCAGGCACATTACCAATCCCTTTCCCAATTCCAAGGCAAATTGAATTACGCCAATATCCCGAACCCGGCGATGTATGAGCGTTCACAATTCATGAAATATTTCTCCAACAGAGATTAAAAGAAATACCTAGTAGTAGAGACGGGGCGCGCCCTGTCTCTACTATAGGGTAATATACAATAGTCTTAATTATTTTCCACTAGAAGTATTTTTATTAGAAAATAGTTATATCTTTGCATCATCAAACAAGTTTAAAGAAATATGGAACCAATTTGCGCCATAAAGGATATCTATAAGATACTGTACCAGTTCGAGAAAAATTTCTCGGAAGTACATGCTATCACCATCAACGAGGCCATGTTGCTTTGTTGCTTAAAGGATAATGAGGCAAGTCGGCAGGATGATTTGCGATTATATCGGTCTTTCAACTCCCGGGTCTCAAAGGTGATCACCTCTGTCGAGAACAAGGGGTTTATCCGCAGGAACATCAATAAAGAGGATAAGCGGCAAATGTTTTTCTCGCTCACCCCAAAAGGGAAAGAGAAAATACAACAGATGATGCAGGCCGAGCTAAATATGGATAGCCTGTTCAATCAACTCAAAGAATACATACAAAAGGGATGAATCCCTTTTTTAACTAATTATTGTCTACTAACAAATATGTATAATACAAATTAAATAAAAATAGATATGAAGTACTTGATTATTGGAGGTGTAGCTGGTGGAGCTACCGTAGCAGCCCGGCTGCGTAGAATGGACGAGAAAGCGGAAATCATCCTTTTCGAACGTGGAAAATATGTTTCTTACGCAAACTGTGGATTACCTTATTATATAGGAGACACGATCAACGACCGGAATAAATTATTCGTACAAACCGTGAAAGGCTTCACGGATCGATTCCGCATCGATATCCGTACGGAGCAGGAAGTGACCCGAATCCTTCCCGAATCCAAGCAAGTGGAGGTAAAGAAACTCGGCACAGGAGAAACCTACACGGAGACTTACGATAAACTAGTGCTCTCTCCCGGTGCGGAGCCTTTGCGTCCACGCATCGAAGGAATCGAGAGTAAAAAGATATTCACGTTACGTAACGTGCCGGATACGGACACGATCAAGAATTACGTGAACACGGAAAAGCCCCGTACCGCCGTTGTTGTAGGGGGTGGTTTCATCGGCTTGGAGATGGCGGAGAATTTGCATGAGCTGGTGTCCACGTCACCGTCGTGGAAATGGCTAACCAAGTGATGGCACCCCTCGACTATTCCATGGCCGCTATCGTACATCAGCAATTGATCGGCAAGCAGGTAGGCTTGATGCTGGAAGATGGCGTATCTCGTTTCGAGGAGACTTCCAGAGGCGTGACCGTTCATTTGAAAAGTGGGAAGCAGATCCCGGCGGATATGGTTTTATTGAGTATCGGTGTCCGTCCGGAAACCGATTGGCCAAGGAAGCGGGACTTACGATCGGAGCACTCGGCGGTATCGCTGTCAATGAATATATGCAGACCTCGAACCCGGATATTTATGCGTTGGGAGATGCCGTGGAAGTACGCCACCTCGTGACAGGCAAACCAGCCTTGATCCCATTGGCGGGTCCAGCGAATAAGCAAGGACGTATCGTAGCCGATAATATCGTATCCGGCAATAAGGAAACTTATGACGGGACGATGGGAACCTCTATCGCCAAGGTATTCGACTTGACGGTCGCCACGGCGGGAGCTAACGCTAAGCTGTTGAAACGGGAAGGAATCGCTTATCAATCCTCCTATACGCATGGAGCCTCGCATGCGGGATATTACCCGGGAGCCGTGCCTTTATCGATCAAGATATTGTTTGCGCCGGAAGACGGACGACTGTTAGGGGCGCAAGTCGTAGGTTTCGGAGGCGTAGACAAACGGATCGAGATGTTAGCGCAAGTGATCCAGCGGAAAGGTACGGTCTATGACCTGACGGAGTTGGAACATGCGTATGCTCCTCCTTATTCAGCCGCTAAAGATCCCGTAAATATGGCCGGGTTCGTAGCGGAGAACCTGCTTACGAGAAAAGCGAAAGCGATCCAGTGGAGAGAGATCCAGAACTTATCGCCAGATACCGTACGTATCGATGTCCGTACCCGTGACGAGTACAGCTTAGGGACAATCCCCGGCTTCATCAATATCCCGGTTGATGAGTTAAGAGAACATTTGGCGGAACTACCCAAGGATAAACTGATCGTAGTGACTTGCGCCGTTGGATTAAGGGGCTATTTGGCTTATCGCATCCTGACTCAAAATGGCTTCACGAATGTCCGGAACCTATCCGGTGGTTACAAGACTTGGAGTGTAGCGACAGCAAAGATCAAGAATGAGCCGGCCTGCGCACCTTGTTCGTCCGAAGCTGTTTCTGATAAGGCATCTGGTAAAAGTAGCTCTTGCAAATCGACTCCGGCAGCTACGGCGATTAAGGTAGACGCTTGCGGATTAATGTGTCCGGGACCGATCATGCAGTTGAAAAAGAACTATGAGAACTTGCGGGAAGATGAGTCATTGGAAATCACCGCAACAGATCAGGCTTTCGGAAAAGATGTCTCTTCATGGTGCAAGATAACCGGGGCAGAGTTAGTCTCTCTGGAAAATAAGGGAGGCACGATCGCCGCCACGGTACGAAAAAAAAAGCTGAATGCAAAATAGCGACAGGTGGTAATAGTGCCGACAACAAGACATTGATCGTTTTCAGCGATGACCTCGATAAGGCGTTGGCCTCATTCGTCATAGCGAACGGGGCTGCCTCCACCGGAAAGAAGGTGACTATGTTCTTTACTTTCTGGGGCTCAACGTGATTAAGAAACGGGAAAAACCTGCCGTATCTAAAGATATCTTCGGCAAGATGTTTGGCTGGATGCTTCCGGCAAATAGCGAAAAGCTGAAACTATCTAAAATGAATATGGGTGGAGCCGCAGTGGATGATGCGCCTTATCATGAAGAAGAAACGGATCGACAGCTTGGAAAGCCTTATGCACAAGCCGTAGAGAATGGTATCGAGATGATCGCCTGCACGATGAGCATGGACGTAATGGGCGTCAAAAAAGAAGAACTGATGGATAACGTTGTCCTAGGAGCGTAGCCACCTATCTGGAACGTGCGGAAGACGCAAACGTAAACTTATTCATCTAATTCATTCAAAAAATATCCCAGCATATCCACAATAAGGACAATGCTGGGATATTTTATAAAAAAGAGATTATACGAAGTCCAATGTTGAACGTTTCATAATAAGAGGATAACGTTCTGGATGTTTCAAACTTTCGATCTCCAAATCAACATCTAACTCCGGCCATTCTATCGCATTACGCCCAGCCATCCGAACATTTAACACATTACTAATACGTGCTTCTTTCAACCATGGAACACGATTATAGGACAGAAAATAATCCCGTCCTAACACCGAAAGCATAATACCCTGCGCATTAATCATTAATACGTTTACCGATGTGTTCATCAAATGATTTGATGCTTATTTAATCATATCAAACCCAGTGTAAGGGATCAAGCTTTCGGGATGCGGATGCTCGGGGGTTTGGTTGTTTTCCAATAAGGCGGCTACGATGCGGGGTAAAGCCAAGGCACTACCATTCAAGGTATGGCAAAGTTGCGTTTTCTTATTCTCGTCACGATAGCGGCATTTCAAGCGGTTGGCTTGATACGTATCGAAGTTGGACACGGAGCTAACTTCCAACCAGCGTTGTTGTGCCTCGGAATACACCTCGAAATCAAAGCAAAGGGCAGCCGTGAAACTCATATCACCCCCACAAAGACGAAGGATGCGATACGGCAACTCCAACTTCTGAAGTAATCCCTCCACATGATTCAACATCTCTTGGTGAGATTGCTTAGAGTGCTCCGGTTTATCGATCCGAACCAACTCCACCTTAGAAAATTCGTGCAAACGATTCAAACCGCGTACATCCTTGCCATAAGATCCGGCCTCACGACGGAAACATTGTGTATAAGCGCAATTCTTGATCGGTAACTGCTTCTCATCCAGAATGACATCCCGATAAATATTTGTCACGGGCACCTCCGCTGTCGGGATCAAATATAAATCGTCTACCTCGCAATGATACATCTGTCCCTCCTTATCCGGAAGCTGTCCCGTACCATAACCGGAAGCCGAGTTCACCACCGTAGGCGGCATGATCTCCAAGTAACCGGCATCACGAGCCTCATCCAAGAAGAAGTTGATCAACGCACGTTGCAAACGAGCGCCCTGTCCTTTATAGACCGGGAAACCTGCTCCCGTGATCTTAACACCCAGATCGAAATCAATCAAATCATATTTCTTCGCCAATTCCCAGTGCGGAAGAGCGTTCTTCGGAAGTTCCGTTTCCATACCTCCCATTTTCTCTACACATTGTCCTCGGCGGAGGTACTCGGGCACCTCATCATAAGGTACGTTCGGGATCGTATAAAGTAAGTTCTGCAGCTCCTCGGCAGCTGATCCATCTCTGTCTGCAAAGCCTTGCTCACCTCCTTGATCTCGGAAACATGTTTCTTAGCGGCTTCCGCCTCTTCCTTCTTGCCCTCTTTCATTAATTGTCCGATCGACTTCGAGGTTGCGTTTACCTCCGCTAGGTTCTTATCTAATTGATTTTGTGCGATACGTCTTTTATCATTCAATTCCAACACTTTATCGATGCTTTCTTTCGCACCCTTAAAATGTTTCTTTTCCAGTCCACGGATTACGGCATCCGTGTTTTCAGTGATTAATTTGATTGTCAACATATTCTATTTATGTTTAATAGTTTTTCTAAGACGCGAATTTAGTAATTTTATTTTACCCTACCACCCGTTAACCAAGTTCTTGTATAATAAGGCTCGCTAAGCTACTTACCACCACGCCGCTAGAAGTACTGGTATGGATGAAGCGTCCATTTTTCAAGTAAATCCCCACGTGATTCGGAACGCCACGTTTCCCGCCACGACCCGTCTTGAAAATACCAGATCTCCTTCCTGCAATTTGGCACGACTCACTTTCTTGCAATTATACTTCAGCATATCCGCCGAGGAACGAGCCAGCTGTTTTCCGTATACCTCCCGATAAACGATCGATACGAAACCGGAGCAATCCACGCCCCGTTTCGTGCTCCCTCCCAATTTATGACGTACACCCAACCAAC
>ENA-OQAS01001324-OQAS01001324.1-human-gut-metagenome-genome-assembly--contig:-NODE-1324-length-11789-cov-1.580003_pt1 | contig 11789 bp, 14 predicted proteins | sample MGYA00242733_ERZ504523 | MGnify/ENA primary metagenome ERZ504523 (study PRJEB26092, sample SAMD00036239) | human gut metagenome | host: Homo sapiens | study: EMG produced TPA metagenomics assembly of... | reverse complement strand
GCAAGACCGCTTCTGCCAAGTTCGACGAGACCGTTGAGCTGCACGTCCGTCTGGGCGTTGACGGCCGTCACGCTGACCAGCAGGTCCGCGGCGCTGTCGTTCTGCCCAACGGCACCGGCAAGACCGTGCGCGTGTGCGCCATCGCTAAGTCCTGCAGCTGCCGCTGCTGAGGCTGCTGGTGCAGACATCGTGGTGATGACGAGCTGATCGCTAAGATCGCCGGCGGCTTCATGGACTTTGACGTCGTCGTGACCACCCCCGACATGATGGGCCGCGTTGGCCGTCTCGGTAAGGTCCTGGGCCCCCGTGGTCTGATGCCCAACCCGAGGCCGGCACCGTTACCCCCGACGTCGGCAAGGCTGTTACCGACGCTAAGGCCGGTAAGATCGAGTACCGTCTGGACAAGCAGAACATCATCCATGTGCCCATCGGCAAGGCCTCTTTCGGCGCCGAGAAGCTGATGACCAACCTGGACACCGTCCTGGATGCCATCGCCAAGGCTAAGCCCGCCGCTGCCAAGGGCCAGTACTTCAAGAGCGCTACCATCGCCACCACCATGGGCCCCGGCGTCCGCGTTGCTACCAATAAGTACGGCGTATAAGTTCAGCTTTGAGCTGAAAACGCTTGACAACGCACGTTCGCGTGCTATACTAATTAAGCTGTTTTTGAGACAGCAGGTGCCGCAAGGCATAACGGGTTTTACCCACCTGCCGAGAAACGTGCGTTTGATTGCAATGCTTTCAAGCCCTTTCCCGGCGACGAAGGGGCTTTTTTCTGTATATCACATAAAAAGCCGCTTACCGAAACCAATCTGTAAGTGGAATGAGGTGAATTTCAAATGCCCAGTGCAAAGATTCTGGAAGCTAAGAAGGCTCTTGTTGCTGATCTGAACGAGAAGATCGCAGGCTCTCTGGCCGGTGTTGTCGTTGCTTACAACGGCATCAGCGTTGCTGATGACACCAAGCTGCGTAAGGAGCTGCGTGAGGCTGGCGTGCACTACATGGTCGTCAAGAACACCATGCTGCGCCTGGCCGTCAAGGGCACCCAGTACGAGGGTCTGACCGAGTACTTCAAGGGTGACACGGCTATCGCTCTGTCTCCGGAGGATCCGGCTGCTGCTGCTCGCATCCTGTGCAAGTTTGCTGACGCCGACAAGTCCAAGCGCTTCGTCGTCAAGGGCGGCTTCTGCGATGGTCAGGTCATGGACGCTGCAGGTATCAAGAGCCTGTCTACCATGCCCAACCGCGAAGGCCTGCTCTCCATGCTGGCTGGCTCCCTCAACGGTATCGTTGGCGGTCTGGCTGTTGCCCTGCAGGGTATCGTCGACAAGCAGGACGAGACTGCTGCCTGAGTTTAGGTTTAGCAGGTTGAGCGCACCGGCGCAGCGCTCGTTGAATACAAACCGCGCCGCTTAAAACTATAAAATTTATGGAGGTAACTACCATGGCTTCTGAGAAGACCACTGCCATTGTCGAGTCTGTCAAGACTATGACTGTTCTGGAGCTGAAAGAGCTCGTTGACACCATCTGCGAGGAGTTCGGCGTTTCTGCTGTTGCTGCTGCCGCTCCCGCTGCCGCCGGCGCTGCTGCTCCCGCTGAGGAGGAGAAGACCGAGTTTGACGTCATCCTGGCTGACGTTGGCGCCAACAAGATGCAGGTCATCAAGACCGTTAAGGAGCTGACCGGCGCTTCCCTGATGGAGGCCAAGAAGCTGGTTGAGACCCCGAACGCCAAGCTGAAGGAGCAGGCTTCCAAGGCTGACGCCGAGGACATCCAGAAGAAGCTGGCCGAGTCGGCGCTAAGGTCGAGCTGAAGTAATTTAGCTTACCAAATAGCTTTCAACACCGTGTGGTTTAACACCGCACGGTGTTTTTTTGTGTACCTTAACAAAAACTTCCTCGCTTCTTTGTACATTCCTCTGAATTTGACCGTGTTGCATAGGCCTTGCATTTCGTATAATATTGATGTATCCTTTTTGTATCGAATAAAATGGGAAAGTGAGGCTGTATACTCTTGGAGAACGAAAAGCCAAAAGGCGGCGGGATGGAAAAGCTGGCTTCGTTTATCGTTGATAAACGCAACCTGTTCTTCCTGTTATACATATTTGCGCTGATTTTCAGTGCCATCGCCACGGGCTGGGTCAAGGTCGAGGACGACATCACGACCTACCTGCCCGACACCACCGAGACCCGCCAGGCCTGACCGTGATGAATGACAACTTCGTCACCTACGGCACGGCCAACGTCATGGTGTCCAACATCACCTACGATACTGCGCTGGACATCCAGTCCCGGCTTGAGGACATCGAGGTGTCACCACCGTCGAATTTGACGACACCGACGAGCATTACACGAATGCGTCGGCGCTGTTCTCCGTCAGCTTTGACGCAGAAGTAGGGGACGAGCGCGCCGAGAACGCCCTGCAGGAGATCCGCGACGAGCTTGAGGGCAGCTACGACACCTCGATCTATTCCGAGGTCGGCTACGATTCCTCCGCGGACCTGCAATCGGAAATGGTCGTCATCGTCATCATTGCGGCCATCATCATCGTCGTCGTGCTGACGCTGACCTCCCGCTCCTATGCCGAGGTCCCGGTCCTCATCATGACCTTCGCGCGGCGGCGCTGCTGAACATGGGCACAAACTTCCTGTGCGGCACGATCAGCTTCATCTCCAACTCAGTCACCGTCATACTGCAGCTGGCGCTGGCCATCGACTACGCCATCATTCTGTGCCACCGTTTCAGTGATGAGCATGAGACGCTGCCCACCCGCGAGGCCTGCATTGCCGCGCTTTCCAAGGCTATCCCGGAGATTTCTTCCTCCTCGCTCACGACGATCAGCGGCCTGGCCGCGCTGGCGTTCATGCACTTCGGCATTGGCCGCGACCTGGCTACGGTCCTGATCAAGGCTATCCTGTTCAGTATGCTCTGTGTCTTTACGCTGATGCCCGGCCTGCTGGTGCTGTTCAGCAAGCTGATCGACAAGACCCGCCACAAGAACCTGATTCCCAAGATCACCGCCGTCGGCAAGTTCGACATCAAGACCCGCTTTATCATCCCGCCGATCTTCGGTGTCATCATCGTGGCGGCGGCGGTCTTTGCCAACCTGTGCCCCTACTGCTACACCTACACCGACCTGGTCACCGCCAAGCAGAGCGAGCGCCAGATCGCCTACCAGAAAATCAAAAACACCTTCGGTTCCAGCAACATGGTGGCCGTCATTGTGCCGTCGGGCGACTATGAGTCCGAGGGCAAGATCCTCGACGAGCTGGACGCCTGCGCCGAGGTCAAATCCACGATGGGTCTGGCCAACATTGAAGCGATGGACGGCTATATGCTGACCGACGCTGTGACCCCGCGCCAGCTGGCCGAGATGGCCAACCTCGACTACGAGGTTGCCAAGCACTGTACGGCGCCTACGCCGTCGACCATGACGAGTACGGCGAGATCATCAACGGCCTGGACGATTATAAAGTGCCGATCTACGACATGTTCAGGTTCCTGGAACAGGAGATGCACGACGGCCACATCACGCTCTCGGGCGATGTGCAGGACACGCTGGACGACCTGTTCGACCAGCTCGATGAAGCCCAGAAGCAGCTGCAGAGCGATGATTACAGCCGTATGGTCGTCTATCTGAACCTGCCCGAGGAGACCGACGAGACGTTCGCCTTCGTCAACAAGATGCACGACATCATCGGCAAATACTACGCCACCGATTCGTTCTACGTTGTCGGCAATACGACGAGCGCCATGGACCTGTCCAGCTCCTTCGGCGAGGATAACCTGCTGATCAGTGTGCTGTCCGCGCTGTTCGTTATCCTAGTCCTGCTGTTCACATTCAAGTCCGCGGGTCTGCCCGTGCTGCTGATCATCGTCATTCAGGGCAGTATCTGGATCAACTTCTCGGTGCCGTACCTGCAGCACACCCCGCTGTACTTCCTCGGCTACCTGATCGTCAACTCCATTCAGATGGGTGCAAACATCGACTACGCCATCGTTATCTCCAGCCACTACACCGACCTGAAGAAGGTCATGCGCCCGCGGGAGGCCATCGTCACAGCCCTGAACGAGTCGTTCCCGACCATCTTCACCTCCGGCTCCATTCTGGCATCCGCGGGTATTCTGATCAGCGTGCTGACCACGAACCCCGTTATCGCCGCCATCGGTACCTGCCTGGGCCGCGGCACGATCGTTTCCATCGTTCTGGTTCTGTTCGTCCTGCCGCAGATCCTGATCCTGGGCGACACCATCATCGAGCGCACGAGCTTTGAGATGAAGGGCGTTGCCGGTATGGCCCGCACGGCCAGCGGCACAATGCACGTCAATGGCCGCGTGCGCGGCTACATCAACGGCGTCGTAGATGCTGAAATCAAGGGCGTGCTGCACGGCCAGTTCAGTGCGAACATTGCCACCGGCACCGAATTTACCGTTGACAAGCCCGACATGTACCTGTCGGAGAAGAACCTCCACGAATCCGAGGACGGTGCCCCCGAACCAGGCACACCCGATACGCCCGACACTGACACGAAGGGAGGCGACGCTGAATGAACCGCATTTCTGACCTGACGCGCCGCCTCTGGGCTGCGTTGCTGGCGCTCTGCCTTGTGCTGGCGCTGACCCTGCCCGTTTTTGCGGAAGGGGAGAGCGAGACCGCCGACACCGCCGAAAAGGAGACCTTCCACATCGGCACCGTCGATGACCTTTTGCAGCTCGGCCTTCACCTGGTCCCGCTCCATGTGGAAGGGGATCTCCAGCAGCCGCAGGCTGTTGTACATCCGGTCCAGGTGGTCGTCCAGGGCAAAGGGCACCCGGTTGCCACGCAGGTGGCCTCGTAAATGCCGTCGCCAAAGTACAACGCCCGGTCCTCCATGGGCACGGTCATCTCCTCCAGCGGCCCGATTTTTCCGTTATAATATCCGACTTCTTTCATTTTAATCTCTCCTTTCTGGTTTTATTTTAAAATAAATTATTTATTTACTGTATTTTTTTGGCATGAAATATAAAAATATGGCATAAAATGCATTTACGTATTTTGGTAATTTAAAATAACTAGGGGTTTCCTATATTTTAATTATCACGTAGTAAGGGGTGAAATCTCACCCCTTATTTCTTTATATCTAGAAGTCTATTTCAGAAATATCTAAATCTAACGATGACTCTTCATCGTTATTTTTATTAGGAACACTGAATATCATCAATTCGGTGAGAAATAGACTCCAGACGAATAAGAATATCCTCTAATACTTCATCTTCCTCAAGTATTACTGGTTCAGTACTCTCATCAACAATAAGCTTAAACACCTTACACATATTATTTACCATCCTTTCTGATGTTTTTGTAATAGAAGGTTGTATCCTCATTTAATGTATAAAGGATACGATTGCGAAATTTCTCCCAGTTCAAATAGCCGTTTGAGGCACGTACAATATGAATCATATAGAGACACATTTAAAATATATATCAAGTATTTACAAGAAATGTTTAATATTTCAGTTGAGAATATAGTTATTTCTGATTTCAGTCAAGATAAAGTTCTATTATTTTTAAAATATCTTGAAGAAAATACAAACAATAAACCCATAACATTAAATAATAGATTATCTGTTATTCATACATTTATGAAATATGTTGCAGAACAAGCACCTGAATACAGTAATATTGCGAAAAAACGATTATGATTCCATTTAAAAAACAAGAAACTAAAATAATTGAATATATCTCCAAAGAAGAATTTAAAGCAATGATCAACCAATGTGATGATAGCACTTATTTAGGACTACGTGATAAGGTGATGCTCATGATTTTATATAATACTGGAATAAGGGTTTCTGAACTAATTAGTTTAAATTGGAAATCATTTAAAGAAATTGAAAATAATAAGAGTACATATTTATTTGTAACTGGTAAGGGAAGAAAGGAAAGAACTTACCTCTATGGAAATCTACGACTGAACTAGTAAAAGAGTATGTCCATACATATCAACTACAAAATAAAACAACGATTTTCATAAACAAAAATAACAGTGCACTTACAAGGTCAGGCGTAAGATTTAGAATTGAAAAACATTTATTGATGGCAAGCCATGAATGTCCATCATTATTAGAAAAGAATATTTCAGTTCATACTTTTCGACATTCTGTAGCAATGAATTTATTACAAGCCGGTGTTGATATATCAACAATTGCGATATGGTTAGGCCATAACAGTATAGAAACAACACATAAATATATGGTAGCTGATTTAGAAATTAAGAGAAAAGCAATGGAAAAAGCTGGAATAATTGATAATTCGGTACCAAAATACAAACCGTCTAATGATTTATTAGAATTTTTATCTAAATTATAAAATTATTTATGTGATTATAATTGCAGCGAATATAGTCATCACATATAGCTATATTCGTTGTATAAGCACATAAATGAATTGAGCACATAACAGAAAGAACTGGCTGTTTTCAACTTCTACTAAGGGAGCTGAAGCAAGTGCTACAGTCTTCAGTCTGATTGAAACAGCCAAAGCCAACAAACTTGATCCATATGATTATATTGAATTCATTCTGGATTATTTACCTCAACAAGATCTGGAAGATCCAAAGAAATTGGATTGGTTCTTACCATGGAGTGAAGAAATAAAAGAAGAATTTGAAATAAAAGCCGACTAAATTGATTATTATATCAATTCAATCGACTTCTTTAAATACACTATTTTATTTGGCGCTTACTTTTCCTCTACATAATCTTAAAAATTTTAATGTCTAATATTTCCCTATTAAACATGATAAATATTATAATAGACATAATCATAAGTAATAACCAATATTCAGGATTATAATAATCTCCTGTTTTTAATTTTTGATTATCCTTGTAATTAGGTGTTTGACTGAAATTTTTCTTTCTTAAAATTCTCATCATTACTAGGAATTTTATCATCTGGTTCTTCATCAATTCCAGGTCTTATTCTTGAATACTTCGGTTCAACATCTACATCATAATCCTCTTCATATGATCCGTCATCTTCTTTTTCAAGAAGTGGGATTGAAATAATAAAAGGTTCCATCTTATATGCAAATTCACTTTCATTATGTTCATAGATTATATATATTCCATAGTCTAAATCTCTAAAAGTAGCTTCTCCTCTTTGATTGGTTATTAATTCTTCATCATAATCAATATTATTTTTTTGAATATAATCCATCAATTTAGTAGCAACTCCATTTTGTTCAGAAGCTGACATATCTTTTTTAATTGTAACAAGTTTAGAGTTATTTATCTAAAACTTGATAGTCATTACCATCATAATCAGCTATTTTTATCAACGCAATATGATCTTGAGTAATATTTAGAAATATGGTTGTGTACATCTAAATAATGACAGTGAATCGTTAAAGAATCATGATTTTGAGCATAAACATTATTAATTGAAAGAGACAATAAGCAGGTAAATACAAGAATAAACATTCTTTTTGCATTTATCATGTTATCGCCTCCTCCAAATAAATATAATAATTCCTATAATAATAAAACTTAATAATGCTAATTTTACCTCATAAGGAATTTGTATACCATTATTGACCTTATTCGGTGTTTTCTTTATTGCTTCTTTGTAATCCGTTCTTTTTCCTCTTACAAGCAATCTATGAGTATTAACAGAATAAGGTGTACAAGTAACAAGCGTAACATAATCTTCACCATCTACAATTTCAATATCATCCGTTTGAGAGGGCAATACTGTTTTAATTTGATCTACTTCATAAGCTAACGTATCACCTAGAACAGAAATATAGAAAATATCTCCAACTTCATCTTGTCAAGATCTGTAAACAGCTTTGAATTTGGTAATCCTCTATGCCCAGATAAAACAGCATGCGTACTTGTTCCACCTATAGGCAAAGAAGATCCTTCCATATGCCCCACACCTTTTTGTAAGATACCATTACTTGTTGAATGATATATAGGCAATTTCACATCTATTTTAGGTATTTGAAGATATGCATCATGCCATCTTTAGAAACATTGAGCAGATTCATATACTCTTTACTCGGTTTACCTGTTGTAGAAAATGGATCATATAATTTCGTGGTATTGACCAATGACTGATTATATTCCTGTGCTTCTTCCAACATTTGTTTTTTGTAGCTTCATCTATTCCTTTTACTTCATTATTATAAGAAGAAACTGCTTGTGAGCTGTGAATTCTTCCCAGGTAATCACTTACTGTTGGATAAAGCAATACACCTAGGAAAACACTAATAAAATAGCTCTAATAACATCAAATAATTTGATTTTTCTTAATATATCTTTCATACATTTAATATCTATGAGATACTTTAATTAATAATTCAATTAAGCTTCTTCTTTTTTACCTTTTTTAAAGTAAGTTGAAAGAATAACTAACACACCAACTACCCCTACTACTGTAAAGATAACTGTACCCATACCACCAGTTTCTGGTAACCATGATTCTGTTTTATTTGTAACTTTTTTCTTCAACAGTTACTGTTTGTGGATCATTTTCATCTACACTAATTGTTTATTAATTGTATTTTTTAATTTTGCATAACCATCAGGTGCTTTTGTTTCTTCAAATAACGTAATGTCCTTCTGATAATCCTTTTACAGTAATAACTCCTCCTTCAGGAGAAACTAAATGTATCAGTAGTAGTTCCATCATCTGTTGTAGCAATTCTATAAGTTCCATTTCCTTCATCAACAAATTTTAATTTATCACTATCAACATTATTTCTATATAAAGCAAATTCAGCGCCAGATAATGGTTTCTTTTGTTCATCAACTTATTGATTTTTAATGTATGAGTTAACACTTTAACTTCACTTGGGGCTCCTGTTGTTAAATGTTCTGGGTCATTACCATAACTAACTTCTGCTTTGTTGGTAGATGTATTTGTATCATTGATTGCTTTTTCATTAACAACTGCTGAATATGTAAATGTTAATGATTCATTTGCGTCTTTAGCATGATTAGTATAGAAATTTTTGAATTCAACTGTAAATATTCTATTTGTTTCATTAACTGTTAAAGTATATTCACTAGTGCCTACTACAGTACCACCAATTTTAACTACTAAATTTAATGTGTCTTTTGATACTGTTAGACCTTCAGTATAGTATCTTTAAAAATATAATAATATTGATTATATCCTGTCATGTTTGGAACCATTGATTCAACCTTGAAATCTACAATATCGCCAACTTGTGCAGAATCATATTTTTTATTATTGATTGTTTTTTCTGGATCAGGTGTTTTACCTTTTAAATAAACATCAACTGCTTTACTTGATTTACTGTTGTAAAAGAAGGAGTATATCCTTCACCAGAAGGAATAACTGCATAATAACCATATGCCAATCCAGCAATTGTATATTCTTTTGTATCTGTTGTTCCTGTTGCTGTACCATCAGCACTTATTGAATTTGTTTCAATATATGTTTTAATTTATTTTGAAAGTTTGTTGTAGAAACATTCGCTTTAATATAATTATAAGCTTCGACATCTAAATCATCACCTTCTATCCCACTTAGTAAATCATTAGTGAAGAAATTTGCAAACTTAGGATTAATTGAATAGCTTACCTTTTCTCCAGATACAGTTGCATCCATTAGTCTGTAAGCATTGAAAGCAACTCCCTTTACATCATGTTTACCAGTATGAACAGTTATACTGCCTGTACTTGCAGCAGATACTGAACCAATATTCATTGCTGACATTGTAAATAACATCATAAATGAAAGTACATATGCTATTACTTTTTTTAATTTGTTTTTCATTTTCATATTCCTCTATTCTTTAATATTTCTCGCTTTTTTACTTTTTTTGTACGATAACAAAACTGCTAATACACCTACTATACCTACTAAAACAAATAACATTGTTCCTTTTCCACCTAAATCTGGTAAAAGAGGCATATCTTTATTTGTTATCGTAAACGTATATCCATCATCAGATTCTTCAATAGATGTTATATAATTTTCTACTTCAGACTCTGTAACTGAATAAGTATAATAAGCTTTACTTCCGTCATCTAATGTTGTATAGGCATCTAATCCTTTAATAATTGTTTGCCAAGTATTTTTAGAATCAGTTACATCATTAGTTGATAAAGTATAATCCCCTACTTCTCTGATATTTCATCACTTCCTTTCATATATGTTCTTGTTAACGTCACTGTAATCGTATCTGGACGTTCTTTTTTGTTTATCACTTAAATCTTTCCATAGCTTATTGATAGTAATGTTTACTTTTTCATTGCAAGGATCTTGTGTATCTGAAGGGACAGGTGTCGTACCTTCTTCGTTATCAGATACTTCTGTATCATCCATCAATACAGCTTTTGCTGGAGAGACATAGGCATTTAAATCAACGGTTTCACTTTCTGTTTCATTTGCTAATTTGGCATCTTTTAAGTCATCATATTTTTGTACCTTATCATAATGGCTTATTTTGAAGACGTTCCAATTATCAAAAATCTGAATCCTTTTTACTATACAAAGATGAATTTTTTATAATATCAATCAAGGAATCACTTCTTGTTCTATAAATCCTGTACGTATTATCTTTACCTTCAATATTCTTCTTTGTATTAAAGTCATAACTAGAATTTAAAGACGTTGTTCCAGAAAAAGGTCCTATTTGATTGCTTGTTCCTCTAATCGTATCAGCTAAATACATTTCATTGTTTTCAATCAATCCTTCATTGTATAACCAATAAATCCACCTGCTTGACCATTTTCTTCACTTCCATCATGTGAATCATTTGCTTTTCCACCAAAACATCATATCCATCATGAATACCTGTTATCGAGCATCCATCTACTTTTGTTCTGTTTGATTTGATAAGTCCTACTTTAATATTTTCTTTCTCACTGTCAGCAATATGATTTCCATCAATATTTGAACATGTGATTTCTATATAAGAATCACCAATTGTTATTTTTGCCAGGTCACTTGTTCCATCTCCTCTATCTTTATCAAGTGCTACTGAAATAGTTAATCCTAACAAAGTAACTGATAAAGCATTTCCTTTAGCTAAAACTTGTAATTTTAATAGTGAACCTAAATTGATATCTATAAGGCCAACATTTTCTAAATCTCCCACATATAGAATATCTAGAAGTTTATTGACGATTGAAAGTATCGGATCCAATAAATAGCTAGAACCTAAGTCAATATTAGCTAAATATTCAAAACTTGTTTTACCAACAAAGCCTCCTGCTATTTGATCACTAGCCACTTTCTTTATGTTTTCTACATTGCAATTGCTCATTCTTCCTAAATCAGCATAACCAACAAAACCACCAGAAATAGGTTCCTTACCACTTTCACTTGAAATAGTAAATCCAACTGGAATACCAATAACTGAACAGTTGTCACTATGAGAACCAAAAATATCTAAGACACCAGCTGTGGCATTTAATAATTTTCCTGTACCAACACCAGCTTCATCTAGATCAACCACACCACTCTTTCCCATGTGACCAACAAAACCACCGGCATAGTTTTTAGCTTTGACTTTATTTAATCTAGTAACACTCGAATTTTTTACCGAACCATCTAGCAAGCTTCCACCAAATCCACCTGCATTTCCTGTCTGTACTTTACTGTCCAATGTTCCTTCCTGACTTTCATCATTTGCACATACTGAAAGTCCATTATCATTGATCCAGTTACTTTTGCTTGATAAACATAAGTTCTAAAGGCATCTATACATCAATATTTCCTAATTTAATCAAATTTAGAATTTGATCAGAATCATCAATTTCCAACTTGAGCTA
>ENA-OQAS01001323-OQAS01001323.1-human-gut-metagenome-genome-assembly--contig:-NODE-1323-length-11791-cov-3.319873_pt1 | contig 11791 bp, 13 predicted proteins | sample MGYA00242733_ERZ504523 | MGnify/ENA primary metagenome ERZ504523 (study PRJEB26092, sample SAMD00036239) | human gut metagenome | host: Homo sapiens | study: EMG produced TPA metagenomics assembly of... | reverse complement strand
GCGTCGCGTCGAGCTGAAGACGCTGCCGCCATTGGAGGCGCTGTTCAAGGAAAACGGCAACCTGACGCTGATGATCACCGTGGTCATCATCGTCGTGCTGTTCTCCGTGCAATCGCGCGGCACCGAAAGCATCGGCCGCGTGTTCGGCTCCGTGGTGCTGGTGTGGTTCACGTTCCTCGCCGTGGTCGGCGCGGTGAACCTCTCCGGCGATTGGTCCGTGCTCGCGGCGCTCAACCCCGTGTACGGCGTGAAATTCCTGTTCAGCCGCACAATGCGGCCGGCATCGCCGTCATGGGCACCGTGTTCCTGTCGACCACCGGCGCCGAGGCGCTGTACTCCGACATGGGACACGTGGGACGCGGCAACATCTACTTCACGTGGCCGTTCATCAAGGTCGCCTGGTGTTCAACTACTTCGGTCAGGGCGCGTGGATCCTCAAGAACCAGAACAATCCCGAGTACCAGCACATGGAGGGACTGAACCCGTTCTTCCAGATGATGGATCCGAACGTGCGCTATGTGGCCGTCATCCTGTCGGTCACGGCCGGCATCATCGCCTCGCAGGCGCTGATCACCGGCGCGTTCACGATGGTGTCAGAGGCGACCGGCCTCAACTGGATGCCTCATCTTCAGGTGCGGTATCGGCGCGCACCCGCGGCCAGCTGTACATTCCCGTCATCAACTGGGTACTGTGCGCGGCCACGCTCATCGTGCTGGGCATATTCCGGGATTCCGAGCATATTTCGGCGGCTTACGGCCTTGCGCTGACGATCACGATGATCACCACCACGATCCTGCTGGCGGTGTACATGTGGTACGACCGCAAGCGGGTGCTGGCGGTCGTGTTCACCATCGTGTTCCTCGCCATCCAGCTGATGTTCTTCATCGCGTCGATGGCGAAGTTCCTGCACGGCGGCTGGTTCACGATGCTGCTGACGTTGGCGATCCTGTTCATCATGTACACGTGGAACGAGGGCACGCGTCTGGAACGCGCGCAGCGCCGCCACATGATGCCGAAGGACTTCCTGCCGGCGCTTGACCGCCTGCACGGCGACTTCCGCATCCCGTATTTCGCCGACAACATCGTGTATCTGACCAGCGATTCGGATATGCGACGACTGGATACGGACATCTTCTTCTCGATCTTCGCGGATCATCCCAAGCGCGCCCGTGCGTGGTGGGCGGTGTCGGTGCAGACCACCGACGAACCGTTCACGCGCGAGTACTCCGTGCAGAATTTCGGCACGAGCTACCTGTTCCGAGTGCGTATCCGTCTGGGATTCAAGGTGTCGCAGTCTATTCCGGTGTACCTGCACCAGATCATGCACGACCTGTCGGATTCCGGTGACCTGCCGCAGCAGAAGTCCGTCTACCCGAAGGTGGACGCCGACCCGGAGATCGGCACCATCCGTTACGTGCTGATTCACAAGGACCTGATGCCGGAATCCAAGATCTCCACGCGAGGCGCGATGTCGTTGCAGGCCAAGTACGCGATTCGTCACGTCGCCGGCTCCCCGATCAAATGGTTCGGCCTGGCGCCGTTCAACCCGTTGGTCGAGGTTCAGCCGCTGTTCATCTCCACTCGCCGACCGCCGCGTCTGAAGCGCGTCGCGTTGCGTTCGCGCACGCCGCGCGCAACGATATCGTGACCGTCAGCAAACCGGAAGAACGGCCGGCTGCGAAACCGACCGCGAAGAACGGTGGCTCGGGCAGCACGAAGGCTGCGTCCGCGGCGAGGGACGGAAGCAAGACGAAGCCTGCGGGCTCGGCGCAGAAGGCCGCCGCTGCGAAGGACGGCGCTGCGAAGGCCTCTGCGAAGCCTGCAGCCGCAGATGCCAAGGGAGGCGCGAAGGTCGACGCGACGAAAAATGATGCCGTGAAGGTCGACGATTCGGCGAAACTCGCTAAGCAGTAGACGCACACGGGCCGCACTGCGGCTCGCGTGCGCTCCTGATGGACTGATGGACTGCGGAGGCAAACCGCCCATGCGTTACGGCCTGGGTGCCGCGTATTTGCGCCAGCCGCCGCCTCAGTACGGGCGATGGTCGTCGGATGGCGCAGCCATGACAGGACCGTTGCCGGCTGTTCCGTCTGCGCAGTAGTCGCTCTATGCGCCACCGTCGCGGTAGCCGCCCCGCTGGTACTGCCGTTCGGTGCATATCCGGTTATCGCAAGGACGACCTCTACTGTCTGTGACCGGCGAGATGGCATCACGGTCTGCGTTTGGCCGGAACATCGTAATGCCATGTCGAGATTCTTTCAGCCGGCTGCCGACTTGTCCGGGAAACTTGGTCGAAATGGATATGTGACGTCTGCCAAGTTGTCCGAATCCCCGGCGGATCATACTGCATGGCTGTTCAGCGCTGAAGACAGTGAACAGTTGTCCGGCGATGAGATTGCCTCGTACCTGCTGTCCGGTCTGCTGACGTATGACACCACACAGAACAGATGCGAGATATTGGACACGCAGGCACGTGATTATCAGGTCGCTGAATTATGGATGACGAACGCTGCCGGCTTGCATGAAGACGGCGAGGATGGCACTGCTGACGATGCTGTGTTTGGCCGCGCAGCTTGTTACGCTGCCATTGGCGTCCATGACGGTTGGATTGCCTGCGCTGGTCGGTTCCGGCGTGAGTCTGCCTCTTGCGACGTGGCGGCGCTTGTGCCTGCCGATGATTGCGTGGTCGCTGCCTGGCATGTCTGCGGCTGATGTGGTTGCCGTCAGGAATACGTGGCTGATGGATCGTGCGGCGTTGCTGGTGTTGATTGCGGGAATGATGGCACTGGGTGCGGTGATGATACCGGTATATGGCACGGCCGGGGTCGCGCAGGCGCTATCTGTGGGCGGACTTGGCTGCTTCGGGGTGATATGTGGCCGCCTGTGCGGACTGAGAGTTGGCGCGGCGGCACCTGCCTCATACCTGTTCGTCTGTTGTGCGATTGGCGAGCGGGCAGGTGGACGCTTGTTCTTCTGGCAGTTTCCCCTGATGATGACGCTTGCCTGTCAATCGGCCGTTTGTGTGGCCGTATTGGTCGTATCGGCATGTGTCTGCCGGGTGCCGGACCGCATGCGCATCGCGGCCGTGCGCACGCTATAAGGAACTCCTATAGCCACGCCCGCTTGTCAGCCGCCGCGGCACGATACAGTACCAAGCATGTGCAGATTACTGGGATACGCGACATCGGGATTCAACCTGAGCCTCAACGACGTCCTGGGCATGCACGAGGTGACGGATTTCCGGGATCTCAGCGAGATTCACAATGACGGTTGGGGTGTCGCGTTGCTGTCGAACCCCACTGAGCTGCGTTTGCCGCCGGCGAGGTGCGCAAGCCCGAGACCGGCACGAAACTGTACAAGAGCACACTGGCCGCCCGCCATGACCCGATTTTCCGTGACTTTGCGGACGACCCCGCACGCGGTGGCCTGTGGCACCTGCGTCTCGCCAGCTCCAACCTGCCGCTGATTCTGGAGAACCAGCAGCCGTTCTTCGCGAACGGGCTGAGCTTCATCCACAACGGCGACATCTCCGACGACCGCGGCATCAACATCGTGCTCAACCGCGCGTACCCGATCAATCAGGGTGCGTTCCTGTCGACCGGCGGCCGTTCCGACTCCGCGATCTTCTTCTCGGTCATCCTCGAATACATCGCGTTCGGCTTCGCGCTGGACGAGGCCGTGGCGCAGGCGGTACGCCAGCTGCGTCAGGCGTACCCCAAGTCCAGCTACAACTGCATGATCCAAAGCCAGGACCAGCTCGTGGCTTTGTGCGCCGCCGGCCGCGAGAAGACGTCGCCGCGCATCGTCGAGATTTACGACGAGTACGGCAAGGGCGAGAAGGCTCACGATTACCGTGTGATGAGGTACCGTGACGTGCAGGACTGTGACGGCAAGCCGTCCGGTGTGGTCGTGGCGAGTTCCGGCTTCGAGCAGAACGAGTCCGATGGCTGGAAGGTGCTGGAGAACGATCAGATGATCGTGGCGTCCAACCGTACCGGCGAATACCACGTGCGCTCCATCTGAGAGGCGTCTACCGGGCGATTGATGGCACCCGGCATCTGTAACATGCTCGCAACGCTCTCCTCTTTTCCTCCTCGCCGGCGCGACACGCCCGGATTGCGCAGCACAATCGACGTCGCTGTTTATGATGAGGCCGGAAAATGGCTGATCTGTGGAAATGCACCTTGCGATTGTGTGATGTTATCAGCGTGTCGCGATGGCTACAATAAGCCGTATGACCGGTTATATCCCCACACTCGACCAGATTGACGAGCTGCACAAGAAAATCGCCCCCTCCAGGCCGCCTATGACTTGGTGCACACGCATTGCGTTGTCGTGGCGACCATCGCCCGCCAGCTCGCCCGCCATCAGAACGCGCTGTTCACCAACAAGCTGGGCCAGGCAGCGGCAACGCGCTTGACGATTCCGCCGGGGCAGCTGAACAAGCGACCTGCGTCGGACGGCATCACCGGTGGCCGTGTGCCGAAACGCCTGATCGACGAGCATCTGGCGACGATCGGCGGCCTGCTGCACGACATCGGCACGTATCGCGTGCTCAAGCATGACGGCAGTGATGGCGAACCGCTGCAATTCGACGGGAAACGTTACATCCTGCATGGCCTGCTCGGCTACGAGTACTTGCTGGAGCAGGGCGTGGACGAGTCCATCGCCCAGTTCGCGCGCAATCATACTGGGGTCGGCCTGACCCAGCAGATGGTCATCGCGCAGAACCTGCCGCTGCCTCCGGTCGATTACATGCCGGTCAATCTGGAACAGGAAATCGTGATGGTCGCCGACAAATACAACAGCAAGTCGATACCGCCGAAGTTCCTGACCGCGCAAGCCTACGCCAAGCGTGCGGAGCGCTATGGGGAGGCGAACAAGCAGCGCTGGCTGGATCTGGTCGACCAGTACGGCGTCCCCGACGTGCCGGCCCTGGCCGCGAGGTTCCACATGCGCATGATCTAGGTGGAATCAATACGCTCGCTGTGGACAGCCCGGTGGACTGCCCACCAGCGAGGGCGTATCAGATGAGGCCGTTTATAGCTTGATGATGGTTTCGGCTATGTTGCAACGGCTTCTGATTCGGTGAGGATGATCACGCAGCGCTTGGGGTCGCCGTGGGTGAGCGACGTGAGCAGCTGCAGGATCTCCACGCTGTCGTCATCGTTCAGCCCGCCCGTGGCTCGTCGCGATCAGCACCTCGGCCTCGCAGGCGATGGCGCGCGCGTCGCCACGCGACGCTGCTCCACCACGTCCAGCTTGCCAACCGGAGCGTCGGGGTATCCACATCGAATGGACCTTGTGCAGCAGCTCGCGTGCGATCACCGGCTTCGGCTTGAGGAACGTGCGCCCGGAGGCATCCATCGCATACACCAGGTTGCGTTCGGCGCTCATGTCGTCTCGTACCGCATACTGCTGCGGCACCAGTCCCAGTCGATGTCCACGGACTTCGCCGGGCTCAAGCTCCAGCAGGTTCGCGCTTTTGTTCATCACATTGCCGTCATGCGGCCGGATGATGCCGCTCATCACGCCCATCAGGGTCTCGTGCAGCACGCGGTCGTTGTCGGGCAGCAGCACCGAGTACACATGCCCGGCATAGAACGCCTGGGTCATGCGGTCGAGCACGTGACGGCCGGACTTCTTGTCGGTCACTGTGACCTTGTTCATCGAGAACGTCGGGTAGGACTTGAGACGGATGCTGTCCGCCTTGCTGCGCTTGAGCTCCTTGTCGATGCGCGATGACAGGCGCATTGCAGGGTCGACGCTGGCCGATGCCACGGTGACCCTGCCGGCCTGGTCTTCTTCTGGCCATCACCGGCCGTCTTGCCCCCGGTGCTCAGCTTGAGTGTTTCGTTGACCTTGCTGGCGTTGGCCGCTGCCACATCCAAGTTCTCGTCGGCGGTGTCCGCCGCCGTGGTGCCGGTATCAGCATCGCCGGTATCGGCACTGGTGTTATCGGCAGTGTTGTCGGCACTGGCCGGCTCCTGCGCGGCGGCATCCTGCGTATCATCTCCGGGCTTCTCGTCGTCGGCCGGTGCCTCCTCGGCGGAGCATCCGTCGCGACCGTCGTATCGGCTTCCGCGGTAGTGTCGATTTCCGCGTCGGCAGCGTCGATCACGATGGCGTCGGAGTCGTCACCGTCGTCGTCGAAGACGATGGAGAACTGCACGCTGTCCGGTACCGTCGTCGAATCGCTCGCTCCGGCGGCATCCGGGGATTCGGTTGCCGTGTCGGCCGTGGCGTCGGCTGCCGCGTCTGATTCGACCGCCGTGTTCTCGCCTTCGGAACCGGTCAGTGTGACGTCGTCCTCGTTCATGTCGTCCGCCTTATTCGTGTTCGTGTCGTTCATGCCTGCTCCTGTGCCGATTCCGCCGTATCGTCGGCGTCTGCCGTATCACTGTCGTTCGCTGCGTTGTCGCTTGTTGCGGTGTCGTCCGTCCCGCCGTCATCCACGACCTCGACTCATTCGAGGAACGGGCCGCAAACAGCGTCCTGACACGGAACAGCAGCACGCGGATCATGGCGATCACCATCAGGACCACAATCGTGCCGAGACCGCTCCAGATGACAGTCCAGATCAGGTTGCCCGGCACACTGACCGCATTGCCGTCGGCGAGCTTCGTGGCCAGCGGCTTGACCGCGAACGCGCCGAGACCATGCCTACGGCGAATCCGACAAGGTTCAGCAACAGCGTCTCCAGCATGAACTGCCAGGCGATACGCCCACGCGAGACGCCGATGACGATCTGGTTGCCGATTTCACGCCGACGGCCGACCAGCAGGCTCGATCCCCACGAAAGCAGCAACAGTACCGCGCCCACAATCCAGAGGGCGGCGAGCATAGGCTTCATCGAGCTCGCCAGGGAGCGCAGCGGCGCGATCTGCTTCTCGTGCTCGATTAGCGTCGGCGAGGTGAGCTCATGGTTCGCGGGCAGCTTTGCCTTCTTGATGACTTTCTCGAACTTCCGATAGGTCGACATGCTGTCGAGCAGGAACGAGATGTTCAGGTCGGGAATCAGCCAGCCTTTGCCGTCGGCCGCATACAGGCCGTCCATCGCGAAGGTGTAGTACGCGGTGTAGATGACGTTGTCGCGGTTGTCCTTGGCGAGCTTGGCGTCCGAACCCTGCCCCGCGGCGGCCGGCTCCGTGTACTCGTAAATGCCGCGGACGGTCTGCTCGATGGTCTTCTTCGCGTCGTTCGGGAACGCGACGGTGAACTTGTCGCCCACGTCCAGGCCGTTCTTCTTCGCGAACGCCTGTGAAATCAGCACGCCTGTCTTCGACTGGCTCGAGTAGTCCAGTTGCTTGCCCTTGACGATCTTGTACCGGCCGAGCTCGTTCTCATGCGCGGCTCCAGCGAAGAGAAGCTGCGGTACAGCATCTCGCCGCCGGTCTTGTCGGCGCTCTGGTCGTCGGTGCCGGCGATGGCCTTGACGTCGCCGCTCTGCCGCACCGGCACGGTGATGGTGAGTGCATAGCTGTACGTCAGGCCGGCGGCCTGCAGCGCAGACGCGTAGTTGTCGTATGCGTCGAACGCCAGGTAGTTCTTCGTATAGGAAGAATCGGCGCCGTTGTAGGTTGCCTTGGTCTTCGCATCCGGGCGGATGACGGCGCTGACCAGCTGGGGGTTGTAGCCATCGGTGGCCGATTCATCGGCGTGCAGGACGGAGAAACCGAACAATGTCCCGAATGTGACGATGATGGCGATGAACATGGTCAACAGCGTGCGCCATTTGTGGCGGACTATGGATGACCATGCGTTCTTGAGAACGAACATGCGTGTACTTCTCCAGTTCTTCCCAGCGGGGGCTGCGATCATGGCAACCGTGCGCCCGCGTTTTCGTGACAGTGGCCGGGACGCCACCCGAAGAACCCCGAAAGGCCCCGTAAAGCACGGCATCCCGTAGGCAACACTATGGTCGCGCTATGTGTATGTTATCTTGCTCCATACTGTTATACCCCTCAATGAAGTCTGAAAGCAGTCTGACAAGGTCGCGGGTGTTGTGCCGGGCCATCCTTCCGGTCCCGGGCAATGGTGAAAAAACGTCGAAATACAACGGTTCAGAAAGAAGACTTAGCGTGCGGTAAGCATCGCACGGTATCATCTGAGGTTGTATTACGTAGCGTCGAGAGCCGGTCCGCCCGAAAAGACGGTGTGACGGCAGACCATCGAACCCGACGGAACGATAATGGTCGTCGCGTGGAACGACGGACGCGACAAAACGGAATGTAACACGAAGCAAACGAGGTTAACCCATGCGCCGATCCCCCCAGCACATCGGACGAAAAGGACATCAATTCCTGTCTCAAGCGCTGCGTCCGCGGCGCATCGTGCTGTATGTGGTGTTCGTGCTACTGGGAGCCGTGTTGTCGGTCGTCGGCATCTACGGAATCTCCGCGCTCAAACTGTACACGGAGGCGAACCGCTTCATCTCCGCTTCCGAAAACCTCGCCAACACCGCGCTCGGCTGCGGTGGCGGAGGTAACATCGGCACGTCCGCACGTGAGATGGTGACGTCCACGCGGGCGCTGCGCGACGAACTGGACAAGTCGCAGTGGACGTTCCTGCGCGACCATACGGCGTACGGGAACGACATCACGCCGCGCGCACGATGCTGGACGCATGGGAAACCTGGTGGACGGGCCGTTCACCGATTTGATGGACCTGAGCAAGCAGCTGTCCGGCTTCTCCATGAAAGACAAATCCGTCGACCTGAGCGCGGTGACGGCCATGCCGGGCATCGTCAAGCAGGCCCGAGCCGACATCAAAGTCGAGACGCGGCGGCTGGAGAAGCTGGCGCCTCCGAAGAGCTCGAGCATCGCCTCCATGGTGAAGACCGGCGTCTCCGGCCTGAAATCCGTGGACAAGATGCTCAACGAATACGACGAGCTGATCAACCTGCTGCCGCAGCTGCTGGGCGAGAACGGTGAGCGCACGTACTGGTCGCGATCTACAATCCGGCCGAGCTACGGTCCGGCGGCGGCATGGTCGCAACATCGCGCCGGTGACCGCCGACCACGGCAAGGTCACGATCGGCGACTTCATCGCCACCACCGACATCACCTACGGCACGCAGCCGTACGATGCCGAGAACGTCAAGGAAGCCGCGGTGTTCGGCGACCAGGTGTGGAAATACCCACAGACGACCACCGTCAACCCGAACTTCCAGCGGGCTGCGGTCACATTGAAGAACATGTGGCTCGCGCAGCCGGGCAACGAGAACCAGGAGATCGCCGGTGTGTTCGCGCTTGACCCCGTGTTCCTGCAGTCGCTGATCGGTGCGACGGGATCGGTCAAGCTCAGCGACGGCAAGGTACTGGACGGCACGAACACGGTCAAGTTCTTCCTCAACGAGCTGTACGTGGACCACCCGATCTACAAGGAGCAGAACGCCTACACCAACAAGGCATCGAAGACGATCATGACCACGTGTTCTCGGGCGTGGGCACGTCGACGCTGTCGCCGATGCTCAAGGCGCTGCGGCAGACGTCCGCGAACGGCCATTTCAAGCTGTGGATGGCGCAGGAGGAGGAGCTGGCGGCGCTCGTCCAGACCAAGGTCTTCGACGCGAACGTCGCGGGCATGATTCCCGGCAGTGTGGAACAGCCGAAGGCCGGCGTCTACGTGACCGAGGCGAAGCCCAGCAAGCTCAGCTGGTATCTTGAGCCGAGCATCACCGTCAAGAAGACGTGCGGCAGCGATTTCGCCGCGAACTCGTACCGCATCAGCGACGAAGTGGATGCGCCCGCCCGAGCCACCAACCCATGACCATCGCGAACGCCGGCCTCGGCGACGAATACACGGTGACGGTACGGTTGAAGAACACGATGACCGAGGAGCAGGCGAAGTCATTGCCGGCGTTCATTACCGGCAATACGGAGAAGGGCACGATGCAGCCGCGACTGTTCCTGATGGCGCCCGAAGGCGGCGCGATCACGTCGCTCGCCTACGAATCCGGCGAAATGGTGTCGAATGGCACCGTGGAGGACCGCCAGTTCATCAACCTGCGTCTGACCCAGGGCATCAAGCCGGGTGAGACGGTGACCATCGCGTTCACCGTGCGGGCGGCGGAGAAGGCGAAGTCGACGCTGGACGTCGTCACCACGCCGATTATCAACGAGAAGGCATCTACACGGGCACCAACGGCAAGGTCACCGACACGTGCGGCGCTGATGTGCCGGATGCGGTGGAGGACCAGTGGGCGGGAACTGGCAGCGACGGCTCCGCGAACGGTGACGGCAGCTCGAACGGCACTGACGGTGGCAAATCCTCCGGCAAGACCTCATCGAAGCCCGCCGACGAGAACAAGAACTCCACCGACTCCTCCAATGGAGGTGCGCTGGACAAGCTCAGCAGCATCAAGGATGGCCTGAGCTGTCCGGTGGATCTGAAGAAATTCATGTAGCCACGGACGGCCGCGCGGGCACAGCTGTGCGTGTCCGCGCGGACACCTTACGTAGGCTGACCGTCAGCGCTCCTTCGGCCGCTGCTCCTCTTCGATCAGATAGCTCGGCCGGTTCTTGGTCTGAATGAACGTGCGGCTGAGATATTCGCCGAGACGCCCAGCGCAAGCAGCTGGATGCCGGCGAGCATGGCATGCTCCTTGCCGAAGTTGCGGGAGAGGAAGATGAAGCCCGTGTCGAAACGGTTGCTGGCGAACTCGCGGATTTCGTCGCGGGTCGAATCCTTCGACCCGTCGTCCACGAACAGGAAGCGATAGTCGATGCGATCGTCATCGTCCGGTGCCAGCTAGGCGTTCTCAGAGAGCGTGGTGAGCCGGGCGAACAGCATCGGCAGCGACTCCTCCTCGTTGTAACAGGGTATGAGAATCGTCACGGTGCGTTTGTTTTCGTTCGTTGTCTCTTCCCTTTGATGCCTGATCTGGTGTGACGGCCTGCGGCATGTAATCGACTTCCGCTAGCCATGATAGTGGAAGTCGATTATGCGCGTGGTGTTCCATTCTGGCATTTTCGTATGGTTTCACCGGTCTGATGGCCGGGCTGGCCGGTTCCGCCGGCAATGTGGACAACTGTGGATAAGGGGTGAGTTATCCACTTATCCACAGATTTTCGAGGGTGGGTGGCGCCGGGAGCCTTGGGTGTGCCATGGTGTGCCTATGCGCGAGGACGCGGAGGGACCGTGACGGCAATGGCGCATACGAAAAGGAGCGATCATGGCGACATCATTCTCGATGGATACCATCGGATTTCTGCAGGCTATCAACAAGTTGGAGCGGCGATTCGAGGAACTCGTCTCTCCGGAGACTATGCGCAAGGTGTGCGAAGACTATGACAGGGACGGCACGCCCACGCCATGGGATCACCGGCTGTACGCGCTGGCGCGCGACGTGTTCGCGTGCGGCAGCTGGACGACGAACCTGTGCGCGGCGGCGATGTCATTCGAACGGGCGGCTGGTGGCGAGTGCCGGAGGTTTCTTCACGGCTGCTCCGAAACGGTGCGCAAGTACGGCATCTCGGTGTGGCTGTACGAGCTGCTGAACGATTCCACGCTGGCTCTGTTTCGCGACGACCCGTCCGATTACATGCCGTCGCTGATTCGTATGACGACCGTCGAGGAACTGATGCGACGGCCTCGCGGCAGGAAGCGGTTCGGCAACCGCAAGCAGCGCGGGCTCGCCATGGAGGACAACAGACTCCTGGACAGATAGATGATTTGATAAAGGAGGTTTCTTCCCTTAAAGAGGCACTCCTTCAAAAAGGCGAATCTCTTGGCAAGCAACAGCGTCTTACTAAGGGGATCGCCAAACTTGTATCAAACACATCCGAAC
>ENA-OQAS01001321-OQAS01001321.1-human-gut-metagenome-genome-assembly--contig:-NODE-1321-length-11795-cov-1.978317_pt1 | contig 11795 bp, 15 predicted proteins | sample MGYA00242733_ERZ504523 | MGnify/ENA primary metagenome ERZ504523 (study PRJEB26092, sample SAMD00036239) | human gut metagenome | host: Homo sapiens | study: EMG produced TPA metagenomics assembly of... | reverse complement strand
ATCAACACCAGTGGGATCGGGATCGTCCCTCCGGGCATACGAATCGCCCCAGACCAAGCCACTCCCGGCGATGTCGTCATTTGTAGCGGCCCGATTGGTCTACATGGTATCACGATCCTTTCCGCACGGGAAAGCTTGGGATTCGAGACGGATCTAAAAAGTGATACCGCTTCGCTAAACATTATGATTTCTGAGCTGTTACATACTATAGGAGAGGTACATGTCTTACGTGATCCCACCCGAGGTGGCGTAAGCGGAACCCTCAACGAGATCGCCCAAGACGCTGGTGTGGATATCCTGCTGGACGAAGACGCCCTGCCTATTCCTGAAGCGGTACGTGCCGCATCCGAGATGCTAGGATTAGACCCGCTCTATATAGCGAACGAAGGATTAGTTCTTGTGATCCTGCCGGAAAGCCGTGCGGAACAAGCGTTACCCCTTATGAGAGGTTTCGAGGAGGGCAGGCAAGCGACCGTTATCGGTCGTATCACCAAGCAAAGCGGAGAGCAAGCCCGGGTCAAGATGAAGACATTATACGGTAACTACCGGATCATCGATATGCTAAGCGGGGAACAACTCCCCCGTATTTGTTAGAATACTTAATTGCTGAGATATGGAAAATAAAAGACCGTCCGTTTACGAAGAGTGCCGTCAGAAAGGCATCTCCCGCCGGGACTTCCTGAAGTTCTGTACCACCATGGCCGCCCTTATGGGATTGGAGGCTTCGGGAGTGGCACAGGTAGTAAATGCCTTGGAGACGAAACCCCGCCTTCCGATCATCTGGCTACACCTACAGGAATGTACCTGTTGTACCGAATCGTTTATCCGTGCCGCCCACCCGATCGTGGCGACCTTGTTGTTAGACAAGATTTCCCTAGACTATACCGAGACGCTGATGGCCGCCGCCGGCGAACAGGCCGAGGCCGCTAAGGAAGAGACCATGAAAAAGTATTACGGCAATTATCTACTGATGATCGAGGGGTCGCTACCTACCAAGGACGAGCTTATTGTTGCGTAGGCGGCAAGAGTGCCTTGCAGATCACCGAAGAGGCCGCCGCAGGAGCTAAAGCGATCATCGCTTGGGGCAACTGCGCTTCCGCCGGTTGCGTGCAAGCGGCGAACCCGAATCCTACCGGCGCTAAAGGTATTCATAAAGTCATCAAAGGTAAACCTATTATTAATGTACAAGGCTGTCCTCCGATCGCGACGTGATGGCGGGTGTCATTATTTATATGTTGACTTTCGAACGCATGCCGCAATTGGACGGATTGGGCCGTCCGAAGATGTTCTACTCCCGCCGAGTACATGATACGTGCTACCGCCGTGCGAATTTCGACGCCGGCTTGTTCGTGGAGAGCTTCGACGATGAGAACGCCAAGCATGGCTACTGCTTGTATAAAGTGGGATGCAAAGGTCCGAGCACCTATAACTCGTGCGGTATCATCAAATGGAACGAGGGCACCAGTTACCCGATCCAGAGCGGTCACCCCTGTTTGGGTTGCAGCGAGGAGAATTTCTGGGACAACAGCCCGTTCTATAAACGTATGCCCGATATACACGGATTCGGTATCGAGGCCACGGCGGATCAGATCGGTCTGGCTCTAGGAGCCGCTACCGCCGCCGGTATCGCCGTACATGCCGTAGCAACTAACATACGGAAAAAAGAGCTTATCGACAATGATGAGCCGGAAAGTAAATCTACGATCTAATAAAACACTACTATCATGTCAGAAAGAATTGTCATAGACCCCATTACCCGTATAGAAGGCCACCTGCGGGTAGAGGCTGAAATAGAAGGTGGCACGATCAAGAACGCTTATAGCTCGGGTACTATGGTGCGGGGCATCGAGAATATCGTAAAAGACCGGGATCCCGGGATGTATGGGCTTTCGTAGGCCGTGTTTGCGGCGTATGTACTTCCATCCACTCGCTTGCCTCGGTACGGGCGGTCGAGAACGCACGGGGTATCGTGATCCCTCCCAACGCCAGTATGGTTCGTAATATCATGCAAGCCGTATTGTACATGCATGACCATACGGTGCATTTCTATCAATTGCATGCATTGGATTGGGTAGATGTGGTATCCGCCTTAAAAGCCGATCCAAAAGCCGCCGCTTTACTTGCCCAGCAACTTTCTCCATGGGCAAAGAATACCGAGGGGTATTTCACCGCCACTCAAGAACGACTAAAGAAGTTCGTTGCCAGCGGGCAGCTTGGTATATTCGCCAATGGGTATTGGGGACATCCGGACTATAAACTTACGCCGGAACAGAACCTTATCGCTACCGTCCATTATCTGGACGCATTGGAATGGCAGAAAGAGGTCGTCAAGGTACACGCTGTGTTCGGGGGCAAGAATCCGCATCCAAACTATATCGTAGGCGGTATGCCTTGCAGCATCGACTTAAATGAGGCCAATGCGATCAACGCAGATCGACTCGCTCTGGTAAAGCAGAAACTAGAGGAGGCGAAAACTTCATTAATCAAGTGTATATCCCAGATTTATTGATGATCGCCAACGTCTATAAAGACAAATGGAGTAAGATTGGCGGAGGCGTACGAAACTATTTGTCTTACGGAGACTACCCGGTGTTCGATCTCGGGGAAGTGGAAAGTTATAAGATCCCCAGAGGAATCGTCTTGGATCGTGACCTTAGCAAGGTACATCCCGTAGACGCTAACTCCCCGGAAGAAATCAAGGAGTACATTTATCATTCATGGTATAAATACACGCAAGGAGACAAAGCCGGTTTGCATCCTACGAGGAGAGACCATCTGGATATACTGCCTCGTCCCCCTATAAGTTATTGGACGTAGAGGATAAATATAGTTGGATCAAGACGCACGGTGGAAACAGGAACCAATGGAAGTGGGTCCGTTAGCCCGTTTGATCGTAGCTTACGCCGCAGGGAAGGAACCTCAAAAGAGTATCGTAGACGAGACTTTACGTCAGCTTGACTTACCGGTAGATGCTTTATTCTCTACCTAGGACGTACCGCCGCTCGTGGATTGGAATGTAGAATGGCAGCAGACTGGGCCTTGAGTTTTTCAACCAATTGATCAGAACCTCGAGAACGGGGATTCCCGGATGGCAAACAGTGCCGAATGGGAACGGGAGAACTGGCCCGATCATGAGCAAGGCGTAGGATTGGCCGAAGCTCCCCGTGGAGCATTAGCCCATTTTATCGTGATCGACAAGAACCGGGTAAAGAACTACCAGATGGTAGTGCCTACTACTTGGAACGCCTCACCGAGGGATGAGAACGGCGTATTGTCCGCCTACGAATCCGCTTTGATCGGTACGCCGATATACGATCCGAAGCAACCCCTAGAGATTCTTCGGACGATCCACTCTTTCGATCCTTGTCTGGCTTGTGCCGTGCATCTGTATGACGAGGAAGGAAATATGTGCACCAAGTTGATACATTCTAAAAAACAATAGAGCCATGAAGAGTCGTAAGAAACGTTTAAGAGAAGTGTATGTATGGGAATTACCCGTACGTATCTATCATTGGGTGAATGCGCTCTGTATCGTCATACTCTGCGTGACAGGCTTTATCATCGCCGATCCTCCCGCAATCATGTCCGCTTCGGAGGCTTATTTCAGCTATTGGTTCGGCGTGGTTCGGTTTATCCATTTCGTAACAGCGTTCGTATTCTTCTTCAATTTCGTATTCCGGCTTTATTGGGGATTCGTCGGGAATCGTTATGCCAGATGGAATAACTTCATCCCTTTAAAGAAATCCCAATGGAAAGAGGTATTGGAGGTGATCAAGTAGATATCTTGATGATTAAGAACAAACCGGTAGACAGTATCGGGCATAACGCCTTGGCTAGCTTGATTTATTTCGGAACTTTCTGGGCATTTTTGTTACAAAGTATCACAGGATTCGGCCTGTACGCGAAGATGAGCCAGTCCTTCTTCCCGCAACTGTTCGCATGGACAGTTCCCTTGATGGGCGGGGATTTGATGGCTCGCCAGATCCATCATTTCCTGATGTGGTTCTTCATCCTTTTCGCTATCGTTCATATTTATCTGGTATTTTATCATGACTATATCGAGCAACGTGGCGAGACTTCGTCCATCATCGGTGGCTGGAAGTTTATCGAGGAAGACATAGCGGACAAGGAAGAGGTAACCGAGACTGCCGAGACTATCACTAAGATCGCTAAAAAAGGATGAAAGCGGAGAAGGAAACATTAGTATTAGGAGTAGGCAATTTATTGCTGAAAGACGAAGGGGTAGGCATACACGTTATCAAGGCTTTAGAAAACGAGAAGCTCCCGGCTCACGTCCATTTGATGGACGGGGGCACGGGAGGGCTTCATTTATTAAGTTGGCTGCAAGGATATGACCGTATCATCATGATCGATGCCACGCTGGATAATAACCCTCCGGGCACCGTCCGTCTGATCCAACCTCGTTACGCTACCGACTTTCCCCGCTTATGAGCGCCCACGAGATCGGTCTAAAAGATATGATCGACGCCATGATCCTGACCGACGATCTCCCGGAAACCATCTCATTGTCATCTCCGCCCTCAATATCAACGAGGTCGGAATGGATCTGACACCCGAGGTAAAAGCGGCGGTTCCGAAAGTGATCCGGATGATACAAGAGATTATTTCAATACATAATAGAGCATACCGGCAATAGCGGCCCCAGCTATCGGCCCTAAAACAGGTACCAAGCATACTCCCAATGGCTGCTGCCTTTTCCCTTGATCGGCAAATAAAGTGTATGAACCGGGGAGCTAAATCACGGGCAGGGTTAATCGCGTAACCGGTAGTTCCACCTAAGGAAAGGCCGATTACCCAGACCGTAAACGCTACCGGAATGGCACCTACCGAACCTAAACCTATCGGCAAGGTACTATTGCTTTCGTAGGTTAGTTCTCCGTCCGTTATAAAAATACGACAAACATCAAGGCGAACGTACCGATCATCTCACCTAAGAAATTAATTGGATAATCTTTGATAGCAGGACTCGTACAGAATACGCCTAATTCCGCATCCGGATCATCCGTAGCGTTGAAGTGATCCTTATAAACCAGCCAGACCAATAAAGCGCCCAAAGCGGCACCTATCATTTGCCCGGCTATATAAGTACATACATCACACCAAGGGAAAGTCCCTCCGATCGCCAAGCCGATCGATACCGCCGGATTCAAATGTGCGCCACTATAAGGGCCGGCTACCACAACACCGATAAATACGCCTAAAGCCCAAGCGGTCGTTATCGCTATCCAGCCCGCTCCATTGCCTTTTGTTTTCGACAAACAGACATTCGCTACAACTCCTCCTCCCATCAGGATCAAGAGCATAGTCCCTAATAATTCCGCTAAAAATGGAGACATAAGATAATAATTTAAGAATTTGTTAACTTGTTAATCTGCCTATAAGATGATTTTCATTATTCAGCAATTCTGAGAACGCCCCACCGCCTTATGCCATTCGTTCAATAATTTACGGGCGGTATCCTCTTTCATTTGTGGGTTAAAGACCTTATCCAAGCACCATTGTTCTTTCAGTTCATCGATATCCTTCCAATAGCCGATCGCCAAGCCCGCCAAATAGCGGCTCCCAAAGCAGTCGTCTCCAATACATTCGGACGTACGACCGGACAGCGGCAGATATCGGACTGGAATTGCATCAAGAAGTTATTAGCGATAGCACCGCCATCTACCCGAATCTCTTTCGGCTTGGCGTGAATATCGTTTTCCATGGCCATCAATACATCATATACTTGATAGCAGATGCCCTCCAAAGCCGCACGGGTCAAGTGGGCCGCCGTAGTTCCGCGGGTAATCCCGATAATAGCGCCACGTGCGTATTGATCCCAATACGGCGCACCCAAGCCTGTTAACGCCGGCACAAAATAAACGCCCCCATTATCACTGACGGATTTCCGCCATTTGCTCCGTAATCGAGCATTCGGAATCAGCCGATCCCATCCCTCAACCATTGAACGACGGCACCTCCCACAAAGACACTACCTTCCAGCGCATAGGTCGTCTGATCCCCTAATTTCCATGCGATCGTTGTCAATAGGTTATTCTGGGAAAGAACGGGTTCCTTACCGGTATTCAGGATCATAAAGCAGCCGGTTCCGTAGGTTGTCTTGATCATACCATCCTCTACGCAGAGCTGGCCGAACAGAGCCGCCTGTTGGTCGCCGGCCATACCGGATACCGGAATGCCTTTCTTAAAAATAGGAGTTGATGTCTCGCAGTAAACCTCGCTACAGGCTTTCACTTGCGGTAACATCGAGGCAGGTATCGTAAACAAGTCCAATAACTCTTGGTCCCATTGCAAAGTACGGATATTGAAAAGCATGGTACGGGAAGCGTTCGTCACATCCGTAATGAATTGAGCGCCCCGGGTAAGTTTCCAAACCAGCCAAGTATCTACCGTTCCGAAGCATAGTTCTCCCCGCTCCGCACGCTCCCGGATACCCTTTACGTTATCCAATATCCATTTTATCTTCGTGGCGGAGAAATAAGCGTCGATCACCAACCCGGTCTTCTGCAGGATACGTTCCGCCCAGCCTTGGGATTTAAGTTCCTCGCAATAATCCGCCGTACGGCGATCCTGCCATACGATCGCATTGTATACGGGAAAGCCAGTCTCCCGGTCCCAGATGATGGTAGTCTCCCGTTGGTTAGCGATTCCGATACAGGCGATATGGCTATCCGTGACATCCGCTTTTGCCATCGCCTCCTTGATGACAGACGATTGGGTGTACCAAATCTCATTCGGGTCGTGCTCTACCCAGCGGTTTCGGGAAATACTGTTGGAATGGCTTCTGAGCCAACGTAATAATAGTTCCTTGATGATTAAACAGGATAGCCCGGGAGCTAGTGGTTCCCTGATCAATCGCCAACACATATTTATTTCGAAAATTCATATCCTTCTATATTAGTATCGTTTATCAATTTGTCAATTCAGTATATAATTCGAGGCAACCTCATTAAACGCCTTTACCTGAGCAGAGGTCCAAGTCTCGTCCTTCCCCCATTCCGTAGCCAGAATCCCCGCTACTTTAGGAGCCATCGCCATCGCCGCCCGTGCGTCTAAGAATAAGATACGCAAACGGCGGGCCAATACATCCTCCAAAGTACGAGGCATCTCATTACGGACCAGCCAAGTTACCTCTCCTACCGTATAGGCATAGTCCGGATGCAACTTCTCCGCCATGGCGGGGGAAGAGGCCACTAAGTTACGGATTTCGTCGGCATCCGTACCATATACGTATAAAGGATCGGAGAAATCCGGATTCTTCCGGCTACCATGGATTTGGTAACGCTCGGTAATACAATCTTTTGTAGGAATATGCATGTAACGTATCGCTAGGTCTAGGGTATCTTGGGCCATTTTCCGGTAGGTTGTCCATTTGCCTCCGATAATGGTGATCAAGCCGGATTTCTCCCGGATCAATTTATGGCTACGTGATATCTCTTTTGTCTTTTTACCTTCGCTACGGGGAGCGGCGAGCGGACGAAGCCCCGCAAACACGGATAAGACATCGCTTCGCTTGGGTGGCCGGGTCAAATAATTAGCGGCCGTATCGAGTATAAATTGGATTTCTTTCTCTAAGGCTACCGGCTCCTTTTCCGGCGATTCCATCAAGGTATCCGTTGTCCCTACCACGACTTTATCATGCCAAGGTACGGCGAACAACACACGTCCATCCGATGTCTTAGGAATCATAATGGCGCAATCACTTGCAAGAAAGAGGAATCCAATACCAAATGGACTCCTTGGCTGGGGCGAACGGTCGGGCGTTTACCCGGCTCGTCCATTTGCAAGATCTCATCGGCGAAGACACCGGTAGCATTGATCACGCAACGGGATCTTACTTGATAAACCGTACCGGTCTCCTCATCTCGAACCGTAACGCCGGATACTTTGCGGTCGCCATCCTTCAGAAGCCCTATGACTTTTCGCATAGTTCAAGATACAAGCGCCAGCGTCGATAGAGCTGCGGACCATATTAATCGCAAGGCGGGAATCATCGAACTGGCCGTCGTGATAAAGCACCCCGGCGGTCATCCCTTTCGGACGAAGCATCGGAATGGTACGGAGCGCCCGTTTCGGACCGATACAAACCGAACGTCCCAGACCTAATTTTCCGGCCATCACATCATATAGGATCAGGCCTATCGTATAAAACGGGCCTTCCCACCAACGATAACAAGGGATTAAGAAGGTTTGATCTTTTACCAAATGGGGAGCGTTCTGGCGTAGCAGGCCTCGTTCGCGCAAAGCTTCCAGAACCAAGGAGACATCTCCTTGCGCCAAATAACGGACACCGCCATGGACCAACTTCGTACTACGGCTGGAAGTTCCTTTCGTAAAGTCCGATTGTTCGAATAAGGCGACTCTATATCCTCTTGTCGAAGCATCCAGAGCGATACCTATGCCGGTAGCTCCTCCTCCGATCACAAGAAAATCAAAGACTTCAGACGGGTCTTCCAACTGAGAAATCATTTTACTACGGTCCATATAGCTCCTCCTTTATTAAGATTAACAGTCACAAATCTAACCATTAATTCTTAGTATAACAAAGGATTTGGGAAAAAGGATCAGTAGCGCTTTCTGTTTCCATAAAGATAACTGCAGTTCTATTGGAAGAAACAAAAGTTTCCTGCTGAAGAAACTTTTGTTTTGCTATAGGGAAACAAAAGTTTTCCTTACGGGGAATTAAAAAAAACTGTAATAGTCTGATTATTATCACTCAAACATCTTATCGATACCTCCCGTATCCGGTGGGGTCGTGGGGCTATCTTCCTCCCCACCTTCGCTACATGGGTTTGCGTATTTCTCGGGGATCTCGAAAGTCTCGTCTTCCGAGTAGCCTAACGTTTTATCTTTATAAACCTTTTGCATATAAAGGGCGTAAATCGGTAACGCCATACTCGCTCCCTGCCCTTCCGCCAAGCGGTCGAAATGGATGGAACGGTCCTCGCCGCCTACCCAGCAGCCGGAAACCAAGCTAGGCGTAAATCCCATGAACCAACCGTCGGAGTTATTCTGGGTCGTTCCGGTCTTACCACCCATCTCCGCCTTGATACCGTAGCGGAAACGTACACGTCCTCCGGTACCACCGTCGATTACGCTTTTCAACATATGTAGCATCTTATAGGAAGCATCTTCCGTCAGCACCTCACTCATCTGTGGGGTAAAGTTCGCGATTGTATTTCCATATGAATCTTCTATACGGGTCACGAATAAAGGTTCTACCCGGATGCCCTTGTTGGCAAATACCGTATAGGCCCCGACCATCTCACCCACCGATACATCCGGAGTACCCAGACAGACCGAGATAACAGGATCGATATGATTCTTCAAGCCGAAAGAATGAAGCAAACGAACAAACGTATAAGGTGAGAGCTGGCTCATCAGATAAGCGGTTACCCAGTTATCCGAGTTCTGTAATCCCCACTTGATCGTAACCATCTCGCCGATTCGCTTCGCGCTGGCGTTACGGGGAACCCACAAACGACCGTTCTCGTCCATCAACTGCTGCTGCACATGTAGCATCTGGTCGCAAGGCTGATCCCCTCGATCATCGCCAACGAATAAAGGAACGGTTTCATGGTAGAACCGATCTGACGGCGACCGCCATTCACCATATCATATTGGAAGTCATTATAGTCAATACCACCTACATATGCCTTGACCTGCCCGGTGCGAGGGTCCATCGACATAAACGCCGTACGCAAGAAACTCTTATGATAACGAATCGAATCCAAGGGAGACATGATCGTATCGATCGGACCATCCCAACTAAACACACGCATATCGACAGGCTTCTCAAACTCCTTGCGCATATCGGCCTCAGCCATTCCACTCTTTTTCATCGCCCGGTAACGATCTGTCTGGTGCATCGCACGCATCAACATCGTGTCTACTTGACCGACACTTACGTCTCTTGAGAACGGAGCATAGCTACGTCCCTTCTTTTCCCGGAAGAAAGCCGGTTGAAGATCTTTACTCATATGTTCACGGACAGCGTCTTCCGCATATTTCTGCATACGGGAATCGATACTCGTATAGATTTTCAAGCCATCCGTATAAAGATTATAGTATTCCCCGTCGGCTTTTTTATTTTTGTTACACCATCCATATAATGGATTCGTCGCCCAAGATAATGAGTCCTCACTGAATTTCTGAGATTGCAAGAGGCGTAATCCTTACGCTCCGGTTTCTTCGCGGTCATTGTCAGACGAAGGTATTCACGGAAGTAAGGAGCCAAACCGTCTTTATGGTCCATACGGGTAAAATGTACGACCAAGGGTAAAGCCTTCAACGAATCACATTCCGCCTTGGTTATGTACCCGGCCTTTTCCATCTGCTCCAAAACCGTATTACGACGGCCGATGGTACGCTTGTTATGGCGAACCGGATTGAAATAAGAAGGGTTCTTGCACATGCCTACCAACGTGGCGGCTTCCTCGATCTTCAAGGTTTTAGGGGTCTTTCCAAAATACACACGAGACGCGGATTGGATTCCCACGGCATTGTACAAGAAGTCAAACTTATTCAGATACATATTTATAATCTCTTCCTTTGTGTAATAACGTTCCAATTGAACCGCGATCACCCATTCGATCGGTTTCTGGAAAAGACGTTCCATCATATTATCGGCACTCGGCGAGAATAATTGCTTCGCTAATTGCTGGGTAATGGTACTACCGCCACCACCGCTTTTTGCATCAAGATACCCCGCTTCACGATAGCACGAAACAAACCCTGCGCATCGATACCGCTATGTTCGGCGAACCGGATATCCTCGGTAGCGATCAAGGCTTTCACCAAATCCGGCGAAAGATCCTCATAATTCACGTAAATACGATTGTCTTTGCTATGCGCATAGGCTCCCAACGCCTTTCCGTCCGAGGAGATAACTTGGGAAGCATATTTATCAATCGGGTTCTCCAATTGTTCCACCGGAGCATATAACCAATTGAACCATTCGCTATCGCCATAAACACCATTACCACCGCCCCTAATATAGCGAGGTATACTATCCAACAAGAAATAAGGATACCTTTTGTAATCTTTGATGCCATCTTTTTATATTTCACGGTATGGATAAGAGACTCATCTTATCCACAACGACCTATTTAAGATCACAAAAATAGAGGAAAATACGATCTTATGCAAGTTGAGGCACATATTTCGCCAACAAATAACCACCAGCTAGTAACCAAACATATAAAATAGTGGCCAAAACAAAGGCTTAGCGCCAGCTTTCTTAAATTTCTCGATACTTGTCTCCGTACCAAGAGCAGTCATGGCCATTGTCAGCATGAATGTATCTACCTGATTGATCCCATCTACAACCGCATGAGGAAGCAAGTCGAGCGAATTGAAACCAATCACGGCCAAGAAACCAAACGCAAACCAAGGAATAGTGATCTTACCACGAGAAGGGGCAACGCCTCCGCCATTCCTCCCCCCGTTAACCACGGAATTCACGGCGGTTCGAGCCAACATGAAACTCATGACCACTAGCACAGGAGCTAACATCATCACACGAATCATTTTCACGATAATAGCCGCATCCGAAATTTCCTTTCCCATAGCGTTACCGGCTCCTACCACATGAGCTACCTCATGCAAGGTCGCACCCGTATAAAGTCCCATTTGCTCCGGGTCTAAATCAAGAATACCCGCACGGTACATCACCGGATAAATAAACATAGAAAGCGTACCGAAAATCACGACTGTCGATACGGCAACCGCCGTCTTATGAGCCTCGCACTTCACGACCGGTTCAGCGCCCAATA